>Ga0131853_10000419_pt1 | contig 77731 bp, 70 predicted proteins | sample TergutLab28metaG_FD_92764 | JGI IMG/M metagenome (GOLD analysis project Ga0131853, IMG submission 92764) | Labiotermes labralis P1 segment gut microbial communities from Petit-Saut dam, French Guiana - Lab288 P1 (version 2) (version 2) | ecosystem: Host-associated > Arthropoda: Insects >...
GAGGGCAAAGAAATTTAAAGGGGGGTTAAAAAAAACTTTGCCATCACCTTACGCGCCTTGGAAATTTTAAAATATCAAAAAATAACATACACCATATGCCAAAATACAACACTCAAAAATCCTACCCCATTGAAATGTGGGTGGAAAAATGATAAACTGTGCCTGTAGTGGCGGTGAAAATCCGTGGGCGTAAGGTGAGTGTTGTCATCCTTGCGTTCGCTATGTGGGCTTGGAACACCACATAGTCACTACTCCCCTATTAGAAAAATAGAAGTGAGAACATTCTACTTGATTCGTCAAGAAAATGCAACCAAAATTTTGCTTTGTCTCTAAAAAACGAACACCCTCTGATAATTATCCTTGGTGAAATACACCAAAGTGATATCAGGGGGCGTTTGTTTTATTCCAAATTTTTTTCGTTAAAAAATGCAAACCAAATTTTTATATGACATTTTCCTAACAGGTGCAGTAGATTTATTCATTCTCACCAAAGTCTATGTTAGACTGGCTTTGGTAAAAAATATGAGAGGAATGTGAACATGTTTAAACGCTTTATTGCTATTGCACTATCAACAATGCTTTTAGGTGCAAGTGTTGTGATTGCAGAAGAAAAACCAGCAGAAATACAATCAGAAAACCATGCAGGTGTATATGCATCTGGATTTGAGGTTTTTCCTGATATATTTGAAGAACCCCCTGTTTTTGATGATGTTATAGACCAGATTTATTTCAACATCTTCCGTGATGGGTTTGAATTTATCCGCCAAAACAGCGTACCCATTCACCAAGTCATAACCTATGGTCATTTTGAAATGGAAGTGATTTCGTCCATTGCCCTTGCTTCACGGCAATTTGCCCACCAAAACTGGCTGACTGATGATTGGTTTACGATTGACCTTGACACAGGGTATTTCTCCATCAATGAAGATGCAGAATATGAAATAATAGATATGCTGGGTGTAGATGTGCGTACGTTTTTTAGCTTGCGAGATGTGACAGGGGAAGTGCAGCTTGACTGGAGTACGATGATAAACCTTGGTGAAGATTTTGATAGAATGCACTTTATATTTGACCCTGTAATGGCGCGTGCAGGTTTTGGGAACGTAAGTTTTGTACACTTTGATGTAGACACAGGTACAGCATACTTTTTAGCAAGCCATTCTGCGTCTGCTATGGAAGGGCAGAATGTTATTGTAGATTTTGCAGTGTCCAGTATCCTTGCAAATAATCAACGCAATACAGAAGAAATAGCCATTGATTTTATAGAAATTCTGGCAAATCACGAGGCTACTTTTATCTTAGAGGATGACGGCAGGGAGATTATGCAAAGAGGTGAGCTGGATATTTACCTCTTTGAAGATATTTATTTAACCAATATTGCAGTAAGGGATAATTTTCTGCACATTCAAACATCTGAACCAATGAATGTATGGCATGAAGAAGGACGCTGGGCGCATGTGCAATTATTCAACCCTGCTGTGGAAATGCCCGATTTAGAAGCACTTTTTGAAAATGTAGATTGGGAAACAGTTGATGAAGATTTTTGGGCAGAAATTGATGCCATGTGGCGTGGACGGTATCCTCAAAGCCTGTTTAGTTCTGATGTGACTGAATGGGAAATGATTACACGGGCAGTCCAGGACATACCATTTGAGCAACCTGAATCGCGCATCATCGAGCATGTTTTCTACTTTGAAGATATGAACGTCTTGGCAGATTTAGTTTTTGAAGGGGTGTTGTCTTACTTTGCATTTTCTCAAAATGTAGATTTAAGCATTGATGAATTTGAGCTTCCTGTTATCAATTTTATGACAGCATTTGAAGATATTGAAATTGAAATTGATGGGGACACTTATTTAATCAGTAACCTTCGCGCAAGCTTGACAGAAATAAGTTTCGCATTGGATGGGGATGGTATGATTTTTTACCGCCTTAGGGATGTAAACCCACATGTTAGTTTGCAGGATTATATTACAATCCATCTCGTTTATGCAGAAGGGCCAGATGAATTTATTTCATGGAGTGGCGGCATGGGTTTTAGTCGTGATGAATATGGTGCGATAAATGATTTGACTGTAAGTTTTGGCGGAAGTTTTATTTTTATAGAAAATCTCGTTGGTCTTTATATCAATGGCGTATTTGTGAGTGTAAAGTAATGAGTCCACTGGGAAGGAGCATTCTATTTCAGGGAGATAGAATGCTCTTTTTTGTTGATAAGGAGGTTAAGTAAAATAGTGGAAACGAAAGATTATAAATCATACATTTTTATTTTGGTGCTTTCTGCACTCTTTCTCTTTGTGGGGAATTTTATTGCTACACGAGGCTTAGAAGATTCGGGGCAAGATGATTTTGCGTCTTCTTTTATGCAGGCACGCGTTGTGGAGATTATAGAAACTAGAGAGATTGTCACCCAAATAAGCCCAGATTTTTCTCTTACAGATGTTTCTGTTGAGTTTGTGGCACGTATCACAACCCGTGGAGACAATCGCGGAGATATTGTGACTGCAACACACTTGCAAAGAGGGCAAGCACTTGTGCAGGAACGTCAAGTTGAAGTAGGTGATAGGGTTATTTTGTTTTACGACACATTTGGTGATGTTTATTTTTTAGCAACCCATGTGCGCATACATTATGTCGCTATTTTAAGTGGTGTATTTTTCTTGCTTATTCTGGTTTTTGGGCGTAGGCAGGGTGTGAGTTCTATTATTGCCCTCATGTCTATTATATTGGCTGTTTTGTTTGTGTTTATCCCCGCGGTGCTGAATGGGCGCAATATTTATATTGCTACTTTTGTTATTTGTTTATATGCCATACTAACCACCCTTTTGGTGGTGGTTGGGCCAACAAAAAAAGCACTCGCCTCTGTATTAGGTTGTCTTGGCGGGGTGCTTTTTGCGAGTATTATTATGACCATTATGAATGCAGTTATGGGGCTTACGGGTTATTTGGATACTGAATCTACACATCTTTTACTGTTGGATAATCCAGTGAATTTACGTGCAATTATTTTTGCAGGGGTTATCATTGGTGCGGTGGGTTCGATTATTGACATTGCCATCACGATATCGTCCAGCATATGGGAAGTGAAAAGCTGCGGAAGAAATCATAGTTTTAAAAGCTTAATGTCCGCAGGGCTTAATGTGGGACGGGATTTGATGGGTGCGCAAATTAACACACTCATTATGGCTTATGTCGGAAGTTCCCTTACGTTTATTTTGCTTACTGTAGCCCATTCCACATCTTTGATGATACTTTTTAATGCAGAAATTGTACTGGTTGAGTTGCTTCGCGCCATTGTTGGCAGTATGGGCATGTTGCTGGTGATTCCGTTGACGGCAATGTTTTCAGGCTGGATATTTAACATGCCAAGTAATGATATTGACGATATCATGTGTGCCTATGAGTCAGAAGACGAAGGGAAACCTGAAAGCTAGGGCGTATTCCCATTGTGGGAACACGCCCTAGCTTTATTCCTTCATTGCCTTGCGGTGGTAAGACCGTAATTTTCTAAAAACTTTTCCGTGAATTGTATTGGGCGGGTAGGGGTGTTCTCCCGCAGGAAGCTCCATAAGAATTTCCATACCCTCATTGACATGGGCAATGGCATAGATATGAAACTTGCCTTTTTTTACAGCTTCAATGACTTCATCTTTTAGCACTAAATCGCGGACATTGCGGGTAGGGATGATTACACCTTGGGTTCCTGTGAGTCCGCGCTTTTTACATAGGTCAAAAAAGCCTTCTATTTTGTAAGTTGCACCGCCTATGGGTTGAATTTCACCATGCTGATTCATACTGCCTGTGATGGCAATATCTTGACGGATGGGTAAACCTGTTAGTGCAGAAATAATGGCAAATAATTCAGTGGAAGACGCGCTGTCACCGTCTACACCGCTGTAGTTTTGCTCAAAGCAAATACGGCAGCTTAATGAAAGAGGGAAGTCTTGGGCGTAGGTTTGCCCAAGGTATCCGATAAGAATTTGAACGCCTTTGTCGTGAATTTCTCCTGACAATTCGGCTTCTTTTTCAATGTTTACGATACCTGCTTTACCCATGTATGCAGTTGCCGTGATACGTGACGGCTTGGCAAAAACATGGTCGCCTGTATCCAGTACTGCAAGCCCATTGATTTGCCCGACTTTTACACCGTCAGTGGATATCATGACGCTATCTTCTTCAATCATTTCCGATAATTTTTCTTCATACATATTTAAACGATATTCACGTTTGGTTATTGCTTGGATGACATATTTGGCAGTGACTGTTTCTGCCTTGTCTATTTTTGCCCAGCCTACTGCTTCCATCAAAATTTCTGATAGATTATTAAAGCGGGTGGTGAGACGGTCTTGGCGTTCGGCCAGACGGGTGGCATACTCAATGACACGCCCTATGGCACTGGAATCGAAGGGGAGGGCAGTGGCTTCTTTTGTATACTTATTCACAAACTTTACGATTTCCGTCATGTTTTGGTCATTGAGGTGCATTTCATAATCAAAATCCACACGGATTTTAAATAGCTTTTCAAAGTAATCATCATATTGGGTGAGAATGTTGTAGTAATAACCGCCGCCAATGATGATAATTTTTACTTTTAAGGGGATTGGCTCAGGCTTGATACCGCTGACAGCAACCCCTGTTGTATACTCACGCAAGGGTTCTGTAATAATTTCTTCTGTAATCAAGCTTCGGCGGAGGGTTTCCCATGCATGGGGGCTGCCCAAAATATCTTGGGCTTGCAAAATTAAATATCCACCATTGGCTTTATGCAAAAGCCCTGGTTTAATCTTCATAAAATCTGTAGATAAATTGCCGTATTCATTGTCATACTCCACTTCACCTACAAGATTAGAATAGGTGGGATTATAGTCAATGATAACAGGTGCGCCTTCTAAATGGCTGTTGTCTGTGATTAAATTGATTTTATACCGTGTTAAATTGTCTTCGGTGCTTTTTTTGCTATACCACGGCATGATGGATTGTATGGCATCTTCCTCTTCAGATTCTTCGGCAACGAAATCTGCCATGTTTTCTAAAATGTCTTCTTTTACGGCTTTGAGATAGTGAAGCAATACAGGTTCTTTTGCAAATTCTTCTATAATATCGTTCATGTGATAACCTACGACAAAAAGCCCTACAGAATAGTCGAGATTTTCTACTTCTTTTTTTGTAACTTTTTCATGTTCTTTTATTTCGCGCAAAGCTTCGGCAGCGCGTATTTGGATGGCTTCGGATTTTTTTGTAATGACATCCCGCTGCGCTTGGGTCAGGGATTCAAATTGCTCTTCGGTAATGACTTCGCCGTCAACAATGGGCATGAAAAATATACCGCTGTTAGAGTTTTTAACTTCAAAGTCCTGCTTGCGTGCCTCTTCTGACATTTGTTTTATAATTTCATCTTGCTTGTTTTTTAGTACGCTTACAATTTCATTTTTGCGGTTTTCATATTCCTTATCTGAAAAAATGCGGGGAAGCTCTGTACTTAAACGGCTGATAAGCTCGTTCATTTCTTCTTGCAGACGCTTGCCTGTACCTGCCGGCACAGATAAAAGCTTGGGAATTTTAGGATTTTCAAAATTGTATACATAACATAAATCGGGCGGGATAGGTTCGGTTACAGCTTCTTCTTTTGCAAATTTTTGTGCAAAAGTGGTTCGCCCTGTACCTGTTGCACCGCAGATGTAAATATGATATCCGCCATCTTTCATTAAAAGCCCAAATTTAAGGGCTTCTGCCGCACGGTTTTGCCCAATGATACCCATTGGGGTAGAATCTGTTGTATCTATTTTTTGAGGTTTAGCAAAATATTTTAATGCTTTCCAAGATAATTTATTGGTCAACTCAAGACCTCCATCCACATGACTATTCCATCTTCGTTAGGGTGTACATAATATCCGCGCCGTACACCTGCACTTGCAAACCCGTATTTTTCATATAGGGTGATTGCCGCTAGGTTACTTTCCCGTACTTCAAGGGTGAGGGCTGTCATTTTTAAACGGCGGGCTTCGTGAATTAAACCATCCATCAGAAGCGACCCAACCCCTTGATTTTTGTGCGCGGAGGATACCGCTATATTACTTATATGCCCCTCATCAATAATGTGACGCATTGAGCCATAACCAATCACACCATGGTGTTGATTGATTGCCACAAGGAAAATAGAATGGGGCTCGCTTATTTCGTATAAAATTGAATCTTTTGACCATGGGTCGGGGAATGCTTCATTTTCAATTTTATAAATTGTATCAAGATGATGAGGGGTGGCTCGGATTATTTTTGTCTTTGTCATTGCTGTTTTGCTTTCTCACGCACTGCTTGGGGCGCACGTACATAAATCATATCTACTGGGTCAGAAAAGTCATGACCTTTTTTAATTTTTTCTAATGCACATAGCCCAACAGAGGCGGCGCGTACATGATTATTGTGCAAGGGTGCGATGAAAGCGCGAGGAAATGCCTTTAGCAGTTCATTTGTATTTGCCGTTGCGCCGTCTCCTATAAAAAAAAGATTAAGCCCATCGTCAAGGGTACTAGATTGACAGTGGGTATATAAATATTGAATAAAGTCTTCAATGGCCATCGCCATAGGTTCAGACCCATGACCAATATGACCTTTTATTAAATCTCGCATATATACTGCCCCGTAAACTTGTCCGCGCCGTGCATCCAGCAGGGGTACAATCAACGCCGCACCACCCATGTATGCTGTATTGTATGCCAGTCCATCCAGTGTCGGAACAGGTATGGTTTTTATATTCAAGGCTTTTGCCATCCCAAGTGCTGTGGATGCGCCAATTCTAAGCCCTGTAAAAGACCCTGGCCCACATGTGTAGGCAATGTAGTCAATGGCTTCTGGTTCAAGGCGTGTTAATTTAAAAAGTTGGTCTATGCCTGTCATAAGAATTTCTGAATGTGTCCACATTTTTTCGCCTGTGCGGGCATTTAATGCCATTTCGCCAATCGTTATGTATTCATTAACAATGGCGGCACTTGCATGTTGTCCAGATGTATCTATGGCTAAAATTTTCATTTTGTCACCTTAATTTTTCTACTGTCTTCACCACTGGCTGTAATTTCAATCCAAATCACATTGTCGCCAAAAGAGTCCTCTGCCCGTTCGGGCCACTCTACAAGAGACACGCCGTCGGCATATAAATAATCTTCATAGCCGATACTTTCCAAGTCTGACTGCCCGCCTTCAAGCCTGTATAAATCAAAATGATAAAAGGGCAGTATTCCGCCTTCATAAATGTTCATCAGGGTAAATGTGGGGCTAGTAACCCGCCCACTATATCCAAGCCCTCGTGCCATACCTCGGGCAAACACAGTTTTGCCTGCGCCAAGTTCACCACTAAGACAAAAAATATCACCTGATTTTGCATTTTTTCCAAATTCAAACCCTAAATCCTCTGTTACCGATGGGGAATCGGATTCATATACCATTATAAAATACCACCTTTAAGACGGGAAAAATTCTAAATGCCAAAGTAAAAACATAAAGACTGCCCAAATTTTACGGCTATTATCTTGTTCACCGCGATAATGCTCGTCCAATACAGTCACCAATTCATCTGTATTAAAATATTGTGTTGCAACACTTCCAATGAAATGGGTCTTTATGATATTGTAATACTTTTCCTCACGCAACCAAATACGAATAGGCACGGGAAAACCCAGCTTGCGTCTGTTGGCGGTTTCCTCTGGCAAATGGGCAAAAGCCGCTTTTCTAAATGCAAGTTTCGTACCCTTTTTACTGACACGGTGTTTCAAAGGCAGCCGCGAAGCCACGCGAAAAACCTCCTTATCAAGAAAAGGTACACGTACTTCTAAGCAATGAGCCATGCTCATTTTGTCAGCTTTTAATAAAATATCCCCTACAAGCCATAAATGAACGTCTAAATATTGCATTTTTGTTATATCATCTTCGTGTTTGACTTGATTATAAAATGGGCGGGTGATATCCATGGGTTCTTGGATGGCTTCAAATTTTAATATTTTTGCCCGTTCTTCAGATGAAAAAATATTTGCCCCGCCAATGTAGCGTTCTTCAATGGATTTTGCCCCGCGTAAGATGAATCCGCGTCCCTTTGTGCCTTTAGGCAAACGCTTTGCCAAACTTGCCAGCCATTCCCGTAATGAAAGGGGCAGTTTTGCATAATACTTTAAAGAAATGGGTTCTTTATAAATATTGTACCCGCCAAAAAGTTCATCTGCACCTTCACCAGACAGTGCAACTTTAACATGCTTTGCCGCTTCACGGCTGACAAAATAAAATGCAACGGCGGCAGGGTCTGCAAGGGGTTCATCCATATGATATTGTACTTTAGGCAAGATATCCCAATATTCTTCGGTGGTTATGACCTTAGAAATATTTTCTGCCCCGATGTAGTTAGATAGTGCTTTAGCATATCCAATTTCATTATAATTTTCATAATCAAAACCTACTGTAAATGTCTTTTTTCCGCCAAATCGTGCAGATGTATAACTAGAGTCTACTCCGCCTGACAAAAATGAGCCAACTTCAACATCACTAATCATATGTTTTGCAATAGAATCATCTACAGCATGACTAATGTGCTGTACCGCATCATCAAGACTTATTTCACTAGGGGTGAAGATATGAGAATTATAGCGCGAAACAGTAAGTTCCCCTTTTTCCCATGTTAAAAAATGCCCCGGCGGCAATTTATAAACCCCTTTAAAGAAAGTTTCTGTAAGCACAGAGTATTGGAAAGTTAAGTACTGGGCCAAGGCTTCATGATTGACAGTTGGGGTAAAGTTAGGGTGGGGGAGAAAAGATTTAATTTCTGACCCAAAAATTAGCCCCCCTTCTGTACGGGTGTAATAAAATGGCTTTATACCAAAAGGGTCACGGGCGCAAAAAAGCTTGTCCCCATGAATATCATAAATAGCAAAAGCAAACATTCCGCGCAATTGAGACAGCATTCCCGTGCCAAATTCTTCATACAAGTGTATCAAGGTTTCTGTGTCTGCATGGGTTACAAATACATGCCCCCGCGCTTCAAGCATGGTGCGCAGTTCTTTGTAATTGTATATTTCTCCATTGAAGGTAAGTACAATACTTTTATCTTTGTTGTAAAAAGGCTGCGCACCGTCTTCAAGACCAATAATGGATAATCTGCGAAAGCCTAAATTCATTTTTTCGCCAAGATAAACCCCGGCAGAATCTGGTCCGCGATGGATAATTTTGTCTATCATTAAGTTTAAAACGGCTTCTCGGTCAAAATCGCCGCTGGAAAATCCGCAAAATCCACACATAAAAACACCTCGAAGTTAAATTTATCATAATATTAAGACTTTGTCACTTTGCCTATTTTCTTTTTTTGTGGTTGTGATATAATGTGTACTAGAACGAAATGGGAGGTACAACCATGGTTGGTAGCAAAAGAGTAACAGAACTCATTGAAAGTGAACAAACTTTACAATTGATGGAATTTATGATTGCAGGGGGACATTTTGGAATCAACGTGGCTAAAGTCAACGAAATTATGAAATACAGCCAGCATCCAGTCACGCCTATGCCCAACTCAAACCCCTTTGTTGAAGGGATTATCCGCCCTCGCACAGACACTATGACAGTGATAAACTTGGCGGCATACATGGGATTGCCCCCGTCTTCTGACGAGCAACGGGACATTTTAATTATTACCCAAATAAACAACCTTAAAACCGCGTTTCACGTACACGGAGTTGAGGCAATAAATGTTGTAAAAATGTCGGATATTGAAAAGCCAGACTCTACAATTTATGGCGGCGAAGATGGCATGGCAACAGGTGTTGCCAAATACAATGATAAACTCATTACCATTATTGACTTTGAAAAAATCCTTTTCGACATTAGCCCGCACATGGGTTTTTCACCAAACGATATCGAACAGTTAGGTTCAAGAGTTCGTTCAGACAAACCTATTTTAGTTGCAGAAGACTCACCGCTTCTGGAGCGTCTCATTCTATCGTCTTTGGAAAAAGCAGGATATTCTAATATCACATGTGCATCCAATGGACAAGAAGCTTGGAATCTTATTGAAGGATACAAGAAAACAGGTCAAGACATTTCAGAACATTTGTGTGCAGTCATTACAGATATTGAAATGCCCATGATGGATGGCCACAGACTGCTCCGTCTCATTAAAGAAGACCCAAGCACTAACAAGGTTCCAGTCATTGTATTCTCTTCCTTGATAACAGAAGAGATGCGTACAATAGGCGAAACATTAGGTTCAGTTGCGAACATTTCAAAGCCGGAAATCGCTAACCTTGTGACCATTCTTGACGAGCATATTTTATAAATAAATGAAAGCAACGATTACAAAAGGTGCAATTTTAAGCCTAAGTTCAAATGCTGATGTTTTTGAGCGCGGAGAACGGTATTATAGAGACGGAAAACTACTTTCCTTTAATGAAGTAGACGGCGAAGATGGAAATTTAGTTATTCGTGCCAGTGTTGAAGGCAATTATAAAAATTATGAAGTATCATTAAAGCTAGATGACGCAGGTGCGTTGTCTAGCTTTTCATGTTCTTGTGAAAGTCATAGTATCTGGCGTGGGGCATGTAAACATGTTGTTGCTGTGCTTTTTGCATACATAGAAGGACATGCTCGTATGTTTTCTGCGGAAAAAATGCGTCGCCATGTCCATGACCTTACAAATAATTTGGAAAGAATCATATATGACGGCATTGATGAATCTTTTGCTCTGCCCTCTCAAGCTGTAGAAGGCCCTTTATTAAAATTTATACCTGTCATTCATGTGAATGGTCAACGGGGCGTTTATCTGACTTTTACAGTAGGCTATGGGCGTATGTATGTTGTAAAAAGTATATCCAGCTTTGTAAAAAGCATTAAAAATGCTGAAACAGTGACTTATGGGCAAGGGCTTGCTTTTGTCCATCGCCGTGAATTGTTTGACGAAGTCTCCCAGCAATTGATTGATTTTGTCTCTCACGAAGATGATATGTATTTGGAGATAAGTAAACGGTTGAGTCGTCAGTTTCAATTTGCACATCATCCCCTTGTAACCAGAGAACTTAGTTTGACACAACGCAATATAGATTCGTTTTTTAATATTTTTATTGGTCAACAACTAGAATGTGATTCAGAGTTTGGTCAACATCTTCAACTAATAGACGGGTATCCACCTTGTCATTTAAAGGTACGCCATCTTCCTGCCGGAACGGTCGTTGAAGCCGCCCCCTTTCCCCATTATGCTTTGGTTGGAGATAAATACCACTATGTTATTGCCGAAGGTGGATTATATCGTTTGCCAAAGGCAGATGGTATGCTGTTAGGCGCATTATTAAAAGCCATTGACGATACCCACACAAGGGAAATTTTAATCAGCGGGAACGACCAACACCGCTTCTTGGTTGCCATTTTACCGCAATTTAGCAAAATGGGTCTTGTGGAAGATGTAGACGGCGATGTACCCACAGGTGAAGTCGTAAAACTAAGTGCAAGAATGTACTTTGATGCTGAAGGCAAAGATGTTATAGGGCGATTAGAGTATCATTATGGTGATTTTGTTATTGATGCAATGGATGCTTCAACAGGAGAAAATGCAGATTTTATACGTGATATCGTCGTAGAATATACCTTGCGTCGCCGCTTAACTGCTGTTGGATTTTTTGAAGATAACTTAAAAAAAGTTTTTCGTATTGTTGGCAATGATTTAATTTATGCCTTCTTACATCCAAGCGAACTATTCCCCCCAGGCATAGAAACATTGCGGGATGTTGCAGATGTTTTTGTTAGCGAAGACTTGCAAAAAAAGACCATCCGCGCACAATCTCCTAAAATTGGTTTGAGACTCACAGGGGATTTATTAAAAGTATCGTTGGAAGACTCGGGCTATGATATTGGTGAGCTTTTAGAAGCACTCGAAGCTTACCGCACACGCAAAAAGTTTTTCCGTTTAAAAGACGGCAGATTCTTGTCACTTAACGATGAAAATATTACTGCCGCCGCAGGGTTTTTAGATGCTTTAGACATCACTAGAAAAGAAATAAAGGGGAAATCTGCAAATATTCCAGCCTATCGTGCATTATATGTAGATGAATTAACCCGTTCAGACACCATGATTTCTACACATACCTTGAAACGTGACGAGGCGTTTGAAAGCTTACTATCTCACTTTCAAGATAATACAGCTTTGGGTTTTAAAGTGCCAAAGGGACTTGTAAACATCCTGCGTAAATATCAAAAAACAGGGTATATTTGGCTTAAAACCTTATCCCATTACGGTTTTGGGGGAATTTTAGCAGATGATATGGGGCTTGGCAAAACATTGCAAATTATCGCTTTGCTTGCCAGTGAACGCAAGCAAAACATACGTTCAATCGTTATTGCACCAACATCTTTGCTGTATAACTGGGAAAATGAATTTATAAAATTTGCACCACAGTTAACCACTCAAGTGATTTCTGGTTTTCCTGAAAAACGGCGTGAACTTTTGAAAACCTCAGATGTAGATGTTTTTATTACAACATATGACATGCTAAAGCGAGACTTTGATTACTATAGGGATATTGAGTTTGCATACATTATTGCTGACGAAGCACAAAATATCAAAAACCCTAGCACTCAAGCGTCTAAGAGCATAAAAGCACTCAAAGGCCGTGTGCGTTTTGCACTTACAGGTACACCCATTGAAAATACACTGACAGAACTTTGGTCGATTTTTGACTTTATTATGCCGGGGTATTTATATACAGCACATAAATTTGGAAAAGCTTATGAAACCCCCATTATAAAGCATGGCAATACTCAAGTGGCGGCAAAACTTCGCCAGCAAATCGCACCATTTGTTTTGCGTCGAATCAAAGAAAATGTACTCAAAGAACTGCCTGAAAAAACGGAAACTACACTTCCGGCAGAATTAAATCCCGAGCAGAAAAAAATATATCAAGCAAATTTATTAGAAGCCATTGGTGCGCTGGATGATATGGTTGCCAATGATTCTTTTACAGATAATCGAATGCGTATGCTTGCAAGACTAACACGTTTACGGCAAATCTGTTGCCATCCTGCTTTGTTTTTAGATGAATATGAAGGGGGAAGCGGTAAACTTACCCTAACACTTGAAACAATCCAACTTGCACTAGATTCTAAACATCGGGTACTGTTATTTTCTCAATTTACAGGAATGCTTGGGCTGATTCAAAAAGCTTTAGATTCCGCAGAAATAACCCAAAGAAATGGTGAACCTGCGACGTATTTCTATCTTGATGGTGCGACAAAAGCAAAAGAGCGGATGGAGATGACAGAGCGGTTTAATGCAGGTGAAAAAGATATTTTTCTTATTTCTTTAAAAGCCGGCGGTACAGGGTTAAATCTTACGGGTGCAGATGTGGTCATTCACTATGACCCATGGTGGAATCCTTCTGTAATGGAACAGGCTGCTGACCGCGCCCACAGATATGGGCAAAAAAATACTGTGCAAGTATTTAACATTGTGGCAAAGGATACAATTGAAGAAAGAATTATGGCATTACAAGAAAAAAAGCGTGGTTTAATCGACTCGGTCATTATCGAAGGGGGTAGCTTTATAAACCTTCTTAGTGCAGAAGAAGTTAGAAAATTATTTTCATAAAAAGGGGTTTTGACATATGTATACAAAATCTGACTTGCTACAGCACTTATTTGAGTTGGGAATAAACGCCAATGGAGTATTAAAGGTTCATATTTCCTATAAATCTATTGGAGAAGTTGATGGACGGGGCGATACGGTTTTAGATGCCCTTGTTGAGTACATGGGTGCGGGTTTGTTGGTGCTACCAAGCCATACTTGGGATAATGTGAGGGCGGCAAATCCAGTCATGGATGTTTTGCATACGCCTAGCTGTGTTGGTGCGCTAACAGAGCTTTTTCGTAAAAGAGAAGGTGTATATCGTTCCCTTCATCCTACACACTCTGTTGCGGCAATAGGCATAGGGGCTGAAGACTTTGTTTTGGGTGATGAATGTTTTGATACGCCTTGTGCAAAAAATGGCTCATATTATAAGCTGTGGGAACGTGATGCCCAAGTCCTTCTGATTGGTGTTAATTTTTCCCGCAATACAATAATCCATGGCTTTGAAGAGTGGGAAAATGTTGCAGTGCTTGAACAGGAAAAATCGGACTATTATGTAATCAATCATAAAGGCGGCAGACTGTACACACCCCAGTACCGTCATGCCGCCCCATTAGGTTCAGAAACTTTTACAAAACTTGAATCACCTGCAATGATTCAGGATATTCTGCATATGGGATGTTTTGGCGATGCAACAACACGTTTAATGAATGCAAAGCCATTGCGTACCCTCACTGCGGAACTTTTGAAAGACGACCCAAATTATTTATTAAAATATTAAAGGGGCATAACAAAAGTAGCGATGGCTACAGAATGTAAAATAGAAGCTGTGTTGACAAATAAGTGAAAAATTGAGTGCATATATTTCTTTTTTTTGCCTACAGCATAGAAAATCACCCCAAGGGTATAAAGTCCGCCGCCGATGAGTATGAGTACAAAAAAAGGTACACCAAGCACTTCAATTAAGCGGTTCACCCGAAAGATAGCCGCCCAACCCATGCCTAAATAGCATATGAGTGCGAAGGGCATAAATTTTCTGCGGTCAATGGCGGTCAGTATCACACCAATAATCGCAAGCCCCCACAAGACACCAAACATAACCCATGCATCTACAGGAAACTCCACACGAAACTGTGTTAATAAAATAGGTGTATACGTCCCCGCGATGAGTATATAAATTGTACAGTGGTCTAAAACACGGAACACTTTTTTGGGTAGCCCAATTTTAAGCCCATGATAAATACTTGACATTGTAAAAAGCAAAATCACAGAAAATCCGTAAATGATACCGCTTATGATTCCCATAACATTATTGTGCAAACCTGCCACAATGACACATGCTAAAAGTGCCACAAGACCCAGTGCGCCGCCTACAATGTGTGTAATCATATTAAAGCGTTCTTCGCCAATTGTGTAATTTGGTAATTCTAATTTTGATTGTTTTTTCATTGAGACAGCGTTATCCACTAATATCCACTACCTTCTAAACCCTGCACAAGTTTTACAATTCTGCTGGTTCCAAGTCTATCTGCGCCTAGCTCTACAAAGCGCGCACCGTCTTCAAGGGTGGTGATACCCCCGGCCGCTTTCACTTTTACATGAGGAGCTACATTTTTGCGCATAAGCGCAACGTCTTCAAAAGTTGCACCGCCGCCTGCAAATCCTGTAGATGTCTTGATATAGTCTGCACCAGACTCGCTTACAATGCCGCATAAGGTTATTTTTTCTTCCTGTGTCAGATGTGCAGTTTCAATGATAACCTTCAAGATATATCCTTCACATGCGGCACGCACTGCTTTAATGTCTTTAAGTACATAATCAAAATCTTTTTCTTTTACACGCCCGATATCGATGACCATATCAATTTCTGTCGCGCCTTGTTTTATTGCAATTTCTGTCTCGTAAGCTTTTGCTTCACTGCTCATGTAACCATTTGGAAAGCCTACAACCGTACAGACAGGAATTTTGCCTGAAAGTTGCGCCACACAAAATTCAACCCGCGATGGGGGTACACAAACGCTTGCCACTGCATACTCTGCGGCTTCTTTACAAAGTTGAGTATAATCTTCTGCCGTGGCAGTAACCCCAAGTAGTGTATGGTCTACTTTTGCTAAAAGTGTTTTGTTGTCCATATTCATTCCTCCTACAATGCTATAGAATAGTCATGTTTTAATGATAAAGTCAAGGTTTTTTTGCAACTGTCATTTCTTACAAGTCAATGACAAAATGGTGTTTAAGTGCAAGATAATTTATGAATTCTAGTTAAATTTAACAAAATCTATTGACGTATGGCGTATAAACTCTTAGAATATGTCCGTTAGGAAATCGTTACACGTAAAATTTTGCAACAAAAGAAAGGGCGTGAGTCTGTGCAGAATGCTAATAATCCATTTGCAACAAATGAAAAGGTTTTGCAGTTTGGTGAGGGTAATTTTCTAAGAGCCTTTGTTGATTGTTTTATTGATGAGCTAAATGAAAAAAATATGTTCAATGGCAAAGTTGTTATTGTACAGCCCATTGCACAAGGCTTGGCTGATGTACTTAATGAACAAGGTGGAAAATACACAGTTATTTTACGTGGTTTAGAAAATAGTGAACCCACCGTTCGTAAACGTCAAGTCACGAGTATAAGCCGCGCCATAAATCCATACACTAATTTTAGCGAATATATGGTGAATATACGTAACCCACAACTACGGTATGTCATATCAAATACGACTGAAGCCGGAATCGCTTTTGTAGAAACAGATAAACTCACACAAGAGCCACCCAGTAGTTTTCCTGCAAAAGTTACAGTGCTGCTGTACGAACGATTTAAATTTTTTAAAGGAAATAAAAACAGAGGACTTATCTTTATTCCTTGTGAGCTTATTGACAACAATGGTACAGAATTAAAGAATATTGTTCTGCGGTATGCAAATATGTGGCGTTTACCCCAAGCATTTATAGATTGGGTAAAAGAATCTAATCACTTTACAAACACGCTGGTTGACAGAATTGTAACAGGTTATCCAGTAGATGAGATTGAAGCTTTAACAGAAACATTAGGATATAAAGATAAGTTGCTTGTAGCCGGTGAGATTTTCCACTTTTTTGCTATTGAAGCCAGTCAAGTTGCCGCGGCAGAGTTGCGCAAAGATATGCCTTTTGATAAAGCAGGGTTAAATGTCGTACTAACGGATGATGTGAAGCCATTTAAACTGCGCAAAGTTCGTATTTTAAACGGTGCGCACACAATGTCTGTTTTAGCGGCATATCTATGCGGCATTGAAACAGTGGGTGACATGATGAAAGACCCTCTCTTTATGGATTTCCTTAAAAAAGGTATTTATAACGAGATTATTCCCACAATTTTAAAAATTGAATCACGTCTTGAATCCGAAGACTTAAATTCTTTTGCGGCATCAGTTTTTGATAGATTTGCAAACCCATATATTAAACATTACTTGTTGAGTATTGCACTAAATTCTGTGTCAAAGTTTACTGCGCGGGTATTGCCTACTATTTTGGAGTATCATAACCATCACAATACTCTTCCACAAGTGCTTATGTTATCTTTTGCTGCATTATTAGCATTTTACAAGCACAAAGACAAAACTTCAGATGATGCTCATGTATTGGAATTTTTTAATGCAGAATGGGAACATGTTGCTTCTGGTGGGCAAAATATTCACCAGTTTGTCAATAATGTTTGTGCAAAATCTCAGTTTTGGGGGACAAACTTAGCAAACATTTCAGGTTTTTGTGACTCGGTTGCTTTGCACTTAGTAAACATCGAAACCATTGGAATGAGAAAGACTATAGAAAATTTGCTTGGAGCGAATGCATGATACAAACTTCCACTGCAATAAAAATAAATAGCAGAGATAATGTGGCAGTTGCCCTCGTGGAAATAAAGGCGGGGGATGTAGTTTTAGATATTACTGCTGTTGAGACAATTCCTGCGGGGCATAAGATTGCACTTGAGCCAATTGATTCAGGCAAAAATGTGCTTAAATATGGGTATCCAATTGGTCATGCGACTTGCGATATTCAACTAGGCGCGCATGTGCATACCCATAACTTAAAAACAAATTTGAGCGGCATTGAAGCATATGCATATAATCCAGTGTCTTTTGAACAACCGTCTGTACTTGAGCGTACTTTCCAAGGTTATAAACGTGCTGACGGGCAAGTAGGTATTCGTAATGAAATTTGGATTGTTAACACCGTAGGATGTGTGAATAAAATTGCAGAAAAGCTTGCAGTAGAAGCAACATCTGCATATAAGCATGACAATATTGACGGAATATATACTTTTGTTCATCCGTATGGATGTTCTCAATTAGGTCATGACCATACATTGACCCAGCAAATTTTAGCTGGAATGGTCAACCATCCAAATGCCGCAGGTGTTTTGGTTTTAGGGCTTGGTTGCGAAAATAATCTAATTTCTGATTTTAAAGGTATTCTAGGCGAATATGACCCCCAGCGGGTAAAATTTCTCAATACTCAAGATGTAAATGATGAAGTTGCCGAAGGGCTTAAAATCATCAAAGAACTTGTTGACTATGGGTCTACATTCCATAGGGAATCTATTTCTGTTGGAAAATTGATTTTTGGGCTTAAATGCGGCGGTTCAGATGGACTAAGCGGCATAACTGCAAATGCACTGGTTGGAAGCCTCACAGATACAGTCACATCTCATGGTGGTACATGCATTTTAACTGAAGTACCTGAAATGTTTGGAGCAGAAACTTTGCTGATGGAACGCTCTCTCAATGAAGGAATTTTCGACAAAACAGTACGGTTAATCAATGATTTTAAAGGTTATTTTATCCGTCATGGACAAGAGATTTATGAAAATCCTTCCCCAGGAAATAAAGAAGGGGGAATTTCTACCTTAGAAGAAAAATCATTAGGTTGTACGCAAAAAGGTGGAAACAGCCATGTGGTAGATGTTTTAGACTATGGCGAAACTGTCAAACATTCGGGGCTTAATCTACTTCAAGGGCCAGGTAACGACATTGTGGCAGTGACAAATCTTATGGCGGCAGGCGCGCATATTATTCTTTTCACCACAGGTAGAGGTACACCACTGGGCGCACCGGTGCCCACCGTCAAAATTTCCAGCAATACAACTTTGGCAACAAGCAAGCCCCATTGGATTGATTTCAATGCTGGAGTAATGGTGGATGAAAATGCTACAAGCCTAAGTGAACTTACTGACACATTTCTTTCCTATCTTATTCGTGTAGCTGAAGGTGAACTGACGCAAAATGAAAAAAACGGCTATCGTGAAATTTCAATTTTTAAAGACGGGGTAACACTGTAGTGTTACAAAACACTGCATTAAACATAAAAAAAGGAGAAAAAAAGCATGAAAAAAATCGTATTACTCGTGAGCATTCTAATGTTTGCTCTAGTGGCTTTTGCCGCATGTAACAACGACCCAGAACCAGAACAACCAGTGGTGGAAGCACCAGTAGAGACTCCACCACCAGCTCAAACTGATGAGCCACCAGCAACAGACCAGACAGAAGAAGCAGAACAACTTGCATGGACACCCAATGAAATTGGACCAACAATGATGCGTGTAGCATGGTGGGGCGGAGATGCACGTCACAATGCAGTGAACGCAGCACTTGAACTCTTCATGGACCGTTATCCACACATCATGATTCAACCAGAATATGGTGCATTTGGTGGATACCTTGATACTCTTCAATTGCAAATGGCAGCACAAGACGAGCCAGACCTGTTTTTGTCTAACTATGCTTGGGTACATGCACTCGGCAGCGGTAATAATGCTTTTGCAAATTTGAATGATTTTGCACACATTATTGACCTTGACGAATGGTCACCTGCACTTCGTGCATTTACCACAACAGCTGATGGCGAACTTGCTGGTGTACCCCATGGTATTACAGGCCGCGTAATCATCTATAATCAAGAATTGCTTGCAGCCCATGGCAGAACGTCTTTCCCTGCAACATTTGACGAATGGGTTGAATGGGGTATTGAAGTTGCAGAAGGTAACTTAGCCATTGACGCTGGTGACAATACCTATGCTTTCTTCCCAGTTGGCCCAGAAACCATGGATATTGTAGTGCTTACAATGATTTACAATCACTTTAATACAAACCTTCAAGCCAATGGTCAAATTTTGCCAACCATCGACCAAGTTGAATATGTATTTAATGTGCTTGGACGTATGATTGAAACAGGTACACTTCCTACACTTGACCAACAAGAAGGCGTAACCGATATCTTCACACCAGTTTGGATGAGCCAACGTGGTGGTGCGTCATTCGCTTGGGTAGGTAATATTTTCATGGAAGGCGGCGCATTTGGTGACAATAGCCAAGAAGATGGAATCATTGAAGGTCTTGGCGTTGCGTTGCTTCCAGCTGTTGAAGCAGGCGGAACCAGACATTCTATGCAACGTCCTTCTCTAGTACACGCTATTTCAAGAAACACAGATAATCCTTACCTTGCAGCATACCTTCTTAACTTCCTCTATACAGATGAAGAAGCACTATCTATCCTGGGTAATGCATTTGGTATTCCTCTCAGTGAAACAGCTGCTTATGTATTTGAGCGTGACGGCGGTTCATGGGGATTACAAGCAGAAGGTTTTGCACTACTTGAAGCAAACCAAGGCACAATGTGTCCACTGTTTGAAGACCCAAATCTTCGCCCACACCGCGTAGCTGCTATTGAAGCATTCCGTGCAGGTACAGCGAATGCCCGTGAAGCCGCTACAAGATGGGTAGAAGACCAACAATATTCACTTTCACAAATGCAATAAGTAAAAAATTAATTTTTTTGAATTAGGGGTGGCCATATGGCACGGAAAAAGAAGTTTAATAAATCCGCACTAACACCTTACTTGCTGCTGTTGCCATGGTTTTTTGGCATAGGGCTGTTTAGGTTATATCCCATGGTTGCATCGTTTTGGTATAGTCTGCACGATGTAGATATTATACAAGACACAATGGAATGGCGTGGTTTTGCCCATTACCAAACCCTTTTGTTTGGTGACGGCCCAACCAATGCACATTTTTGGGATTCTGTTTGGGCTACCCTAAGATATGTAATTTTTGGTACACCTGCTGTTTTAGTTACAGCATTCTTTGTTGCATTTATTTTGAACTTTAAATTAAAGGGTGTAAATCTCTTTAGAACAGCCTACTACATTCCCTCCATTTTGGGAGGGAATGTAGCTGTGGCTCTGGTATGGCGTCAACTTTTTGCAGGAAATGGGCCCATCAATGCTGTACTTGGTATTTTTGGTTTAGAGTCCGTTGCTTGGCTGACTAACCCAACATTTGCACCTTTTGTGTTGGTATTGCTTTCTGCATGGCAGTTTGGTTCAGTGATGTTAATTTTCCTTGCTGCATTGCAAAATGTTTCACCTAGTTTATATGAAGCCGCTTCTATTGACGGTGCGAAAAAAGTAAGGCAGTTATTTTCAATTACACTGCCCATTATTACTCCGGTTCTTTTGTTTAATTCTGTTAACGTATTACTTAGGCATTTCCAAGAGTTTAACGCGGCAATGCTTATCACACAACGGGGGCCAACCCGTGCTACAGACTTTATGAATATTTTGATTTATGACTTCGCCTTTTTAAGAAGACAATTTGGTATGGCATCTGCAATGACTTGGATGTTGCTTGCCGCCATTGGCTTACTCACTTTGATTTTGTTTTTCTCATCCAAGCATTGGGTGCATTATAACGATTAGGAGGCGAGTCGAATGACTAAAAAAGCACAAATTAACGCGACATTGCGTTATATTATTCTAATTGCTGTAGGGCTTATACTGATATATCCCTTATTGTGGATGATTGGCTCTTCATTTAAAGAAAATGAGCATATATTTGGTAGCCTTGCAATTTTGCCGCCTGCTGGATATTGGCGTTTTGACCATTTCAGCAATGCATGGCAACTTTCTACTACGCGAACCATGATATTTTATTATATGAACACACTAAGATTCTTAATTCCTCGTGTGGTTGGTACAGTTGTATCTTGTACACTGGTTGCATTTGCAATTGGCAGATTTAATTTTCCAGGGAAAAAGATTTTCTTTACGCTAGTGCTGGCTACCATGCTTATGCCGGAGCTTGCTTTCCGTATTCCAATTTTTCTTTTGTACAATGACCTTGGACTTGTGAATACCTTTGCAGCATTGTATATTCATGATTTCTTTGGGGTAAATTCTTTCTTTGTATTCATGATTATTCAGTTTATGAGAACAATTCCTCGTGAACTTGACGAGGCTAGTAAAATTGACGGTTGCGGGCCTTTACGCACGTTGTTTTATGTATTAGTCCCTGTGCTAAGACCCATTATTATTACAGTTGGGCTTCTAACATTTATGTGGGGTATGAATGATTTACAAGGCCCACTCATTTTCTTACATTCCCCAGTCAATAATGTACTGGCTCAAGGGCTTTCTAATTTGATTCAAGTATATGAAGAAGTGCCTCAATTTGGGCGTAGTTTTGCGGCGGCACTTATGGGCTTGCTTCCAACCATTGCAATTTTCTTCACATGTAGCAGATACTTTGTAGAGGGCGTAACTCAGTCCGGCGGTAAGGAGTAGACTATGGATCAACGACTTGTAAAACCTATTTTTTGGCCTATGCTTATTGTTTCCAGCGTCTTCTTGGCAGCATTTATGTTTTTTCTTATAGGCGGTATGATAAATAGCCGTGGAGAAGATTATTTTATTGCTGGGCTTATTGGCATTGTATTTTTCTTAGCTGCAAGAACGGTGCAAAAGAATGTAGTAGAACCATCAACACTTGCCACAGGGCTTATGTTTATTGTTCCAGCTGTTGTAGGGCTTTGTATTATCTTAATGCACTATCAACTGATGGCTATTGACTTTGAAGCTTTTGCTGTACACAGAATGCCCCTTTTAGGTGACTTACAGTATTTGCAAAATGGAATAGGTCATATTTTCAGCTATTTAAGCCATGTTCAAACAATTTCTGGATATGATTTTCCTGTGCCTGAAGAATTGTTGAGCGCGTTCTATTTATCTGGCGGTATTATTGCTGCTGTAGTATTTGTTGTGGTGCAGTGTGTTACATGCTTCTTGCTTTTTGTAGGTACTAAACCTGAAAAGAAAGACCACAGACATTAAAAGGCTTACGCCACTAAGGGAAGTGTGACTAATGCTGATTATAAAAAGATTGATGGCAAATATGGTAGACATTGCTGTTTTCCTAGCCCTTATCCTTTTATTCTTCATGGTTATACTTCCTTTTTTTGATGATTTTTTACGTCCTGATGGGGAGTATTTAAGCTTGCCTATCGCAGGGGTAGTACTTGTCCTTGTACTTTTAATCAATTTTGCAGTGCAATATCCTTTTATGGTGATTAACCAGACGATTGGCAAAGCCTTTTTTGGTTTACGTATTGTTTCTACAAATAATAACCGTCCAATGACTTTTTGGATTGTTTTTCAACGAGAATTATTCGCCAAAGTTTTTACCATGTATTTAATGGCGATACCTGTGATTTTTGGTAGACAAGGGCAACATGATGTTGCCTGTGAAACGGAAGTGGTGTAATTGATGAAAATAAACATGCTGAAAGTGACTGCTTTCGGCTTTATTTTTGAATTGGATAGTTGTTCATGTTATTTTGCTGAAAATCTGAATATTTATCTTAACGGACAATTTTATATGACAATGAACACAAATGTATGTAGCTTACTATCATTAAAAAGTGATACGGCTTATGAGGTGCTTATTAAAGGACTGAATGAAGATATTATTTTTAGTGTAAGGACTTTGAAACCTGACTTTGTAATCAATGTCAAAGACTATAACGCTACTGGTAATGGGGTCGCGTGTGATACCTCTGCAATCAATATGGCAATTTATACTGCACCTGTTGGCTCAATTGTTTATATCCCCCCAGGGAAATATCTCGTTGACCAAGTTTTGTTAAAAAGCGGCGTGGATATTTATTTAGAACGAGGCGCGGTTATCTGTCAAAGTACGAACCGTCAAAAACTGGCTGTTTTAAAAGGCTATCAAAAAAATTATGACCATAGTGATACGACTATCAATGCATCTTGGGAAGGTCATCCATTGGACTGTTACGCTAGTCTGATTTATGGCAAAGACGTGGAGAATATACACATCTTTGGTGAGGGCGTTATTGACGGAAATGGGGACATCGGTGGATTTTGGCAAAATCCAAAAGTGAAAAATATTGCATTCCGTCCAAAAAATATTTTCCTTGTCCACTGCAAAAATATTGAAATCAGCGGAATCACGTCAATGAACAGTGCATCATGGAATATTCACCCATTTTACTGTGATGATGTGATTTTAAGATGTCTAAAGGTTGAAAGTATTGAAGACTCACCAAATACTGACGGCATTAACCCGGAAAGTTGCCATAATGTAGATATTATTGGTTGTCATTTCAGTGTTGGAGATGATTGCATTGCTATAAAAGCAGGTAAGTATTACATGAGTACTGCTCACTTGCGTCCTACGCGGAATGTAAATATCCGTCAGTGCTTTATGGAAAAAGGGCATGGCGGGGTGGTTATTGGTTCAGAAATGAGTTGTGGTGTATATAATACTTCCGTTTCTCACTGCCTTTTCCGTGAAACTGACCGTGGGCTTCGTATCAAAACCCGCCGTGGACGGGGTAAAGAAGCCATTATAGATGGTATTACATTTCAAAATGTTAAAATGGAGCGGGTAAAACATTGTTTTGTGGTTAATATGTTTTACAATTGTGACCCAGATGGTAAGAGCGATTATGTACGAAGCAAAGCATTTCGCATAAGGGATGAAATGACACCTACAATAAAAAACATGTCATTAAGCAAAATCATAGCAGAAGAAATCACAGGAAGCGCGATATTTATTTATGGCTTACCGGAAAGTCAAGTGACAGGTGTGGAAGTAAACAGTAGTACGTTCTCATTTGCTGACGACTCACAACGTGTCCACGAATGTCCAGCCATGATGGATGATTTTGAAATAATAAATGACTTAGGTATTTATATAAAAAATGCAGAAAACATGTGTATAGAAAATAATCATATTATTGGGAGGGCAATATGCAAATATTAGAATTTGTAGATGGATTATTAGCAACATCAACGCCGGCTACACCTGCTTGGAATGTAGAATTTACCTCATCAGGCAAAGCACCAAAGTGGAATTATATTGATGGTTGTATGATGAAAGCAATCATGGATTTATTTCATGCTACAGGCAATATGAAATATTTTGATTTTGTGAAACAGTACATTGACTTTTATGTAGATGAAGATGGGAAAATTCTTGGTTTTGAGGTGGAAGAATATAATTGTGATAATATTAACATGGGCAAAGTGCTGTTTGACTTGTATCATGCCACCAAGGAAGAAAAATATAAAAAAGCCATTGAGCTTCAATATGTTCAGTTGGAAACCCACCCAAGGGTAAATGTGGGCAACTTTTGGCATAAAAAAATCTACCCAAACCAAATATGGTTAGATGGTTTGTACATGGTTCAACCGCTTTTTATGGAATATGATATGTTATTTAATCAACGCAAAAACTATAAAGATTCTTTTAATCAATTTAAAAATGTTTACGAAATCATGCGTGACCCTGTAACGGGGCTTTATTTCCATGGCTATGACGAGTCTCGGGAAATATTTTGGGCAGATAAGACAACAGGGTTAAGCCTTAATTTTTGGACACGTTCTATTGGATGGTTTGCAATGGCACTGGTGGATACCGCAGAAAAACTTGACGAGCAGTTTTTCCATGAATATGAAACTTTGCAAAAATATCTAAAGGAACTTTTAGATGGGGTAATGAAATTTCAAGACCCCAAAACCAAACTGTTTTATCAAGTCACTAACATGGGGGAACGTGATGGCAATTATCTGGAAACTAGTGGTTCTGCGGCTATTGCCTATGCTTTGATGAAGGGCGCACGGCTTGGATACATTCCTTCATATTATTACGACCAAGGCAAAGAAATTTTTGATGCAATCGTTGCCCACAAGTTAGTGATGTCTGAAAATGAATTTGTGCTTAAAGATGTATGTCTTGTGGCAGGGCTTGGCGGAATGCCTGGTCATGGTGACTATAAATTGCGTGATGGCACATATGAATATTATATCTCCGAGCCACGGGTGAACAATGACGCTAAAGGACTTGCACCCTTTTTGTTCTCATATGCGGAGATAGTAAGACATGAGCAGAAAGGTGAAAATACATGAAAATTGGAGTAAGAGCCCATGATTTTGGGCGGCAATCAGCCAAATCATTGGCGGGAAATATTAAAAACGCAGGGTTTGAATGTACACAGCTTGCCCCTGCCAAGGCAATTGAAGGGATTAACAGCTTCGCAGATATTACTGAACGTCATCTGGAGATTATTCAAGAGGTTTTTGATAAAGCAGATTTAGAAATAACCGTTTTAGGCTGTTACATCGAGCCATCACTCATAGACAATGAAGAACGTCTAAAGCATGTAGAAATTTTTAGAAATAATATTGTATATGCGAAACAGTTAAACATTCCCATTGTTGGCACAGAAACGACCCATATGGATATTAACGCACCGACAGACTATCGAGAAAAGGTTTATCAATTGTTAAAAGACAGCGTACTTCGTATGGTCGAAATGGCTGAAAGGGAAAATGTATGGATAGGCATTGAGCCTGTCGCAGAACATACCCTCAATACCCCTGAACTTGCCCGCCGTTTACTGGATGAAGTGGGTTCTAAGCAATTAAAAATTATCTTCGACCCCCTCAACTTGGTTCTGCCCAGTACAATCAATCAGCAAGATGAAATTTACGCAAAAACCATTGCGCTTCTAGGGGAAGAAGTCGTAGCCATGCATATTAAGGATACAGTTATTGAAAACAATGAAAAAACATGGCGTAATATTGGCGCAGGTGTGATCAATTATAAGCCAATCATCAATTGGTTAAAACAAAGCAAGCCTAATATGCGCCTACTGCGTGAAGGCGTAGCCATGGACAGTTACAAAAAAGATTTGGAAGTCATGAAACAACTCATAAAATAAAGGAGCAATGAAAATGAAACTAGGGATTAGGTATTCAAACCATCCAGAAGATGTAAAAAAGTACACCACAGAAGATTTGCGCCGTCATTTCCTTATTGAGGAAGTTTTTATCGCTGATGAAGCCAATCTGACGTACTCCCACATTGACCGTATTATCGTTGGCGGAATCATACCTGTAAAAAAAACGCTAACATTAACCGCAGGCAAAGAAATGGGCGTTGATACATTTTTTGAACGCCGTGAAGGTGGAATAATTAACATTGGCGGTAAGGGAATGATTACCATTGACGGCAAAGCCTATGACATGGATTTTCAAGATGGTTTATACATTGGCATGGGTATAAAAGACATTGAATTTACTGCAAAAGACGCTGCCAATCCGCCAAAATTTTATTTTAATTCTGCACCAGCACATCATGCATACCCAACAACGCTCATTACACTGGAAGCCGCAAAGAAAGTACACCTTGGTAGTGATGAAACATCAAATAAACGTACAATCAATCAATATGTACATCCTGATGTGGTAAAATCATGCCAGCTAGTCATGGGTATGACTATTTTAGCCACAGGCAGTGTGTGGAATACCATGCCAAGCCACACTCACGAGCGTCGTATGGAAGCGTATTTTTATTTTGATATGGATGCAGAAACTCGAGTCATCCACCTTATGGGTGAGCCTTCTGAGACGCGTCACATCGTTATGAGTAATGAGGAAGCTGTACTATCTCCAAGCTGGTCTATTCATTCTGGTGTGGGCACAGGTCGTTATACATTTATTTGGGGAATGTGCGGCGAAAATATCACCTTTACAGACATGGACCATATTGCTATGGGTGATTTGAAATAAATGAATCCTGCCACGATTGAAAGTGTTTCTCAACAGGCAGGTGTCAGTAAAACCACAGTTTCCCGTTACTTAAATGGGAAGTTTGAACACATGTCAGCAAAAACAAAAGCGCGTATTAAAGAGACAATTGAAGCACTGGATTATCAACCCAATCTTATTGCCCGAAGTTTGAAGTTGAAAAAAACAGGGTTAATTGGTGTCATCGTTCCTGATATCATAAATCCTGTGACAGTAAATCTTGTCAAAGGCGTGATTGACCACTGTACCCAAGAAGGCTATCAAGTTGTAATTGCGTCTAGTGACGAACAGTCAGACAAGGAAAAAGAATATGTATTGTCCATGTTAAATCGTAAAGTTGAAGGCTTAATCGTAAATATTGCAGATTATAACAATTACGATCTATTAAAGACTTTAACTGAACGGGGTGAAAAAATTGTCTTAGCCGACCGTACAATTTGCGATTCCATTTTAGACATGGTCACAACAGATAATTACAATATGACACGCACTGTTGTTAAAGCACTATATGAAAAAGGTTATGAAGCTGTAGGTTTTTTTTCACCAGAGCTGCTTAAAAGCAATGTGCGCTTAACACGCTATAATGCTTTTCTAGATGAATCAGCGGGAAAATTAGCATATTTGCTTCACAATGAGAACGAATATAAAAAGGCTATTCAAGACTTTTTAAGTAAAACTCAAGGAAAAAAAGCTGCTATTTTCGCATCAACACCAATGTCTTTGCTGAATGTAGTGAGTGGAATCCATGAACTGAATTTAAAAACACCAGAAGACATTGGTATTTGTGGATATGATAATTTACCGTGGACAAAACTTGTAGGCGGTGGCATATCTGTAGTGGAGCAACCCCTTTATGAAGTAGGTTGGGAAAGTGCAAAAATCCTAATCGACCGCATAAAAAATGGAATAGATAATCCTGTAAAATATGTAGAATTAAAATCAAAACTCATTTTAAGAAATTCAACTGGAGATAATGTGACTGTCAATCAGTCGTGGAAGGAGATTATTAAAAATGACTAACTTTCGTTTAGACGGAAAAATTGCACTGGTAACAGGTGCGTCTTATGGTATCGGTTTTGCAATGGCCTCAGCACTTGCGTCAGCAGGTGCAACCATTGTGTTTAATGACATCAATCAAGAACTGGTAGACAAGGGACTTGCAGATTACAAAGCCGCAGGCATTACTGCACATGGATATGTTTGTAATGTAACAGATGAAGCTGCGGTGATTGAAATGGAAAAGAAAATTAAAGCAGATGTTGGTATCGTTGATATTTTGGTAAACAATGCAGGCATAATCAAACGGGCACCTATGCTTGAAATGTCTGTAGAAGATTTCCGTACGGTGATTGATATTGACTTAAATGGCCCATTCATTATGGCAAAATCCTTCATTCCAAGTATGATTGAAAAAGGGCATGGTAAAATTATTAACATCTGCTCTATGACAAGTGAGCTTGGACGTGAAACCATTGCAGGTTATGCTTCTGCAAAAGGCGGCTTAAAAATGCTGACCAAAAATATTTGTGCAGAGTTTGGTGACAGGAACATCCAGTGCAATGGTATTGGCCCTGGGTATATTGCAACACCGCAAACTGCACCCCTTCGTGAAAAAACACCAGAAGGAAACCCACATCCATTTGATACTTTTATTGTGAATAAAACCCCAGCGGCCCGTTGGGGTACTCCAGAAGACTTGGCTGGGCCAGCGATTTTTCTAGCATCTGATGCTTCAAATTTTGTCAATGGTCATATTCTTTATGTAGACGGTGGAATGCTTGCCACTATAGGAAAAGTACCGAGTTAAGACAAGAGAAATAAAAAAAACTGACGCTATATTTTAATGTGCGTCAGTTTTTTATTTCTCGAATAACATCTTCAGGATTTTGACGGAAAAGTGCCGAACCAAGTACGAAATTTGTAACGCCCATTGGTACAAAGCGGCGTATAAGTTCTGGGTTGATACCGCCATCTACAGCTAAAGAAAATTTATATTCTGTTGCCAGCTTACCAAGGGTTGCTATTTTATCTACAGTGGATTCCATAAACTTTTGTCCGCCAAAACCAGGGTTCACTGTCATAATGAGTATGTGTCCACAAAGGGGAAGCAATGCTTTTATTGATTCTACAGATGTTTCTGGATTGATGGCAATTCCTGCTGTTGCACCTGTTTCACGAATCAATTGAAGGGTTTTTGTACAATGACTATCTGCTTCTGGATGAATCGTAATGATTTCCGACCCAAGTTCGCGAAAAAGTTTTATATGCTTTGCAGGGTTACGAATCATTAAATGCGTGTCCATAGGAATATTAGTATGTTCACGTACAGTTTTGAAAATTTCCGTCCCTAAACCAAAGTTTGGCACAAAATCGCCATCCATGACATCCATGTGAAAATAATCTACGCCTGCTAATGTTAACCGCTTAATTTCACCTGCCAAATTGCCATGATTGGCACATAAAAGACTTGGAAGAATTTTTATAACACTCATGATACACCTCTTCTAAAGAACAATTACTATATATACTATAGCATGATTACAAAAAAAATTGTATACTCTTTTCAAAAGAGTGTAAATAAAATGACTGTTTTAATGTCATGAAAGGAACATTTTAAAATGAAAATTGTAATAAGTAATGACCATGCAGCAATTCCTTTTAAAGAGGAAATTTTATCACATTTGTATGAACGCGATAATGTAGAAGTCGTTGACCTAGGTGCAAGTATAAAATCAGATATGGAGTATCCAGATTATGCACTTGAAACGGCTAAAAAAGTAGCGGCTGGCGAATTTGATGTGGGTATTTTATTATGTGGAACTGGTGTAGGTATGAGTATTGCTGCCAATAAAGTGTGTGGAATACGTGCAGTCGTATGTTCTGACCCATATTCGGCAAAACTTTCACGTCAGCATAATAATGCAAATATCTTGTGCATAGGCGCAAGGGTAGTTGGAGCTGAACTAGGTAAGACCATAGTTGATGCTTTTATAAATGCAACATTTGAAGGCGGACGACATCAGTTGCGTGTAGAAAAAATAATGGCAATAGAAAAAAATCGCTAACAAATTTTGTTTAGCGTTTTTTTTTGAGAAATTTTTGAGAATTGCATAAGATAATAGGATTGAACAAAGGCGGTGTAAGCAGTGAAAATTTTAATTGTTGATGATGAAAAGGGTATTGTTGCTGTATTAAAAAATTTTTTTGAAATGCAAGGTGCGCAAGTGTTTACTGCACTCAATGGCAATGAGGCTTTGAGTAAAATTTCTAATCAGCCAGATATTATTCTTCTTGATGTAAACATGCCTGAAATGGACGGTTTAACCTTATGTCAACGTATACGCGAGCATATTTCCTGTCCAATATTGTTTTTAACTGCAAGAATTGAAACGGTTGATAAAATAAAAGGTTTTGATGCAGGTGCAGATGATTATATTGTAAAACCCTTCGACCTTGACGAATTGGGTGCAAGAGTGCAGGCACATGTGAGAAGAGAAGGACGAAAGCAAGCACAAACAACTTTACGATTTTTCGGAGAAATGTCTATAAATTATTCAAAACATGAAGTGCAGATTGGAGACAAAAATATTTCTCTGTCAAAAAAAGAATTTGATATTGTTTCGTTACTTTCCGTCAACAACGGTCAAGTTTTTGACCGAGAAAGAATTTATGATATTGCATGGGGCATAGACGGGGAAGGCGGAAGCAATACCATTATGGAGCATATCCGAAAAATAAGAGTAAAGTTTGCTTCTGTAACACCCCATAATTACATTGAAACTGTTTGGGGAGTGGGCTATAAATGGAATGGTTAAATCAGATGAGTTTAAGAAAATCTCTGTCTATCATCCTAATAACATTTATGTTTGCAGGGTTAATGTTGTATTTTTTAGCGATGTTTATTATTGACGGCACGTCGCCCATTTGCACATGTGAACATTGTAGTACCGCGGCACTCAGTTACTTCAATTTAATAGTACCCTTCATCCTTTCTGCAAGTATGCCGATGGCTGGTGTTGCATTATTTTATAAAATTAAGTTAAGAACCCCGCTTTTACAACTGAAAATAGGCACAAAGCGCATTACTGAAAATGATTTAGATTTTTCTATTCAATACAAGTCTAATGATGAACTGGGTAAACTTTGCAAATCATTTGAATCTATGAGGATAGAACTTTTAAAAAGTAATCGGGAATTATGGCAACAAATGGAGGAGCGCAAGCGGCTGAATGCAGCTTTTGCTCATGATTTAAGAAATCCTGTTACAGTGTTAAAAGGCTCTGCTGCTATACTACAAAAAGGAATTGAGAAAGGAGATATAAAAAATGCAGAAGAAAATATTAACTTAATACAGCAGTATTCAGCAAGAATAGAAAACTATATTCAAGCGATGACAAGCATACAAAAACTAGAAGAAATTGTGCTTGTGCCAAAGGAAACACACTGGGCTATCCTTACAAAAGAATTAAAGTGTAGTTTAAGTATCCTATGTACAACCAAGGAAATAGTGTTCTTATGCAACGGTGAAAACAATCTCATACATGTAGATAGATATATGATTCAAGATGTGACTGAAAATTTAGTCAGCAATGCTATTCGGTATGCGAAAAATAAAATCATTGTAGATATGTCTTGTGATAATGAAAAAATTACAATGAGCGTACTTGATGATGGTGATGGTTTTTCTCCTGCAATTCTTAAAAAAGGAATTGCACCATTTTTGCGGGATGATAATGCCGAGCCAAAAGACAACTTTGGCATAGGTCTTTACGTGTGTGATTTGCTTTGTAGAAAGCATGGTGGATTTTTGCTTTTAGAAAATTATTCTAACGGAGCAAAGGTAACAGCAAAATTTTATTTTTAAGATATATTAAGGAGGCGTTACTATGAAAAACGCAAAAAAAATTATTGTTTTATGTATTGCACTGGCTTTTGTCCTTACTGCTTGCGGAGGTGCTACCCAAGGGGCAAACAATCCTTATGGCGGCACTTTTGATATTGAACAAATTGAACATGCACCCCATTTATATGTTGGGCAAATAACCCTTATTGGTATTGTGGGTGATAGTGAAACACAAGATTTTTCTTTACAAACCAGTGAGGGCACTTTTCATGTGCTTGTTGACTATCGTGGTTCTCAATCACTTCCGCAGTTTGGTGAAGAGATTATAGTTGAAGGCGAACTGAGAACAAACCGACCATGCTGTGGACCAGGATTTACAATAAGGTCTATCCAATTTGAAAGGGTGAATTAGTGGATTATGAATATTTTAAAACTTGTATCAAAAAATTTACTTAGGCGTAGAGGAAGATTTATATTTACGCTTTTGGGTATAACCATAGGCATGGCATCATTTGTTGCACTTCTATCTTTAGGGGATAATTTACGGGCAGAAGTTTCCCAGCAAGCAGAAGATTTAGGCGCAGACATTATTGTGATGGGCAGAATTGATTGTCCATTTGTGAATCGTGCTGTGTTGGCAGGAGAGCAATTGCCAGAGTCAATTCCAAGGGAGATTGTTGGGCAAATTGCTGCAATTGATGGCATTACTGCTTCTATACCCTATCTTACCCTTGGCGCGTCTATACAGGGTATTCCCATTACACTTGTGGGTATTTTATCTGATGATATGAAGGCACACAGGGAATGGAATATTGAATCCGGTGCATTTTTTGCCGATGAAAATGCACTTTCTGTAGTCGTAGGTTCTGGGCTTGTGCCAAGATTTAATTTAGAAGTAGGCGGTATGTTGCCCTTCCGTGGACAGGATTTTCCTATCGCGGCAATTTTACAAGAGACAAACAGTAATGATGATATATCTGTTTTCATGCCCTTGAATGTCGCACAAGAAGTTTTTGGGCTGGACGATTATGTATCATTTATAGCAGTTACGGTTGATGATGTCACGCACACAGAGCGATATATCGCCGCAATTATGGATGTTGCAAATTTATCTGTTTCAACCAATGAAGAACTGCTCAGTTCAGTTTTACTTATTCTAGGTTCACTAGATATGACTTTACAGCTTATTTCTGGTGTTGCTTTAATTGCCGCGGCTTTTGGCATAATCAATACCATGATGACCGCAATTTATGAACGCCGCCGCGAAATTGGTATTTTGCGTGCAACAGGATGTAAACGTGGTATGATTTTCCAAGTATTCATTTTAGAATCTGGGTTATACGGTTTGCTTGGCGGTCTTACTGGTTTTGCCGTTGGGTTTATCGTGTCACGGGTTGCCGCACCACTTGTTCAACAGAATGAATTTGTTTCTATACTAGGTAATCCTGATACTGCGGTAGTATTTTCTCTTCCTTTATTATTAACCATTATTGGGCTTTCTGTTGGTATTTCCATAGTGTCTGGATTTTATCCAGCTTGGAAAGCTTCAAAATTAACACCGATGGAGGCGATTAGAAATGTCTAAGTGGGCAATTCAAACGGAAAATTTGGAAAAAGTATATGGTAGTGGTACGAAAACACATGCGCTAAAAGGTGTAAGTTTACAAATTCCAAAGGGTTCATTCAGTTGTATCATTGGGCCGTCTGGGCATGGAAAAAGCACCCTTTTACAACTCATTGGCGGATTGGACAGGCAAACGGGCGGGCGGATTTTCATTGATGGGATAGATATATCTTCATTAAATGATAACAAGCTTTCAGAGGTGAGGGGAGAGAAAATTGGATTTGTTTTTCAATCCTTTAACTTGCTAGAAAATTTGACTGCCTTGGAGAATATTCAAACAGCAATGATGTTTGCTAAAAAAGAGAAAAGTGTATTGAGTAAACGGGCATTAGCGTTGTTGGCATTGGTTGGATTAACTGATAAAGCCAATGCGAAACCGTCGGAGCTTTCTGGCGGGCAATTGCAAAGAGTGGCGATTGCACGGTCACTTGCAAATGACCCGCCAATATTGTTAATGGATGAACCCACAGGAAATTTAGATTCTCAATCGGAACATGATGTGATGGTGCATATCAAAAATATTCACAAATCAGGGAAAACTATTGTATTTGTTACCCATAGCCATGAAATTGCTTCACAGGCAGAGTTGTTGTTTGAAATACGTGATGGTCAATTAAAATAACTGGCTAATGGCTAAACCTATAAGCACTATGCCAGCAACCCATGAAATATTAAAGGGAATTTTATCTGCAAGCTTATGCCCAAGCCGTCTGCCAAGCACCAATGCTGCAAAATTTATTATCAGTGACCATGTTAGTAGTGCCCATGGATTAACCCCTGCCAATGCGGCGGCAAAGCCCACGGCCATCCCATCAAGGGAAATAGACACTGCCAAAGCAACAGCCTCCGCTGGAGATAATCGTGCAGACGCGTCCACATCCGCAATTTCTGGGTCAGCATACATTCGTAAAACAAAACGAACATCAAAGATTGAAAATTTAAAAGCTTTATCAATTCCCGTGTGTTTACGAATAAGTGACTTTACGATGCCATCTAAAAGTTTGATAAGCCCGATAGTCAATAAAACGATAAAAGCAATGCCCTCAGCAAAATTTTCTGGTAAATGCGGCTTTAGCCAGTGTCCAAGAAACATTGCAATGCCAACGGTTGCACAGCAAATAAAATTGATGATGTGTGCAGATAATGCAGGGATTCGTATTTTTTTGCTTCCATATGCAAATCCAGCTGCAAAAGCGTCTATTGACAAGCTGGATGCAAGTATGGCGGCTTCTATTATTGCGAACAAATATATCACACCCTTTTCTACAATAATGTATGTAGACATGGGTGTTTTTGTGATATAGTAAAAGTAAGGGGTGATTTCATGGTTAGAATAGAAACTGATAGACTTATATTGCGTGATTATGTAGAATCCGATTTAAACGAAATGCATCGTTTATGGTCAGACAAAAAAACAATGTACTATTTGGACGATATTTGGACAACAACTATTGAAGAAAGTGCTGAATACCTTAGAAATGGTATAAATAACACAGATGGGCATTATTTTTGTATTTGTGAAAAACCTAACGATAAGTTTATAGGTAGTGTTGGATACTCTATTATTAATATGACACCTTTGGGAAAAGTAGTGCATTTAGGGTATATGTTATTGCCAGAATATCATGGGTGTGGATATATGACAGAAGCCACAAAAAAAGTCATTGAATTTGCTTTCACAGAAGACAATTGCATTCGCATAAATACTGGTTGTCATAAAGAAAATGAAGGAAGCCGAAAAGTCTTAGATAAAGTAGGTTTTAGAAAAGAAGGCGAACGGATAAAAGCTGTATATCATGATGGCATTATGAAAGACCGCTTAGAATACGCCATAAATAAGGATGAGTTTGTCCAATGAGAAAGATATTGATTGACGCAGATGGTTGCCCTGTGGTTGATATTACCATTAAATTAGCAACGCAGTTTAAAATCAAGTGTATAATCATTTGTGATACATCTCATATTTTTGAAAAAGTGGGTGCGCAAACAATCACTGTCTCTAAAGGAAGTGACAGTGTAGACTTTGCACTTGTAAACATGGTAAAAAAAGGTGATATTGTCGTCACTCAAGATTATGGTTTGGCGGCCATGTGCCTAGCCCGCAAATCCGTTCCAATAAGCCAAAACGGTATGATTTACACGAATGATAATATTGACTCACTACTTATGCAACGCTACACTGCAAAAAAAATCCGCATGGCTGGCGGAAAATTTGGTAAAGGTGCTTCCAAAAGAAAATCAGGGCAGAATATAGTTTTTGAAGCAGAATTAAAAAAATTATTGGAGGAAAGTTATGATATTTAGAAACCCAGATACTATTCACGCGCCTTTGGCTGGTTATAGCCATCAAGCAGAAATAAGTGGTGATGCAAAGTGGCTCATTATGTCTGCTCAAATAGGAATGGATAAAAATAAAACCATTCCAGATGATGTGTATAGCCAAATAGAACTTGCGTTTGATAATATAGCACTCAATTTAAAGGCATCAGGGATGGAAATAAAAAATTTAGCTAAACTGGTCTTTTATTTCGTAGGGTCTCATGATATTGAAAAAAGGCGTAATCTTATCAGTAAAAGATTAGGCGTGCATCAGCCTTGTATGACTGTAATTTATGTTGCAGGACTAGCCAGCCCAGCTTTGAAGGTTGAAATTGACGCATGGGCTTGCATGTGAAGGAGAAGATGAGATGGATAGAAATTGGGATATTTTGATTATAGGCGGAGCATCGGGTGCTGGTAAAACAAGTATTAGCCGACCACTTTCTAAATTGTATGGTGTTGACCTTGTGAGAGTAGATGACTTTCAAATATTGTTAGAGAAAATGACAACACCAGAGTCCTGCCCGGCAATACATTATTGGGACACACATCCTAACTGGCGTGAAGAAGGAATAGATGCGGCGGTTAATCGCTTAATTGATGTTGGACAAGTATTGATGGCGGGATTAACCGCAGTAATCAACGACCATATTGAAGAAAATATACCTATGATTCTTGAAGGTGATTTTATTCTTCCTCAATTATCAGCTTCCTTCAACCATTCACGTGTTAAAAGCATTTTTGTTCATGAGCCTTCAAAAGAGCAAATATTGCAAAATTATCTTGCCCGTGAAGGAGCGTTTCAGCAACATAGAGCAGATATAAGTCATGCATATGGAAACTGGTTGGCAGAAAATTGTGCAAAATATGGCATTCAAGTGATTGAACCTCGCCCATGGGATAGTGTTCTTGTAAGAATCATAGAATCTTTTTGATGGATAATCGTAAAATTTTCCTATCTCCTTTGAATCTCTCCCTGTGGACGAACGTGGGTGTTAATGGTTAAAAAGTACTAAGATTGCGGCTAACTTCATTCGCTGTTGTTGCGAGGGAATGAATAAAACTAGTAAAGTTGAACGAGGGGTTTACATGAATACCATGAACAACATTATGTTAGAGAGAAGTGGTCTTCTTCGCATATTTAAGGGACTTGAAAAATATAAAGTAGTAGTTGTAAGCGCACCTGCGGGCTATGGTAAAACGGTAGCTGTAACGCAATGGTTGAGTAAAGATGACCGTGCTAATGCCATTTGCTACACAGATGAGTACGATAATATTCTTTCCTATTTCTGTAGACGCTTTTGTACTGCACTTCGTGATTGCCAACCACAAAACCAAACGCTTATTGATATTATTTCTCATGAGTTTTTTCAAAACGCTCCTGACGAGTTTTCTTTACGTGCTATCTCTGCTCTTTCCGAGAAAGAGCAGGCGGTACTTGTTATAGACGATTTACACCTTATTCATAACGATGCAATCTTGAAACTTCTGCTTGTTTTCATTAAGCGTTTGCCAGAGAATTTTCAAGTTGTTTTGATTAGCCGTCACGATTTGCCGCATGATCTTTCTGAATTATGGCTGAAAGGTCAGATTGGTCGTGTCAATGCAGAACAGCTACTATTTAACAATAAGGACATAATGGCTCTCTACAAAAAGCGGGGCGGTCAAATCACAAATAAGCAAGCCGAAAAGATTAGCAGGCAGACTCATGGTTGGGCAATTGGGATTAACGCTTATTTATTATCCAATGGCGATTTGTCCGAACAAGTATATAATTATTTGGAGGACTTCATTCAGATAAATATATGGGAAAAGTGGGACAAAAAAACACGCAACTTTATGATTTGTACAGCAAACTTGCGTGAGCTAGTTCCTTCTTTGTGTGAAGCATTAACAGGCTTAGATAACAGCGATAAATTTCTCAAAGAGCTTGTGCAAAAAGGAGCTTTCATTACTCGATTACAAAGAGGGGCTTACCGCTATCACCATCTATTTCAACAATTTCTTATGCAAATGGCTGGGGAGCGTGGCGAGGAATTTCTACAGTCCCTTGTAGAAAAAGAAGGATATTGGTATTTATCACAAAATGATTTCTATAACGCCATTGATTGCTTTATCCGATGCAAAAACTACGATGGCATAATGAAGTGCAATGATTTATTGACTATTTCTGACCATAATCTTTTTTCTATCGAAAGGCTCTTGCCCATAATAAAGCACCCCGAAGTGGTTGCTTCTGCCGAAAAATATCCACAGCTAACCTTTCTAATGGCTTTGTTTGCTTTCGCAGAAGGGCAAGCTGAAACTGCAACTTCATTTATGGATATATTTTACGACAAATGCTCTGAGTATGCTTATAGTATTTTTTATATGAGACTGTTTGATTTTCGTATATCATTAAGCCAGATTTTAAGTTGTATTAGCAAACCACTTACGAAGTTTGAGTATCTCATTCCAAACTGGACTGTATCCTTTCATATGCCGCTTCTCCACCGTGGAATAGTTGACTTTTCAGAGATAGCCATTGGTGATGCATCTGAAAACATGAAAGATTTAATATTGAAGGTTGGTGGCTGGTTGTCGGGCGAAGTAACCTCTATGTCTGCAAGCACAATAATTGCAGGGCTGTACTATGAGCAAGGACAATTAGAAAAGGCTCATGAATATGCTTTGAAAGCAATCGTAGAGATAAAAAATCACTTTACGTCAGAATCAAAATTCTGTGCTATATCTACATTGGTGTATGTGTTAGATGCACTTGGGGAGACAAATGAAGCAACCACGGTTATAGGGTCTATATCAACAATGATTGAAGCAGATAGAGCCTATCATCTGAGCAATAACTTTAATGCACTTATTATGCGTCGCAATCTTACTGCGGTCGATAAGAAGAATATGGAAGGCTGGATTAAAACACAAATCATAGATAGCCCAACTTTATGGCGCATGTATAATGACTTTACCACATGCAGAGTTTTTATAGCGATTGGGAAATATGATTCTGCCCTTATTTTACTAAGGAAAGTGCTGAAAATTGCTAATGCTTACAATAGGGTATTGGATATTATTGAAGCACAGATTTTGATGGCGGTTGCTTACTGGATAAAGAAACGAAGATTTCAAAATGAAGCGTTTGAGTGTTTGGAAAATGCAGTTCGTGGGGCTTACCCTTATGGATATGTACAAATGTTTATAAATGAAGGTTCTACCCTTGCTAGTATGCTGTATAAACTAAAAAAGCGTATTGAGCTACATGGGGGCGAGGATGAAAAATTTATCAGCTTTATCAAAATGCTATATTTTGAAACCAGAGACAATATAAATGATGGGCTAACAAACGAATCAGAAAAAGTTTCCTTAAAATTTACAGATAAGCAAAAAGAGGTAATGTTTTTGCTTTGTGAGGGTAAAAGCTACAGGGAAATCGCCAACACTTTAGGAATAAAACAGACAACGCTCCGCTCTCGTATCGAACTGATTTATAGTAAGCTAGAGGTATCAAACGTAATAGATGCGGTATCAAAGGCAAAAGCAATGGGTTTGTTAAAATAATTAAAATGGCAACAAAGAAGTGTCTGCTGTAAATAAAGTGGACGCTTTTTTTATTACCATTTTTACCATATGAAATATTTTTTTGATTTCATAAAATATACCCTCATGATGCTACTAGTAGACTATTGGTCTCTATGCTAGAATTGATATGTGTATGCTATCACTCCATTTATTTTGTACATAGTAGATAAAAAAACAAAGGAAAAAAACTCCAAAGTGTCCAAAGAAAACATAAAAAATTGCAAAGGGGTTTGACAAAATGGAAGCGATGCAAATGATGAATTTAGCTATCTAACCAGTGAAGTTGTGATTACAGAGCTATAAAATCAACATCAAGTAAAAATCTTTATATATGGATGAGGTACTAAGATGCCGCCTTTATGGTTTGTGTTTATGACACCACTCTTTTTTGTTTTATTCATTTTTTCATATAGAATCAATAAAATGAGCCTTATGCCAAGCTTTATGTTGAGTCTATTTTTCTTGTCAATTGTAGTAAGCATAATAAATTATCTATACCCCTATGTTTTTGATGGAGGAAATCTAGCACCGAGAATTTTACTTATACTCATACTTATACCATTTGCTCTGATTGCACAATTAGGAGTATATGCCTTGATTGTCTTGCTACTCATAAATGCACGTACTGTACTAAAAAGAGAAAGAAAATCACTTGCTAATGGGCTGACTTTTATATTGGCACTTTGTTTGGTCTTTTATTTGATTATGACACATTTGGTAGAGGTAATTGAACTTCCTGCACAAATATCAATTTTGATTCGTTCACAAATATCAACTTTGATTCGTTCTGTATATTTGTTAATATTTTCTTGTTTTATTCATGTAACACATTACATTATGGCAATGATTCTATGTCAATTTTCACGACCAAAACTAAATCAGCAATATATTATCGTACACGGGAGTGGGTTAAATGATGGAAACGTTACGCCATTGCTTGCTTGCCGCGTTGACAAAGCAATCAAGTTCTACAACAAACAAAAAGCGGTGAATAAAGCACCTAAGATAATTCTTTCAGGTGGACAAGGGTCGGATGAATCAAGAACCGAAGCCGAAGCAATGATGGAATATGCCTGCTCAAAAGGTGTGCCTAGAGACGATATTATACTAGAGGCGAAATCGGAAACAACCCTACAAAACATGATATTTTCTAAAGATATAATGGATAAGCACTCTGAAAACAATCCGTATAACTGCATTTTTGTGACAAGTAACTACCACCTTTTACGCACAGGGATGTACGCAAGAAGTGTAGGGTTAAACATTGATGGCATCGGTTCAAAAACGGCACTTTATTATTTGCCTAACGCCTTTATTCGCGAATATATTGCTTATGTTGTTATGTATAAAAAACGTTATATTATACTGATTTCTATTGCATTTTTACTTGCGTTTACCATTTTGCAAGGTAGATAATTTTACATAAGCTTATAGTTATTTCACATGTCTCCAGAATACCAAACAAAATCTGATGACGTTTGTCTGAATGTGGTTTGTAGTGGGCGAGATAAAGTTAACTGCAATTAAAGAAAATGAAGTAAAAGAAGCGTCGAGGGCATAAAAAAGCTATTATTGCTATGGTGTTTCTTGCTTCGCAAGGCTATGACGTGTCTCCTATCACCAAAATCGCTGGATAATTTGTTTTTTGGGGTCTAACGTCAGGTAGCTTTTTTTGTGTGCAAATTTATACCGTGGTGCTTTCACACTTTAATCTCATTCAATAACAATCATCTATTTCATAACATAATTTGACTTTCCACCCCAACCACCGAGCAAGCCCATAAATACAGTGTTTCCGTCTTGCAAATCTCGCCTTTGCCTTTTGTTTTGGTCTTTATTTGGTCAAGATTTCGTAGTTGGGGTTAGTCATATCTTCCACAGTTTACAGTAAACTATCACAAGTCAATCACGTTTGCTATTGCTTCCATTGCTCTTGTCTGTGCGCCGTTGAAAGCGTGGGAGTAAATCGAAAGAGTAGTTGCGCTGGCATTAAAGTGTCGGAATGAACTCCTTTTCGACGATTTTTGCATTCAAAGCAATGATGATAGACATAATGCCTAAAATAATCAGTGCAACTCCGGGGGTTGTTGCAAATACGCTAAAGAGGATGCCGTGAAGAAAATCTCCAAGTGCAAACCCCAAAACACTAGACGAGATGGCAAGTCCCATGACTTTGCCCATAACATGCTGTGGTGTCTTTTCTCCTAAAAAGGAAAAGTATATAACAGAGTACATAGTTAAGAATAATTGTGTTATAAAGAAACATGCAATCAATAAGATAAAACTCACTGCTTGACTCTCAAAAAACATCATGAGCATTCCTGTTATAGTGATTATGAAACTTGGTATGAATAGTATTGTCCTGCTTGTACGGTGGCTTGCTTTTCCTTTTAGCATAGGTAAAAGGATTGCTGCCAATGTTCCACCAAACACCACAAATCCTTGAGCAAGCCCAATCATATGCTCAGACATTTCCAAATAAGTAACCATTAAAGTTGGCACAGTAATTGTCATGCTAGTAATTACGGTAATAGCAAGGAAAAAAACAACGAAAATCATTTTTCCGACACTTCTGTTTTCCTTTGTTACAAAAATAATGCCACCTTTAATGTCCCCTAAAAGACCTGCAATAGGGTTGCCCTTATTTCCTGTTTGGCTGTCAGCCTGTTTCGGTTTGGGTATGCTAACAAAGATGTTAATTACTGATGCCAACACATAAAGAGCGGTAATGGCGATTAAAAGTTCGGTTAAGCCACCGTTTTGCAATATAAAGCCACCGAGTATAGGTGCGCCTATTGATGAGATGTTCGTCAGCAAAACTGTAACCGAATTTGCCTTAACTAATTTATCTACAGGAACTAAAAAGGGGATAGACGCTTCTGACGTAGGCGAGATAAGGCTTTCAAACATAGAAACAAACATCATGATTAGCAAAATGACTATGACAATATGATTGGCAGGGTTAATAATGAAATAAATCGAAACGACGATTGCCGAAAGTAAATTCATGATTGCCAATATTTTTTTCTTGCTAAATTTATCGGTGAACGCACCGCCGATTGGGGAGAGAATAATTAGGGGTAGTGCCGATAGCGATAATACCATTCCCATTAAAGTAGGGTTGCCTGTTTCTATTAAGATATAGAGTGGTAAAGCAAACCTAATTAGTGTTTTTGCGATTAGTTGCAGTTCTAAAGCAAGTACGAATGTTAGAAAATTTTTGTTCCATATGCTGTTGTGGTTCATCGTTGTTTTTCTCCTTTTTTTACTGTCATATTTTGCATTGATTTTCCACAACAAAAAAAGCTGTGGAAAGTGTTTTCCACAGCTTAAAAGCCAGTTGTCCTGTGAAAAACAAAAAACAATCATTTAATACACAACAACAAGACCTGAACTAGCAACAGGTTCTCTTGTTATTATGCTGTTAATGATTATTTGCGTTTTCCACGTTTCACTTACATTGCTGATTGTGCAATATCAAATGCGCCGGACTTAACCAACTCCTCTATTTCAATATAGTCGCATTGTATACTAATTTTAGTTGTTTTGTCAAATTGGATGTGTAATTTCTATTCCCCCACAATGTATGGCAGGTTTGCGTTTTCAGTAAATACACAAACTCAGGCGTTGGAATGCTAAAGCACCCCCATTCCGTCAACTGCCCCACGCTTGGGTTTCGCCCAAACCCATATTATTTATTCGCAAACCTCAACGCCTCTCGAAATCAATCCACGCACCATATCCCAATTTTCAGCCATTGTAGTCCTTATGCTCTCCACATCAGCAGTGTAAGCCGTACCGTCCATGTTATCAACGTGTCGTAATATCTTCTTGATATTCACATCAATTTTCTGCAATTCTGCGGAAAGACTTTTAATCTCAGTGCAGTCCACGTTGACGATATACCCCTTTGTAGCCATTTGTCGTGCATACTCTCGAAAATTAGTCATGCTGATAGAGCGTATTTTTTCTTGAATAAATGCCTTTTCCTCTGCGGTTACTCGGAAAATAATTTGAATATTACGTTTACGATTTTCCATGTTTTTTTAACCCTTTCCATTCCTATCCTATTCCAAAACCCTAAAACGTCTACATTGGAAAACCACAGGGGAATAAAGGATAGGATAGGATAAGATAAAATAGGGTTTATATAGTAAGTATTTAATATATTAAGTCTTTTATTAAGTTATTTATTGCAGGTTGTTTTCCTACATGGGATTTCCCGATGCAGAAAGATTCCATATCGGATTTTAAGATTGTGGCACTTAGTAAGTTACTGAAATTTGCCTGTTATGGCTTGTGATTGCTTGTAGTTGCGTTGCGGAAATGCTGTGATAGTGGGGGTTGTAGTTACTTGCTGTGAGTTAGTGGAAGTTGTCAACAGTCTTTATAAAATGAAAAAAATATTTTTCTCGACTTCATAAAATATACCCTCTTAATGCTCTTATTGAATGATTGTCTTTTATGCTATCGTAAATGAAATGCAATGAGTTGGAGATTTTTATTGGTACGCTTAACTTATAATTTCAAGGAGGATATTATAGTGAAAGGATTTTTTGCGTTATTATCAATCCTACTATTCGTAGCAGGCTTTACTGCCTGCGGCAGAAATGATGAAGAGACTAGTGTACCAATACAAACGCTGGCTACAAGCAACATGGAATTTGCCTTAGCAAATGCCTCTAATATTACCGTGCATAGCTTTAGCTTAGGTACATACGGGCTTGGAGGCATTTATTGGAATCCAGTTACCAACGAGTATATACCCACCGACATCCCAGCTCCTCTTGACGGAATTATAGCTGTTCCCGAAGGGTATGGGGCACATCCGCTAGTTGTGATTTTGCACGGAAACGTAGAGACAGATGATATAACCGACAGAGTGTATGCAGGGTTTGACTACTTAGTGCAGCAGCTTGCCGCAGAAGGTTATGTTGCAGTTAGTTTTAACATCATGGTTGATTTCGCTTTCGACGTTGAGATAGACGGCAGAACGATAACTGGTGAGTCTATAATGCATGATTGGGCATATAGTCTTTTAAATGAGCATTTAGAAGCTTTAAGTATGGCAAATGAGGGGTTAGAAACAGCCCATGGGCTTGATTTAACAGGGCGTATATTGATGAATCAAATTCATATGATTGGTCATTCAAGGGGTGGCATGATTGCAGATGCGTTCTACAGACATGACAGAGATGCAGGTATAGAGCGCATCCGCTCCATCACCCGCCTTGGAACGACAATAAACATTTTTGACTATCCTTATAATCACCCAAATATCCCAATTTCTATTTTAATGGCTGAACTTGACGGTGAGATTCTTACACTTGATGGACAGATTGTTTTTGATGAAATTTTACAGCAATCTATCAATACTTCATTTGCTCAAATAACTTATTTGCAAGGGGCAAACCACGCTTTTTTCAATCGGTTTTTTGAAAATGACGACAGAGTATTTATAGTGGAAGAATTTGCAGATTTCTTTCTAAGACACCAAGATATTTGGTTAACAAGAGAAGAACAAGAGGCATTTGTAAAACACTATATAGCCGCTTTCTTATCTGTTGTAGCACAAGGCAATACACCCTTTTCAACTTTTGACCCAAGTGTGGCGCAGCCTACGACTATGTTTGGATTTCCTGTCAGGGCATCTACTTACTTTCCTTCTGCTGAAAATATTGGAATCGCACAATTGCAAGGGTTAGGAAATGCAACTGTAGAAGCGTATGTGCAAAGATGGGGTAGCGGTGAATTGTTTTTTCACCCTATTTCCTTCATTGGGCAAGATGTGAGACATTTTACTTCCATCCGTTGGACAAGTACAGATGGCTCTGTTGCTGTAACACCACAAACAACTGATTTTTCAGGACACCAAGCTTTATCAATCTATGTAGCAGTGGATAGTTCTAACGAATTAAACCCTCAAGGTCAACCGCAATCTTTTAGCCTTGTATTGACAGATACATCAGGTACTGCACAAATCATCATCATCCCACCTGAAACAGGTGCGCTGTATTTCCACATCGGAGAAGAAGTCCCCGCTGGTGATATATTAAACTTTCCCACATGGAGAGGGTTTATGCCTGTTAGTGAATTGCGTGTACCTCTTTCATATTTTACGGATGTAAATTTGAATGACATCGCAAGTATTACATTGCAGTTTGACCAAACATTATCTGGTGCAATCATGTTAGGAGAGGTATTTCTTAAATAATTATTATGTGATTACAGACATGCTGGGCAAATTTAGTTTGGTAGGATGTAAATTATAAATTACAGGAGTTCTTTATGAGATATTTAAGTTCTGGAAAAGGTTAGATAGCTGGATTTGTGCTGATAATTATTTTGCCAATCATTATGACAATAATCAGCGGATTAAGCATTACAACGGTGAATAACCAGTATATATATGTGCTTGATTTTCCATATGTCAGATCCCTTATTTTAAGCGACATAGAAGTTAATATGATGGACGCACGCCGTTCCATGGCTAGGGCTTCGATGTATGCCAGTGACCTTGATGACCAAGGTTTTATAAGACAATTTGAAATTGATATACACGCAGACCATGTTCACAATCTAAGCTTGGAAGCAGCATTGCTCCTTAGCCAATTTAGGGAATCATTATTAGCTGACCCGCTAATGAACTCGGAAAATGCTCATATTCAAATGCTTAGAGTTGACATGCTTGAAGCAACGATTAACCGATACTACAGCTATATTGAAGATGCTATGGCTGAGGCACGGTTAGGCGACACTGATAGTGCAATAATCATAATGCGTAGAGGGATGAACACAGCAGAAGAAGCTTACGAACACTTTATTTATTTAATGCAATCAACGGATGAGTATATATATGATATTAGAAGCCGCCTAACTGGTATAGCTCAAAATACAATTACTACGCTCACAATCACTGCTGTAATCGGAGTTATCATTATGCTATTGCTTGCATTTGGTGTTTATAGAATCATTGCAGCAGAGTTTAGAGAAGAGAATAAACGACTGAAATTCATGTTCGATAATATGCCTATTATGGTCACTATAATAGATTCTAATATAAGTGTCGTTGATTGCAATGATGAAGTATTAAAGAAACTGAAACTATCTGATAAAAAAGAGTATATCAACAGTTTTTCAAAGTATTTTTCTGAATTTCAAGAGAATGGTAAGCCATCTAAAGAAAAGGTAATAGAAAATATTAGGGAAGCCTTTACGAAAAAATCAATGGGCTTTGAGTGGTTACACAAAGATGCGAATGACAACATACTACCAGTAGAAGTGTATGGCGTGACCACTTTATACAAAGGCAAGAAAGTGCTAGTTGCATATTCAATTGATATAACACGCATAAAGGAATCCCAAAAAGAACACATGGAGCATCAACGCAAAGCTATCATTGCAGAAGAGAACAATCAGGCAAAGACACGCTTTTTAGCAACCATGAGCCACGAGATACGCACACCACTTACAGCAATATTGGGGATTTCAGAAATTCAGTTGCAAAATCAAAGCTTGAATATTGAAGTGGAGGAAGCATTTCTTAAAATCAATGATTCCGCTGACATATTATTGAAAATTATAAACGATATACTTGATATATCAAAAATTGAGGCAGGCAAAATGGAGCTTATCACTGTACGATATGAAGTTGCCAGCCTTGTCACAGATACTATCCAGATTCACTTAGTTTACTTAGGCAGTAAACGTATTCAATTTGAAGTCAATGCAGATGAAAACATGCCAGCATATCTATTGGGTGATGACCTGCGTTTGAAGCAAATCATCAATAATCTTCTTTCTAATGCTTTTAAATATACCAAACAAGGCAAAGTTGCCTTTTGCATGTCTTTCGATAACTTGGACAGTGATAGTGAAGATACTGTGAGCCTGATAATAAAAGTGTCTGACACAGGTATAGGTATGAGCAAACACCAACTTGAAGCGTTGGATGGCGATTACGTCCGTTTCCACGAAGAAGCTGACCGATTTACAGGTGGCACAGGGCTGGGTCTGTCCATTGTATATAAAATGATTAAACTTATGAACGGCAAGATAGATATAGAAAGTGAAGTGGGCATTGGTACTACTGTGACATTGCATATACCTCAAAAGGTTTCTGGTACAGAAAAGCTTGGCTATGAAACTGCCGAAAATTTCCGCAGATTTGATGAAAACACATTGTCTAAAAGAAGAAAGTTGGACTTTGTGCCAGAGCCTATGCCGTATGGCTCTGTGCTAGTCGTTGATGATATTGATACGAACCTTTATGTTGCCAAGGGGCTTATGAATTTTTATAACTTGAATATTGAAACGGCTGACAGCGGATATAAAGCCATTGAAAAAGTAAAAGAAGGTAGGGTATATGACATTATATTTATGGATCACATGATGCCTAGCCTAAACGGCATAGAAACCACCAAGATAATACGGAGTCTTGGATATAACGAGCCTATCGTTGCCCTTACCGCCAATGCACTTATAGGGCAAGCTGAAGAATTTATTAAAAACAGATTTGACGGATTTATTTCTAAACCCATACAAAGTGCGTACTTAAATGCCATACTTAATAAATTTATCCGAGATAAACAGCCGCAGGAGGTATTGGAGAGGGCTAGAGCAGAGGCTTCAATTAAAAACGATAAATCATTAGCAAAAAATAAAGGTATGGATGATTTTTTGAGAAGTTCAGAGCTTTATGACACGGCATACAAAGATTTTGTACGCACTCAAAAAAATGCAATGAGTGATTTGCTTAATGCCATAGATTCAAACGACATTAAAACTGCACATCACATTGCACATACGCTAAAGGGAATAGCTGGAATTATTCACGAAAATGTTTTTGAAACACTTGCGAGGAAAGTGGAAAATGCACTTCGGAATGGAAATATGCCAACGGAAATAAACGAACTAAGCAACGAGTTTGAAAAGGTATTAGAAAAAATTGAGTTACAACTACAGGTTGAAACAAAGCCTAAAGTCACAGTATCCATTTCGGATATAGACAGGGCGGAAATAGCTGTACTTTTTGACAAACTGAAGGAACTCCTTGAATCAAAACGGGGTGCGGCTATTAACATGATAGACGAGCTTTTTAACATTCCTCAAACAGAGGATTTAATAACCCACATTGAGGATTTAGCATTTGATCTCGCACTGGAGAGTCTAAGTCAATTAAGAAAAACATTGGAGGTATAGACCTATGGCAGAACAACGAAGCATTTTAATAGTAGATGATACGCCTATGCAACTTAAAACATTGAGTAAAATGCTTTCATCTCAGTATGATGTGATATTAGCTCAAGGTGGAGAAGAAGGACTTAAATTAGCTTATGAAAACAATATTGATTTAATGTTGCTTGACTTAAATATGCCTGACTTATCAGGATTTGAAGTGTTATCCCACTTGAAAGCGTCCGAAAAAACAAAAGACATCCCTGTTATTTTTATCACAGGTAGCGAATCCTATGAGGATGAGTTAGAAGCACTTTTACTTGGAGCGATTGATTTTATACGCAAACCTTTTGTTAACGCAATTGTAAATTTACGGGTTGAGTTGCACATGAGATTGATTGAACAAATGAGGATTATCGAAAGGCACAGCCTTATTGATGGGCTTACAGGTGCGAACAATCGCCGATGTTTCGATAAGGTTATTGAAAGAGAATGGCGTCGTGCTTTACGTGAAAAAGAATGGATTAGTATGTTATTTATAGACATAGATAAATTCAAAGTGTTTAACGATACGTATGGTCACTTAAATGGTGATGCTTGCTTGAAAGCTGTTGTAGACACTATGCAACATGTCGTCAAGCGTGGAGGTGACCATGTATTCCGATGGGGTGGTGAAGAGTTTGCTGTTCTCTTGCCAAATACAGCTATCGAGGGAGCGATTATCGTAGCAGAAGAACTAAGAAAAGCAATCGCTGAAACACCTATAAAATGCGATGACAAAAATACCTATGTGACAGTAAGTGTTGGTGTCGGAACTATCATCCCTGATAATCGAGATTATATAAAGGGGGTGGAAGTATTTTGTACAAAACTTGATAAAGCACTGTACCGAGCAAAAGAGAATGGGCGCAATCGTGTAGAACAAATCATCAAGTAGTGATTGGAGATGGCAAGGACTATATCATCTATAAAAAACAAGGAGGCGTTTCAATTATGAAATTCAAAAAAATTATTCCAGCAGTTTTAGTATGCATTATGGTACTGTCTTTTATGCAACCAATTAGTGCAATGGCTAATTATGCAGATGAGCAAAGTGTGGAAGCCACTAATGAAGCAGTGCTGCCACCCCAAGTTGTATTTATGAATGACCGTAACCAAAACTGGATTGATGACCTTAATCAATTTAAAGACGCAATACTTTCAAACCATCCACGTTTTTGGGATGAACAGGTAATTTTTATTCCAAGAGGGCTTGGTTCTGATGAAGCTGTTTTTATGGCTTGGAATGAACATCCTGTAAACATTGCTATTAGTGAAGCTTTTATAGCGCATATGGACGAGCTAATTTATTCTGTGCCAACCGCCAGCGACTTTGAGATTATGACAGGTATTCGTCAAGCCGTAGCACTTTTGGCAGATGGACATTTTAATCTGCATTGGCCTACGGCATTTGATTATTATGGTGTACCTTTTGAATTTAGATGGTTTGGTTCTGTACTTGATGGTGGTTTTTATCTAATTGAAACAATCGAAGAACACGCTGTATATCTAAACAGTCGCCTAACGTACATAGACCAAACATCAATGGTTTATGTAATGGATGCTTTTTCTACTATAATGTCCCTTGAAAATATTTATGGTGCAATGGCATATATGCCAAGTGAACTTATAAACCCCACTACTTTGCACGCTTTAGGGCTTGCTCATAATGGTCTTACAACTTTTACATTTCAAAGCGCAAGTGGCGAGCAACATGATGTCGTCATAGACCACCGCACACTTGTCCATGTCCCGCTGGATGTTGAAGCGCTGATAGCAAATGCACCAGACGATGCTGACTTTTATGACATTTTTCCTGAAATTGAGTCGGTAGAGTTTATCCACGGCAGAAACGAAGGCGAGCTGCCACCATTCTTACAATATTTGGGCAAAAATTTCTTTGAAGTTTTAGAAGATGGTATTCTATACATCAGGCTAGAAGCAATGATAGCTGTTGACAGTTGGGATGTTGTATTTGACGAAGATGGAAACGCTGTGATATCTCATGACGAAGACAATTTTACTATAATACCCGCCGAAGATGTTATGTACTATTCGGCTTTATTCCAAGATATAGAATATATGGTTGTTGTGCGTCCAGAAGGCTTTGCAGTGCCTGATGATATGGTTGACGAGGAAGAAATCCATGATTTTCGTAGATTTAGTTGGGTTACAAATCCTATCATTGTAGAGCTTATTGAGTCAGGCGAAGTGACATCTGTTATTGTGGACTTTAGGGGTAATTCAGGTGGCGACCCAGGTATGTTTTACGGCTTATTCAACTTTTTAGGCACAGCCTTGCCAGAAGGTCGATTGTTTACATTCTTTGACCAAGGCTCGTTCTCGGCTGCAACGATGGCACCCAACTACCTTGAATATTTTGGAGCAATCAGTCTTGGTATGCCTTTATCACAAAATGTGATTTTTCATGGCTTTGGTGGCGGTGTAAATGAAGATATTGTAAGCCACCACGAACTTAGACATTCAGGGATTTTTCTATCAATACCCGATGCACTATCTCATATAGATGAACCGTGGGCAAGGATAGACCTTTTGGGTATCACTTTAGAAAGTTTTATAGAAATGTTCCCTCTCATAGAATTTTATACGATACGCCCAGATATTCAAATCTATCACACAATCGAGCATTGGATTAACAACTATGACCCTTTACTTAGTCATGTAAGGGAATTGTTAGCATCTTAAATTCGTAAAAATATCTGCTTTTTTTAGAACAATCTAAGAAATGCTTACACGGTTATCTTAAACAGTGTGACTTTACACTTGAATATTGAATAGATATATGTTATGATGCCTACATGTTACAGACAACTAAATAATACAAACTGAGCAGGCGATAAACCTTTTATGGGGTTTGTGGGGCTGGGCCACAATGTGGCAGTGGATACTATATGGCGTATCTGCGGGACAGAAATATGTTCCGTAGGTGCGCTTTTTATATACCATACGGAAGATGATTGTACTGTGCATAAAAATTCCCCATCATATTAAACGGAGGTTGTGTTTATGGAAAAGTCAAATGAGCAAATTGCCTTGCGGGTAGCTCGCAACAGTATTATTATCAACGTAGGATTATCAGCATTTAAGTTGTTTGCTGGAATTTTTGGACAATCAGCAGCAATGGTTTCTGACGCTGTACATTCTATTACTGACCTTATTGGCACTGTAATCGCTATCATTGGTATCAAACTTGCAAACAAGAAGCCGGACAAAGAACATCCATACGGACATGAGCGGTTTGAGAGTGTCGCTACCCTTGCGTTAGCCGCACTGATAGCCGTGGTTGGCATGGGCATTGGTTGGTCTGGTGTGCAAACGATTTTGTCTGGTGAGTATGAAGGAATAGCCATACCTGGTGTACTGGCTTTGGTGGCGGCAGTGGCTTCCATTGGCATAAAAGAAGCCGTGTTTTGGTATGTGCGCGCCACTGCAAAAAAAATTGATTCCAGCGCACTAATGGCAGACGCATGGCATAGCCGTGCAGACGGGCTATCATCTATTGGTAGTTTTATAGGCATTTTAGGGGCAAGAATGGGCTTTCCTATTCTTGATTCTGTGGCAGCGATTGTGATATGTGGGTTTATCTTAAAAACGGCTGTCACGATTACATTGGACGCTATCGGAAAAATGACAGATAGGGCATGTGATGATGAAACGGTTAACGCAATGCGCAAAGTGATTTTATCCCAAGAATCTGTTGAAGGCATTGACTTGTTAAGAACAAGAATTTTTGGGAATAGAATATTTGTTGATGTGGAAATTGCTGTAAATGCGTCACTTTCCTTTACCGAAGCCCATAAAATATCCCATGATGTACATGACGAAATTGAGTCGCAATTTCCAAAGGTGAAACATTGCAAGGTACATGTAAACCCGATAGATAGCTAATTTTTTGCAAATGTGATATAATCCTCTGCGGAGGTGCTTTAACATGAAAAAGCAAAAGTACATCCCGCTGGAAAAACAGTCTAAGCGGGCGCAAAAGGAGTTTCATACATCACAGCGCAGGGATTGGGGCCCATTTAGTCCAGTCACCCGAAAAGTGCCTAACAACAAAGTTTACAATCGTAAAAAATCCGAACAGTGGCAGTCATATGAGCCTCCGTTCGGATTTTTTGTATACATTTAGCACAAGACCAAATTTTGTGGTATAATCCTTCGGGCAAATGCTTAGACATAAAATTGGAGGACTACTGAATGAAGACAAAAAGCGCGGGAATTTTAGCGTTGATACTGCTGGCAACAGCAGGGCTTATCGTCATTAGTGCGATAGGCATAGGGTCAAATGGACTCTTTAGTATTGGCAACATCCCCCAAGGGCTTGATTTAATGGGTGGCGTGAGTATTTTGTATGAAGCAGACGTGGACAACCCATCTTCGGATGATATGGCTGCGGCACAATCACTCATGCGTGGACGATTGGACGCACGAGGGTATACAGAAGCCAATGTGGCACAAGAAGGCCCGCGACAGTTGCGTGTGGATATTCCCGGTGTAGAAGATGCAGAAGCGGCTGTGGCTGAAATAGGTGCAACAGCCATGTTGCTGTTCATGGATAATGACGGCAATATTCTACTCACTGGTGCAGATGTGGCACGTGCTGCAAGAATGATGGATGGGCCAGAAGTCGTTGTAAATATTAGTTTTACAAATGAAGGAACTGCACTTTTTGCAGAAGCCACAAGAAACAATTTAGGACAGCCGATTCACATTTTAATGGACGGCGAACTCATTAGCTCACCCATGGTGAACAATGTGATTACTGATGGAAGTGCCGTCATATCTGGGCATTTTACAATGGATTCTGCACAGCTTTTGGCGACACAAATTATGCAAGGCTCGTTGCCGTTTGGGCTAACTGTTGAAAGCATGAATCTTGTAGGCGCGCAACTAGGTGCAGATGCTTTACGTACCAGTATGATTGCAGGTGTCATAGGGTTACTTCTGGTGCTTATTTTCATGGCTGTATTTTATCGCACCATGGGACTTTGTGCCGATTTGGCACTCATTATCTATGTAGCATTGGTATTGATTATTGTTTCTGGGTTGGGTATCACCCTAAGCTTACCGGGTATTGCTGGTTTAATTCTGTCCATTGGCATGGCTACCGACGCAAATATCGTTATTTTTGAGCGTATTCGTGAGGAAGTTGCCATGGGTAAAAGCTTACGCGCAGCAATGCGTACAGGGTATAAACGGGCTTTGCCAGCCATTGTAGATAGTAATGTGACCACTCTGATTGCAGGCGGGGTACTTTTCTGGCTGGGAACAGGCCCAATTATGGGCTTTGCACAAATGCTTATCATTGGTATTTTATTATCCATGTTCACATGCTTGGTTGTGACCCGCGTGATTACCGTTTGTCTAATGGATTTAGGTGTTATTAAGGCGCGTCATATTATGTCAAAGCAACAGCGTGAAGCTTTAGACACAGCACGTGCCGCAGGAAAATCTGAACCTGAAATGGATGTAGCGGCAAAGCCAATTGTGGAAAGACGTAAAGTGTACTTTGCATTTTCTGCCGCCATCTTAGCCATTGGTCTTGCGGTTGGAATATTTAATAGTACGGCAGGCGAAAGAGGATTTTTTAACTTAGACGTTGAATTTTCTGGCGGAACATCGTTTACAATAGATATTGGGCGGCCTTTTGAAAATAGCGAAATTGAAGAAATTGTACGAAATATCACAGGTGAATCTGCCCCTCAAGTGCAACAAATTTTGGGCGGTGGACATCAAGTGATGATTCGTACAACCCAAGTGGACGCAGAAGTTCGCCGTGCCCTGGTGGATAAACTGGCTGATTTTGCAGGGGTTGCGCCAGAAGATTTTACCTATGCCTATGCAGATGTTAGCCCCGCAGTGAGTGCAGCAATGCGACAGTCTGCAATTATTGCAATCATTGTGGCGAGCCTTGGTATGCTTGTTTATATTTCCATCCGCTTCCGTGATGTGCGCAAGGGTGCAAGTGCAGTTTTAGCGCAAATTCATGATGCCTTTGTGGTGCTTGTGATTTATGCAGTCTTACGTATTCCCCTAAACTATGCGTTTATTGCGGTCATGCTAACGACACTGGGTTATTCTATCAATGCGACCATTATCATTTTCGACCGTATCAGAGAAAACCGTGTGCGTATGCCCAAAGCCATTCCATCGGTGTTGATTAACACCAGTGTGACACAAACTTTGCGCCGTACATTATTCTCAACCCTTTCATCCTTTGTTGCAGTATTTATGCTGTATGTCATTGGTGTCGCCGCCATTCGTGATTTCACCTTGCCAATCATGGTTGGTTTGTTATTTGGTGCGTATTCATCTGTATGTTTATCTGGTTCAACATGGTATATGATGATTCGCGGCAAGAAGCAAGAAAAAGAGACAGCAGAATAAAGTATAAAATGCATTTTAAAAGGATTGTTGCATACTGCTTTTGCAGTTTTGCAACAATCCTTTTTTTAAATTCTACAAAAAAAGACTTCCATTTTAACATGTTTTCTGCTATGATGATTTTGCGGAAACAATAAAAAAGCCGCGGGACTGATGATGCTTGAGACATCATCAGCTCATGCAAGGATGGGAAATTAGCCATCACACTACACAAACAGGTTAAACCTGCCACCGCGACGCTTGATTATACCATATTATATAAACATTTCAAATACACAAAAGTATAATCAAGGGGTTGGGAATGATTTTTTGTTGCGTGTGGTTGTAGTGTGATGGTGCTATCCTTGTGAGCTTCTTGTGTTTCCAGCTTTAACAATGATAAAACCCCTCTGAATAAAACTTCCATATACGGATAAGAATAAATTAAAATCCGTATATGGGAGTTTTTTATTATGAATACATGGACATTAGACCAAGAAGCACCGCCCCAAGAAGATGATGATTGTCAACAATCTGCCCCCCAGCCTGAAATCATGCCAAAGCCTCAAACCACTAACCCACGGGGCGTGATTCAATTTCTAACCATCATAGGGCAGATTGAGGGGCATGTACTTTTGCCCCCAACCAATAAAGCCACAAAATACGAACATGTAATCCCTCAACTGGTGGCATGTGCCGAAAGCTCGGAAGTTGACGGGTTGCTTGTACTTTTAAACACCATGGGGGGAGATGTAGAAGCAGGGCTTGCCCTTGCGGAGCTGATTGCACACTTGGGAAAACCCACTGTGTCATTAGTCATTGGCGGTGGGCATTCCATTGGTGTTCCATTGGCTGTTTCCGCCCAATATTCATTTATTGCCCCCTCTGCAACCATGACCATCCACCCTGTAAGAATGAATGGTACAGTCGTTGGCGCACCTCAAACGTACGAATACTTTAACAAAACACAGGATAGGGTAGAGGACTTTGTTGTAAACCACTCAAGCGTAACCCGCAAACGATTGGCAAAACTGATGATGGACACCCGAACCATGGCACAAGATGTAGGCACAATCCTTATTGGCGAGGAAGCCGTAAACGAAGGCATTATAGACGCTGTAGGCGGTTTACACTGTGCAATGGAAAAACTTTATGAAATGATAGGTAAAGAAACCTCTGATAAATGACTATCGGAGGTTTTTTTATGCTTGACAGGCAAAGTCAATATTGCTAATATTTGTACATACTCAATGAATTAAGGTTCAGTGAAGCGGGGCGGATGACATGACATCAAGGCAGCAGCAAAAAGAAAAGCGCAGAGTTGAAATACTGGAAGCCGCACTGGATTTATTTATTTCCAAAGGCTTTAGTGAAACCACCATTAAAGATATTGCCCAAAAAGTAGATATGAGCATTGGGCTGATGTTCCATTACTTCGAGTCTAAAGCTGCCTTGCGTGATGAGCTGATAAAAATAGGCGTAGAGACACCTGCCGCCTTGTCTAAACTGGATGGGACAGATTCTTTAAAATTTTTTGAAACCATTGCAACACACTATTTCACGATGATGCAACAAGATGCTTTCACTGCAAAAATGGTTGCATTCACAGCCCAAGCAACCAGTGCAAAAACCATAGAACCTGCTATTCTTAAAAAAAGTATTTCAATCATAACCGATGGACAGCTTAGAGGGCAAATTCGCCCCGGCAATGCAGAAGCCATGGCAATTTTATTCTGGCAGAGCCTTTCAAGTGTGGCAACTTATATCGCATTTAACCCAAAAGCCCCCATACCAGAGCCAGAATGGATTATAGACTACTTAAAAAAATACAGGCTTCCGTAAAGACATTGACAACAAAGAAATTCCAGCTAAAATATTAAACGAGAAACTAATGGACTAGGAGTGATATTTACACATGGAAACAGGAAATTTATCAATTCACAGTGAGAATATTTTGCCAATTATCAAAAAATGGCTGTATTCAGACATGGATATTTTCGCGCGGGAGTTAGTATCCAATGGCGCAGACGCAATTACAAAGCTGAAAAAGCTAATAGACATGGGCGAAGCCAATCATATTTCCCCAGATGAAGCGTATGCCGTGCATGTATGGGTAGACAAAGCAAACAAACAAATTATCTTTGAAGACAATGGTATTGGCATGACTGCCGATGAAATCAGAGAATATATCACCCAAATTGCATTTTCTGGTGCCAATGCATTTATGGAAAAATACAAAGACAAAACAGATACCGCCAATGAAATCATTGGTCACTTTGGGCTGGGTTTTTATTCGGCATTTATGGTTGCCGACAAAGTGCAAATAGACAGTCTTTCATTTAAAGAAGGCGAAAAAGCCGCCCGCTGGGTTTGTGATGGTGGTATTGAATACACCATGTCTGACAGTGACAAGGAAACCAGAGGCACAACCATTACATTATACACAGGGGAAAGCGGGGAAGAATTTTTAGATGTATTTAAACTGCGTGCAACCTTGACCAAATACTGTGGCTTTGTATCCGTGCCGATTTTTGTAGACGAAATAAAAGCACCCGATTCAGAAGTTGACCCAGATGACGCTGATAAAACACCAGAGCCAATCAATGATACATCACCCTTGTGGCTAAAGTCTGCAAGTGAATGTACAGATGAGGAATATAAAGCCTTCTATCATAAAGTGTTTACAGATTATAATGAGCCGCTTTTCTGGATTCATTTAAACATGGACTATCCCTTCCGCTTAAAAGGTATTTTATACTTCCCCAAAATGAAGCACGACCTTGAATACATTGAAGGGCAAGTCAAACTGTTTAATAACCAAGTTTTTGTGGCAGATAATATAAAAGAGGTCATTCCTGAATATTTGCTACTGCTCAAAGGTGTAATGGACTGTCCAGACTTGCCGTTAAATGTATCCCGTTCGTTCTTGCAAAATGATTCAACAGTTAAAAAAATGTCAGGATATATTTCACGTAAAGTGGCAGATAAGCTCAACGGACTCTTTAAAAAAGACCGTGATGCTTATAATGGATATTGGGATGATATCGCGCCATTCATCAAATATGGCTGTATAAAAGAACGTGAACTTTACGACAAGATTAAAGGAAGCGTTTTATACAAAACCACCGATGGCAAACATCAAACATTAGCAGAATTTACAGAGGCAAATGCCATTACAGAAGCTCCAAAAATTTCAGAAGAAGGGGGAACACCACCGCCACCGCCTAAAAAAACTGTTTTTTATGTATCCAATGAGCAATTACAATCCCAATATATTCAAATGTTTAAAGACCAAAATTTAGCGGCGGTTTTACTCACTACAAACCTAGACACACCATTTGTAAATTATCTGGAAATGTATGAGCCTGAAATTAAATTTACTCGCATTGACGCAGACATCACCGAAGCGTTAAAAGAAGGTCAAGCAGATACACAGCCTGAAGGGTTGGAAGAAAATTTTCGTAAAATTTTAGCAGATGAAAAGCTGAAAGTTAGTGTTGAATCGCTTAAATCTGATGGTATTTCTTCTGTGATTTTGCTTTCCGAGCAATCTCGGCGTATGCAGGAAATGTCTAAAATGTTCGGCGGCGGACAACTTCCACCAGGAATGTTTGAAGATGAAATCACACTGGTACTCAATAAAAATCATTCCATGGTTAATTTATTGCTGGACATGCAATCAGATGAAACCCGCAAGGGAGATGTGGAGCTTATCGCAAAACATTTATTCGACCTTGCAATGCTAAGTCACAAACCTTTAGCCACAGAGCAAATGACAAACTTTATCAAGCGCAGTAATCAAATTCTTGAAATGGCAACACGAAAGTAAATCCAATCAGTCAAAAATAAAAACGAGCCAGCAATGGCTCGTTTTTATTTGACATTTTCTATTAAGTATGCTTGAATTTAATTTAATAAAGAAATGAGGGTGATATAGATGTTCTGTAGCAAATGTGGGCACAAATGTAATGATGGTGTGGCTTTTTGCGAAAAATGTGGTACAGGGCTTGTGTCTGTAGAGACTGTGACCGATGAAGCCCAGCCAGACAATGGCACACCGTTGGAAGTCACGACCGAAAAGTCGATTGAAGATACGCCTGTTCAGCCGACTTTAGCCAGTGGGGTTGATAATAAAAATGGCGGCGTGTTTGAAGTTGGCTCTGTCAAGCTAAGTGGGGTTGATGAGGATAAGTCTTTTATTGACCTTGGGGGCAATGTGATTGATGTCAAATGGATTCTCATGGGGCTTTCAGGGGTACTGGCTTTGCTGTTTTTCCTTCCGCTTTTTCGTGTGGGCTGGTGGGCAAGTTTGCAAAGGATAAATGGGTTCACCGCTTTATTTGGGCGTGATGGTGCAAGAAGTTCCTTCCCTGCATTGTTTATCTTGCTTATTCCAATTTTGGTTGCATTGTTAGTTTACTTTAAACCACAAATTGAAAAGCAAGTGCTATTTATTAAGGGCAACTTATTTATTGTCGTGGCAGTAGGGTATGCATTAGGGTTGATTACCCTATTTATTACAAGAAGTAGTGTGCGCGGGATATATAGTTTTGCAGGTGCAACAGTATTCTTTTGGCTTCTTGTGCTTGCTTACTTGGGTACAATTGCGATTACAACGCTGTTTATCCTATCATCTAAAGGGATAGGCCTTAAAGTTGAACTGGGTGGAAATCAAGTGTCGGGAGTAAGCCCTGTTGGAATGCCAATGGGCGGCACATTGCCAATGGGTACGCCTTCCAATTATATTGGTGTACAACGTAATGGTGTTGTTGTCATTTTACTTTCTATTGTTACCTGCGGCATCTATGGCATTTATTTTCTGTATACAGTCATGGAGGATATTAACAAAGCATCAGGTGAACAGAGAATAAACAGCGTTGCCATGTTAATTGGTGGTATTTTATGCTTCCCTATCATGTGGGTCACACTTTATCAAGTTGATAAAAACCTTGCACGGCTTTCACGAGAAAATGGTACACATTATAAAGAAAATTTTATCTTATGGCTTTTGCTTAGTTTTGTAGGCGGAATAGGCTCTATTATTGCATATATTCAAATTTGCGAAGGTTTTAATCAAATTTGGATGAAGCGTGTACAAGATAATTCTAAAACTCCACCTGGGTTACAATAATATGCACGGTAAGCCGCGCTTAAAAGGTTTAATCGTACTGTTTTTCGGTTTAACGGCTTGGGCGGTTGTATCTATTATTGGGGGGACATGGTGCTGGGTTCAAGGAACATTTGGTGTGCCTTGCCCTGGTTGCGGTTCAACACGGGCCGCCTTGGCTTTGCTTCAAGGCAATTTTAGAGAAGCCCTGACTTGGCACCCTTTGATTATTCTTTCACTCATACTTTTGCCATATGTTGCAGTGCGTAGCTTATGGATAAAGCGCAAGCCTTTTACAAAAGCAGAGAAGTCTGTCATTTTAATTAGTACTGTAATCTTTATGGTGGTGTATGCGGTACGGATGATTTTATTTTTTCCCCATACCTATCCAATGGATATAAATGACATGGCAATTTTTCGCCAAAGTTTAAGATTACTAGGGGTTATCTATTGAGATAGCCCCTTTTAAGGGAGATTTACTTCAAATGAAAATATTTTATGGCTGGTTTATTGTTCTTGCAGGGTTTATTATCACATTTGCTGGCATGGGTGTCGTCAACAGCATGAGCGGCCCTTTACTCGTGCCTATTACTGAGGAATTAGCATTTTCTCGGGGGGCGTTTACTTTTCACCGCACAATTTTATTTTTGCTGGGTGCATTATTTATGCCCTTGTATGGGCGGTTATTTGAACGGATTGGGGTAAAGAAAGTACTGCTCGTTTCTACGGTTGCCGCGGCTATACTTATCTTTACCTTTGGTTTTGCCACAGAACTTTGGCATTTTTATGTGCTTGCAGCCATTAACAGTCTTGTCGTGAGCGGCCCAAGTTTTATGTCAGTTGGGTATATGATTAGCCGATGGTTTGATGCAAAGCGTGGGTTTGTTACAGGGCTTGCTTTTGCTGGATTTGGTGTAGGTACTACCATTTTTATTCCTGTTGCCACATGGCTTGAAAGTATGATGGGTTGGCAGGCAGTGTATCATATTATTGGAATCATCGTGTTTGTTGTGGTGTTCCCTACAGTTTTATTTTTGGTTAAAGACAAACCAGAAGATATGGGACTAGAACCCTATCAGGGCAAAGCAGGTGTTGATAAACCTAAAAATCACCTTATCAATATAAGTTTTAAAGACGCAATGAAAACACCTATCTTTTGGATGTTGCTGATAGGATTCTTTTTGCTTGCGATTATGCAAGGCGCACCCAATTTTAATGCACAGGCATATTTAACAGACATTGGATATACACCAGATTTTGCTGCAATGGTTATGGTTGTATTAATGCTTGCCCATACATTAGGCTCACTGACTTTAGGCGGATTTTTTGATAAGTTTGGCATGATGGCAGGGGGATTATTCTTAGGCATTGCTTGCATTATCTTCCCAATGCTTGCTATTTTTGCAGAAATTCCTGTGTTCTTATGGCTATTTGCTTTGCTGTATGGCCCTGCAAGCTCTGGCTTTGTTCCTGTGGCACTGTTTGTTACCTTTTATTTTGGCGGAAAAGATTTCGCGCTTATTTTTAGCGTATTCAATATGGTTATGCAAATGGCAATGGCTATTTCAGGGCCTGTTTTGGCGGTAATTTATGACTTTTCGGGGAGTTACTTCTGGGGGTGGATAATGCTTGCGGGCTTTGGTGTGGTGATTACCATTTGTTTGTCCGTAGCAAATTTTCTTAATAATAAACAATTGCATTGCGACAAAGTCTAAGATAGGATATACTATAGTCAGTAATATATGTAAAATTGCAATAAGAGTGCGTGGGGGAACGCGCAACGGTAAGCCCCATCGGGAGTGTGGACACTTAACATGATGAGAAAAGAATCAATTATTGGTATCGGCATAGTGGCCATGGTTGTACTCATTGTAGTACCTGTGCCGCTATGGTTACTTGACTTACTGCTGATGATTGTTTTTGGGATGGGCATGATTATTTTGCTCAATGCCTTATATGCCAGAGAAGCTTTGGAAATGTCAATGTTTCCATCAATGTTGCTTATTGTCACCTTGTTTAGGGCTGCTGTAAGCTTATCAACGACCCGTTCAATCCTTTTAAGAGGCGAAGCAGGACAAGTCATTGATGTTTTCGGTGAGGTTGTTGCCGGTGGTAATATGATTGTAGGTGGTATCCTATTTATCATCATTGTATTGGTAAACTTTTTAGTTATCACCAAGGGTTCTGAACGTGTTGCAGAAGTTACAGCGCGTTTTACTTTGGATGCAATGCCTGGTAAACAAATGGCAATTGATGCTGACCTTAACACAGGTATCATTAGCGAAGAAGAAGCAAAGGAACGCCGTCAAAAAATTCAAGATGAATCTAATTTCTATGGTGCAATGGACGGTGCTGTAAAATTTGTTAAAGGTGACGCAATTTTTAGTATCCTGCTTATTTTCGTAAACCTTGTTGGCGGCATTACACTGGGTACAACAGGTATGGCAACAGGCGAATCTATGCCCATTGCTGAAGCGGCACAACTTTTCGCTTTGCTGACCATTGGTGATGGACTCGTATCTCAAATTCCAGCGATACTCATTGCCCTTGCAACAGGTTTTATTGTTACAAAGGCTACGGTTAGCGAAGAAATTTCTGGTGCATTGGCTACGCAGTTGTTCAGACAGCCATTGGTACTCATGATAGGTGGCGGAGCTTTAGTTGTCCTTGGTATTTTTGCTAACTTGCCCCGCATATTCTTTATCCCAACAGGGATTGCAATGATGATTATTGGTTTTAGAATGACCCGGCAAAAAACAATGGAAGCCATTGAAACAGAAATTACAACTGATGACATGGAAGTAGAAGAAATGCGCCGTCCAGATGATATGGTACAGCTTATAGAAGTAGATATGATTCGTTTAAGCTTTGGCTATGGGCTAATCCCTCTTGTTGCGGCAGACCAAGGCGGTGACTTGCTTGAGCGTGTTGTAATGATTCGCAGAAATATTGTGTTGGAACTGGGTGCTATTATTCCGCAAATTCGTTTGCAAGATAATATAAAATTAAGCCCTAATCAATATGCTATTTTTATAAAAGGTGTGGAAGTGGCAGGCGGCGAAATTATGTTTGACCACTATATGGCAATGAACTCTGGCTATGTAGAAGAGGAAATTGACGGCATTGAAACGATAGAGCCATTTGCTGGACTTCCCGCCATGTGGATATCAGAATCTCAACGAGAGCGTGCAGAAGCACTAGGTTATACAGTAGTAGACCCTCCTGCAATCATTGCAACACACTTAACAGAAGTAATACGTCAGCATTTGCACGAGTTATTGTCTCGTCAAGATGTACAGAAGCTTATCAATCACGTAAAAGAATCTCATTCTGTATTGGTGGATGAACTTGTACCAAAGTACCTTTCCATTGGTGAGGTGCAAAAAGTTTTAGCTAAATTGTTAAAAGAAGGCATTTCTATTAAAGACCAAGTAACCATTTTGGAAACCTTGGCAGATTACGCGCCAATTACCCGTGATACAGATATGCTTACAGAATATGTACGCCAAGCCTTACGTCGTGCAATCTCAAAGAAGTTCTTTGGTCAAGGTGTCAATACGGTCATAACACTTGACCCTGCCCTTGAACAAACTTTAACTGGAAACATTCAAAAAACCGAAATAGGTAGTTTTGTAAACATTGACCAACAACTTAGCCAGCGCGTTTTTGATAGTTTAAAAAAGGAAGTTGCCAAACTTACTCAATTAGGGGTTTTGCCAATTATTTTAACATCACCCTTTGTGCGAATGTATTTTAAGCAACTTGTAGAAGAAATTGCGCCAGATTTAGTTGTGCTTAGTTACGGAGAAATTGACCAATCAGCAGAGGTACAATCGGTAGGAATGGTGAGTGTCTCGTGAAGGTAAAAAGATATGAAGGTAAAAGTGAAGCAGCAATTATGCCCATTATCCACGCAGAAATGGGCGAAAATGCAACCATAATTAGTGTAAAACAACAGCCAAAGAAATGTTTTTTTGGCTTGTTTAAGCGCAATGTGGTAGTTATTACTGCTGCTAGTGAAGAAGATGAAGCGTTTTTAAGTCTCATGGCACAGTCTGAACCTGATGATAATGTGGCAGTTCAGCATGTAGAGCGCAAGCCGCTTTCTGCAAGTTTAGTAGAAAGTAGTGCCGCATCAAATTCTGTAGCTATTGAAGAGTCTATGACATTGCTTTTGCAAGAAGCGCGTAAGGCGGCTAATCAAATTGAGCATGAAGAGTCAGCAAAGCGTGCAAACAAAAGCCAAATAGGGAAATCGGTACAAGGTGACGCTCAATCACAACAGCCTGTGTTGGCTTCTGAAACGAAAAAATATCGTCATAGTATGGTTCAACTCTTTTATGACACGATGCTTGCCCAAGAAGTGCGCCCAGATGTTGCGGCACACATTCTACGTGAGTTAGAAAGTGTAGATGAAGCCAGTCAAGTAGATGTAAAACTTCTCATAAAAGCTGTTTATGGTCATATTGTTGATATTCTAAAAAACCCAATACTCATTGATACAAATAAAGGCAACCCTCAAACCATTGTATTTATGGGACCAACAGGGGTGGGTAAAACCACAAGTATTGCAAAACTTTCCTCCATTTTATCCCTCACCCATGGTTTAAAAGTAGGGCTTATCACAGCAGACACCTATAGAATTGCAGCTGTAGAGCAATTAAAAACGTATGCAGATATTTTAGGTTTGGACATTCGTGTGGTTTATAAACCCGAAGAAATAGGCGCACACTTGAGTGCCCTCCGTGCTAAAAGTGATATTGTACTCATTGATACGGCTGGAAGGTCACACAAAAACAAAGAAGGGCTTGATGAACTTAAAGCCCTCCTGGATGTTGTGCAAGATGCCAAATATTATCTTGTTTTAAGTGTAACAACACGTTATAAAGATTTGTGTAAAATAGTCAGCACTTACGACCAAATATCAGATTTTAATTTAATATTTACAAAACTTGATGAGGCTGAAACTTTGGGTTCGCTAATGAATATCTGTTGTTTGGCAGGCAAAAAAGCGGCATATGTAACTTTTGGGCAAAATGTACCAGACGATTTAGAAGCAATTAAGCCAGATAAAATTGCAAAATCTCTATTGGGGCTTAATGATGGAGAAATTCACCCTTATGCGGAAGGCGGTTCGCCTTCATGATGGATCAAGCAAATAGACTAAGAGAACTTATGCGTCAGCGTGCAAGTGAAACGACAGTTGACATTGAACAGCCTAAATCCGCTATGGTTGCCCGTGTTATTGCAGTTGCCAGCGGGAAAGGTGGGGTAGGGAAGTCTAACTTCGCCACAAATTTAGCCATTCAAATGCGTAAGTTGGGTAAACGTGTGGTCATCATAGATGCAGATTTTGGTTTGGCTAACGTAGAAATTTTGCTGGGCGTATCTCCGCAACATACAGTTTCTCATGTATTAAACGGTGAAGTAGATATGGAAGTTGCATTAACGACTGGCCCTCTTGGATGTATGTTTCTTTCCGGCGGTTCTGGAATGTCTGCACTTTCTGAACTTACAGACAGTCAAATTGCAAGATTAACTGATGGTTTTCTACGTTTGGATGATTTGGCTGATTTTATCATCATTGATACGCGTGCAGGGCTTTCTAATGCAGTAATGAATTTTATTAAAGCTGCGTCAGATACAATCATTGTCACTACACCTGACCCAACAGCTATTGCTGATGCTTATGCCCTTATAAAATCAATAAAAGCAACCATGCCAGAAATTGAAGTGTTGCAACTGGTGATAAACTGTGCAATAAATAGCGCAGAAGTTCAAGAAGTATATGAAAAACTAAACGGTGTAGCTTCTCGCTTTTTAGGAATAAAATTGTCACTGCTGGGTAGTATTCCTTATGATGCATCTTTAGTTCGCGCCGTGCGTAAACAGCAACCTGTGTCAATACTTTTTCCAAATGCGGAAAGTACCAAGCACTTTAGAATAATATGTGCCAAACTTTTAAAAATGCAAGTAGAAAAGAAAGGCAGTATCCAAAATTTTGTAATGAAGTTAATCGGTAGATTTAGTGTTTAAGGGGGGTATGAATGTTTATAGAGCAATTGAAATCAGGTTCAAAAGTTCAAATTCAAAGATTGAGTAGTGACACTGACGATGGATATATGTGTAAGATTGAAGTCATGTTGCCAAATACGCGTGAAGTGCTTATTTATCCTCCAATAGAAAACGGTAGGTTAGTGCGCTTGCGTACAGGTGAAAAATTTGTTTTACGGCTCATGAGTGACAACTCTAGTTTTCGCTATACTGCAACATTGGTTGCATATACTGAAGTGGATGGTTTTGACGTATTGCGTTTTAAATTGGAAGATGGCGGTGAGAAAATTCAACGTCGTTCAGCATACCGTTTTGCATATACACTGAATGTTTCATTTTCTGTAGTATACTCCAGCGGTGAACAAAGTGAACGTGAAGAAGGGTTAATTATCGATTTAAGTGCAGGTGGCGCAAAGATGTATTCAGATAAAAAGATGACTATAGGACATCTTTTAAACATCGACTTACAGCTTGGCGATAATTTTTTAGTTGCTTTTGCTGATGTGCGAACGGTAATGGATTTGCCAAGAGGGTCAAGATATAAATATCAATATGGTTTTCGTTTTACAATGATGCCGCAAGTAGACCAAGAAGTCATTATTAGATATATGTACAAACTGCAACGTGAGGAGCTTAAAAAAGCGCGGCCAAGATAGCGATATATAAAGGAGATGAATAGCATGGAAAAAACAGGTGCAGAGGGCTTATTTAGTGAAATGCATTTGGATATTCTTAAAGAAATAGGCAGTATGGGAACAGCTCATGCAGCAACTGCTTTATCAAAAATGATAAACAAAAAAGTAACAATGCCAGTTCCAAATGTTTCTTGGGTTGAATTTAAAAATGTTGCAGAATTTGTCGGCGGCGCAGAAAATGTTATTGCGGGAATACTTGTAACGCTTTCTGGAAATATTCAAGGAATGATGATGTATCTTATGGATATTGATGCTGCCCATGATTTGGCTGCGATTGTGGTTGGACAAGAGCATGTGAGTGAAGAAAGATACGCATTTACAGAAATGGAACGTTCTGTTATTGAAGAGATGGGCAATATCCTTGTAAGTTCTTATTTGGGCTCACTTGCAGGGCTTACAAATTCTCAAATCAAGCCATCTATTCCATTCGTGACAATTGATATGGCAAATGCAATATTGTCTGTACCTGCAAGTGAGTTTGGAAAAATTGCAGATAAAATTTTGTTTATTGAGTCACAAATGTCCATTGAAAACGTTAAATCTTCAGGTTGCTTTATCTTGGTACCTAATTTGCATTCATTCTATAGGATAATTCGTTCTTTAGGAGTTGAATAGTATGGTACGCGCGAATATGATAGTCGTAGGCATGGCTGACCTGAATGTGACAAAATCACCAGGTATACTTACAACCTTGGGACTTGGCTCATGCATTGGCATTGCTTTGTATGATGGTATTGCAAAAGTTGCAGGACTTGCGCATATTATGTTGCCAGATTCAAAAGCTATTCAAAACAACTCTAATAAAGCCAAGTTCGCAGATACAGCGTTGGTTAAGTTGATTGCAGATATGGAGAGAATTGGTGCAAACCGCAGGTATTTAAAAGCAAAAATAGCTGGTGGTGCGCAAATGTTTGCATTTAATGCAACCAATGATAATTTGCGTGTTGGAGACCGTAATGCAGAAGCAACCAAACGCGTATTGGCTGTACATGGTATTCCCTTGGTTGCATCTGAAACAGGAGACAGCTTTGGTCGTACCGTTGAACTTTACGCAGAAGACGGACGCTTTGTCATCAAAGCGATTGGTCAAGGTATCAGGACTTTATAAAGGCGGTTAGAAAATGAAACGTATGCCATACCAACTCAATAAATCTCATCTCTTAATATGTATTATTGCCGCGCTAGTGATTACAGCAGGGTTTGTAATACATCATCTATTAGGGCTTCCTTTTGGATTGTTTACTATGGCTTTGTGGATAAGTCTAGTCATTGTTGGCTTTTATATTGTAGGACATGTTGCACGTGCTATTCTTATCAATAGTGTGTTTGCGCCTACTGAAACAGCGGAACTTATTGATGACGGCATCCCATTGGAAACCGATATGAATTTTGAGGAGGACATTCCTGCACCAGAAGGTGTTATGGCATATGTACCCATTCAGGAAAATCAGGAACAATTTATCAACCATTATGAAGATTCTGAAAATGTTGAAGAAGAGGAATTAAATACTAATGAACCCACGGCAGATGAGTTGATGGAAAGTCTAGCCATGGGCGATATTTCGTAGGTTGTGCTTATGACAAATCTTGATAAACTTTGGGAAGCTTATGGGGAAAATAAAACGCCTGCCCTTAAAGAAAAGTTAATTCTGCATTATGCACCTTTGGTGAAATATGTTGCAGGACGATTACTCATTCATATTGGTCAGCATGTTGAATATGATGACTTAGTAGGGTATGGGATTTTTGGATTGATTGACGCGGTTGATAAGTTTGACCCTGGCAAGGGTGTAAAATTTGAAACCTATGCTTCTTTTCGTATACGCGGGGCGATTATTGACCATATCCGTCGGCTAGACTGGGTTCCTAGAACCCTTAGACAAAAAAATAAGCAAATGGAACAAGTTTATGCCCAGTTAGAAGAAGAACTTGGTCGTCAGCCGAGTGAGGAAGAAATTGCAGAACGCTTGAATATGAGCATAGAGGAAACCCGTGATTTAATCAAAAAATCTTCTGTGCTGTCTTTAGTTTCATTAGATGATTTTATGGAGCAAAACTACGAGGCTGCTTTGACACCACTCATTACAAATCGTGGAGATTCACCGGAAGAACAAGCCGAAAGGCAAGAAAGAAAAGAAATGCTTGCCGATGCAATAAATAAACTGTCAGAAAAAGAAAAGCTGGTTATCACATTGTATTATTTTGAAGATTTGACACTGAAAGAAATCAGCAATATTATGAAAGTGTCTGAGTCAAGAGTTTCACAAATTCATACCAAGGCTATCACAAAACTGCAAGGTAAACTTGGTCGGTACAAAGGATTGTTGTTTGCATAAGAAGCATGTGACATGGGGAAAGTAGGGGCTTTATATGGCGAAAAATTTTGACCTAGCTATTAGAGAAGATGGGATATATCTGCAAATTAAAGGTCATGATACGAAACGCGTAACCCGCGCAGAAGTTGTGGCTTTAATTGATGAATATGGTGTTACAGATGTTGATTATATTTTATTAGGCGAAGTTTTAAAAAGTGATGACGCGGATATTGATGTGAAAATTTCAAACAACACTGCAATAACCCAAGTTGCAGAATCTGCGGCTGTGGAAATTAGTAAAGACCGTATGGAAGCTGTTATTATTTTTTCTGAACCTATCAATAAAGGGAGATTACTTACACTTGAAGAAGTTTTAGATATTATTAGAAAAGCAAATGTTGTGCCTGACCAAGACCTTGTAGAAAAGGCTTTAGAAACAAAACGTTATGGTCGTAAACTTGTTGTGGCGCGTGGTGTTGAACCTGAAAAGGGTGCAGATGGTTTTCTACAATTTCACTTTGACAGAAGTAATATAAAGCCTAAACCAAAAATAATGGAAGATGGTACTGTAAACTTTAAACAGCTGGATATGTTTAAATTATGTACCCGTGGTGATGTACTTGTCACCAGTATGCCTAGCCGTGATGGCAAAGATGGTATGGATGTTTATGGCAATGAAATTGCTGCGGTAAAGCCGCGTCCAGCTGCACCTATCCCTCGAGGGAAGGGGACTGTGCTTTCACCGGATGAGCAGCATCTCATTGCCGATATTAGCGGTCAGTTGCTTCTACAAGATGGCAAGATAAATATTTCGCCTCATTTAGAGATTGAAGGCAATGTAGATAACTCCACTGGAAACATTGAGTTTAATGGTCAAGTCACCGTACGCGGTACAGTGATTTCAGGATTTACAGTAAGAGCCGTAGGAAATATTGAAGTGCATGGTGTATGCGAAGCTGCGACACTTATTTCCGAAGAAGGCAGTATTGTCCTTGGGAATGGGGTACAAGGTGCAGATAAAGCAGAACTTACAGCTGCCACAGATGTCACCGCTAAATTTATTGAAAGCTGTAAAGTAACAGCCGGTGGCAATATTATGGCTGATTCTATAATGAAAAGCCACTTGAGATGTGATGGAAGTGTGACTGTTGTTGGGAAAAATGGACTGCTTGTTGGCGGTACTTTAGTTGCTGGTGAAAAATTAGTGGCACAAACCATAGGTTCACCAATGGGTACCCTGACTGAAATTGAAGTTGGCGGTTCTCCTAAAGAGCTGGTTCGTCAAAAAGAGTTAATCAATGATTTTAATAAAATGAAATTGGAATATGAAAAGTGTGATAAAGCAGTAGCAACATTAACAGCCTTACGTAATAAAGACCAACTGCCCAATGATAAAAAGGCTATTTTAGTAAAGATGATAAACATGAAAATGGTTTACCGTGATAAAATGACCAAACTACAAGATGAAATTGACACAATTACCCGTAATCTTGCCGTTAGTGCAGGTACGGTATCAGCATCCCGAATGATTCGCCCAGGTGTTCGCATTACCATTGGCAATTCACAAATGACTATTCGTGAAGAGTTGTCAAATTGCCGCTTGCGTAATAATGGTGATAAAATTGTAATTGGCCCGAACATATAGTGTCTAGGAGGTGTTTTAAATGTTACGTCCTATTGATATGACATTGACAATCCAACATGCAGCTGATGCACATCGTGCTGGTGCAGGGGATGCGAATGCTGCTCGTCCTGAAGTTGCCAGTCAAATGTTTGCAGACAGACTGGAAAAGCAAGCCAAAATGCAAGAAAAACAAGTGAATCAAAAAGATGAAGCCAGCAAAGGGGATATCAACCCTGACAGAAATGGTCACGGTGGTGGATACAATCCTAATCGTAAGCCGCGCAAAAGAAAGCCATCTATTACGGCAGACCAAGCAAAACCGACTGGTGAAAGCATGTATGATATTATGATTTGAGGCATTTAATGTGGATATCCTCCTTATAATTTTGATTATTGGTTTTTTAGCAATTACGCTTTCTTCTACTTGGGCGTTAGTTGTTATGCGTCGTCGTGACCAAAATCGTGAGGATTCTGCCATTATTGAAAAAACGATATCTGATTTAGACACTGCACTTGATTCATCCCTTACAGAAATAAATAAAATGGGTGCCCTTGTTTTAAAAGAAGTTGATGAAAAATATCAGTCTATACTTTTTATGTATAACTTAATGGAAGACAAGCAAAAGGAACTGACAAGTGAAGTATGGAAAAATCCTGATGGAAACCAAGTCAAGCTTGATAGTGCCGTGATTGCTGAAATGGTTGAAAAATATATTGAAGCACATAGCGAGAAGTTACGGCTGATAAAAGATGAGGTTGAAACGCCAGTTGAAATACCTCAAGTAGAAGCCACTGTACAATTGCATGATAAACCGCCAAAATTTTCTAACCCACGACATAAACAAGTTTGGGAAATGTATGAACGTGGCTTAGATGTTCCTGACATTGCAAAAACCCTTGGTATAGGACAAGGCGAAATTAAATTGATTTTAGAATTAGCGTCTAGGACTTCTTAGACGTTTTTTTGTAATTTTATTAAGGAGTGCTACTTGTGAAAATCGATCGTATGCTTGGTATTTTAACTGTACTTTTGCAAAATGAAAGGGTAACAGCTCCTTTTTTAGCTGAAAAATTTGAGGTGAATCGACGCACTATTGGACGAGATATTGATGCACTTTGTCAAGCGGGGATACCCATTATCACACATCAAGGCGCAGGCGGTGGTGTATCTATTGCAGATGGGTTTAAGCTAGATAAAAGCGTGCTGACATCTGATGAGCTTTCAGGTATTATTGCCGCCATTAAAGGCATAGGCAGTGTGTCAGAGCAATCACGGATAGAACGTATTTTAGATAAGCTAGGGGCAAATGCGGTTGTTTCACTACAAGAGCCAGTGATTATAGACTTGGCATCATTCTCCAAAGACAGTTTAACAGAGAAAGTTGAGTGCATTAAAAAAGCAATTATTGAAGGGCGGTTAATTGAATTTACTTATTATTATGATAAAGGTGAAGCACGGCGGTGTATTGAGCCATATTTTGTAATTTTCCAATGGAGTGCATGGTATGTTTTTGGGTATTGTTTAGAACGGGAAGGTTGGAGATTGTTTAAACTTGGGAGACTTTGGGATTTGCAAATATGTGACGTACAATTTGCGCAACGGGAAATTCCACCAGAAAAAAGAAATTTTAATACAGTGTTTACAGATAACATTAAATTAGTGGCTTTATTTGATTTTAGTGAAAAATATAAACTCGTAGATGCGTATGGTCCAGATTCGATGGTTGAAACTGCGGAAGGATTGCTTTTTGAATTTGGATTTACAAATAAAGAGCCTGTAATTTCGTGGTTGCTTGGATTTGGAGGGAATGTGAAGGTCATTGAACCAGTGGAAATTATAGCGGCAATTCAAACTGCCGCAAAAAATATTTTGCAAAAATATTGATGAAAACATGGTGTACTGTTGTCGTGTTTAAGATGATAAACTTATTGATGAAAACTAAAAAAACTTGAGGGATTTTATGATTATTCAAAAATATGATGATTTTGTGAAGGCATTGCTTCACGCAGGATTTTCTTTAAGTAGTGGTAAAGGTGATGGCATTTATGCTATTGTGACATGGAATTGGAATGAAGAGCCGCCTTATGAAACACCTGTAAGCTGGCATACAGAAGACCCTGAAACGGATCCTTGGGAATGGCGTATGCGGGTTTTAGATGAGCGTGATGATATTGCTTATGGAAAGCTATTTTTTAAAAAGAGTGGGTTTATTACAAAAGCATGGTATCCATACTTTCTTGCGGCAAGGCGCGGCGGAGCAAATTTTAAGGATTTTTATACAGGCGGGTCAATGAGTCATTTTGCTAAACGCATTTATGAAATTGTAGCAGATTATGATGCGTTGCCTGTGCATGATATAAAACGCATTGGTGGATTTGTAAAAGAAGACAAGCCCGCTTTTGACAGGGCTTTAGTAGAGTTGCAAATGGGTTTATTTATTACGGTATGCGGCAGTCAAATGCGCCTTTCAAAATTAGGGGTGGAATCTGCACAAGGTATGCCTTCATCAGTTTTTTGCACAACAGAAAAATTTTTTGGTGAAAATGTATTTAAAAAAGCAGCTTCCATTGATTCGGAAACTGCTTTTGATAAAATTAGGGCTCAAATTTTAAACTTGAATCCTTTAGCTGAAGAGAAGAAAATTGTGAAATTTATTTTTGGACAATGGTCTGCACAGTTGAAATGATTTTATTTATGGGGTTGTTCATGTCTATAAATGCATAATTCATTAGGATAATTTGAAATCATGGCAATTTTATACAAACTATGATATAATGTAAAGCAGAAACGTATTCTAAAGGAGGATATTTTTATGAACATTATTCGTAGTAAAGTTGTTGAGTTAAGCAGTATTCCAGCCATTGCTTACAAAGTCAAGTTAAAACAGGGCGGTAGTGGAATTAAATTTCATCGTACTGACAAGAACGAATCTGCTTTTGCGGAAATTGACAAGCGTACTGGCGAAGCTGTTTTGGACAGGCGTGCAAACTTAGACATTTTTACCGCAGACGCTTTAGAAGAAGCCATTGAAGAATTGCTAGGTTTGCCGTATTCTGCAAGAGGTAAGGTAAAAATTGAGCCTACTGAAACAGTTGAAGCAGATGAAATTGAAGTGCCTGAAGACGAAGCCCCAGGTACACATGCTGATGCTATGGCAAATATCATGGATAGTGATGAATTTATTTCAATTGTAGGAATGTACAGCGATGTATCAGGCAAAATGAATTATCAACTGATGAACAAGCACTTTATTCAATTTGCCACAAAAAATAAGACAGTTGCGGACATGGTTGATAGAAAAGAATCTGTTGATGATATTCTGTTGCATGTAGTCAAAAATCGTGGGTCTGTTCTGGCAGGTAAACGTGACCATTTGCCTGACAATGAAGCACTTTTGCTCATTGATGCTATAGAAGAAATAGACCCTCGCAGTGCCTTCAAAGAAATAAAATTGCATATCCGTAAAATGCTTGCACGATAATGATTAAAAAAAGCCTTTCATCAATGATAAAATGAAAGGCTTTTTACATACTTTAAATTGCGGTAATGGTAGCGTATATTTTTCCATTTTTAGTTGTGCAATGAATCACAACAGGGTGCGTTTTTTCATTTTTAAACTTGAAATCAATTCCGCCATAGGATGTTGCAGCTTCCTTGCCAGGTTTTGCATATCCTACTGGACGAGAATGGTCATGGCGTTCTACTATCGTCATGCCTGCACTTTCTGCGGCGTTAAAAATGGTAGTAGATACTTGACATACACCACCGCCAAAACCTTTTTTCTTTTCACCATCTACATAAATAATGTCTTTTTTGTATCCGCGTCTTTGAATTGTTGGGCCAACGGTTTCGTTAAATGAAAAAACTTGTCCCGGGTGAACAATATGTCCATTGATGGATTCTGCGGCTACAGTAATATTGGTTGCGCGATTTTTTGAATCAGTGTCAAATTCTGTTTCATGGCTACCTATGACTTGAGAAGGGGTTTCATGAGCAGGCATTTGCCCTTGGGCGTTTTGTGAGGGCGGGGACATGATGGGGGTTTGTGTTGTGGGTCTTTTTGTGGATTTTTGTACTGGTTCAGGGGGGGCAGATGGTTCAATTTGACGAGAGCGTGTGGGTGCATAAGAATCGTTCACTGTGTCATGAAGTATGATGTGATTATTTTGTGGCATACGCTCTTCTAAAAAAGCCATCGGTTCACGCTTTGGCGGAACTGCATAATGAGAACACCCGGCAGAAGCTAGAACCAAAATAGATACAATAAGGATTTTTGTTAATATCATACTAGTCATCCCTTTACAATAAAAATACGTTTTAGTAAAGATTATTATGGATGAGCAGTTAAAAAATTATGACTTCTTTTTATTTCCAAGCAATAAGGAAGCCGCTCCGCCGCATACAAAAGCAATGATGGTACCCACAATAATGAAAGGTGTCAGACCGTCATATTGTTGATACACGCTAACATCATTAAACATAATAAAAATTGTACCAAAAACCATACCTAAAATAGCAAAATAAGTTTGGCTATGAAATTTTTTCAGAAGTAATGCAATAAGCCGTGATGCCGCAAGAATACCAACAATCATACCAAGCCCAAGAGGAATAGACACCATAAAAATAGGTGTAAGTAAAGAAAAATCCAGAGGTGTCATAAGATATGAACGAATAAGGGAAATTGTATTCATAACCAGCGGAAACAACCCAAATAAAATAAGCACCATAGCACCGCTTACACCAGGAATAATCATGGCAGCCGCCGCAAAAATTCCACCAATAAACACAAGTACTGCAAAGCCAATGTTAAATTCTGCTGACAAATAAGGTTCTGGCGTTGGCGTTAAAATCTCTAACAAAACAATGGTAATGCCTGCAATGATTGCAATGACATATAAATATGGCTTTTTTCCGTCTTTAGCTGTGGCTTCGTTGTGTAGAAAAGGAATGCTTCCTGCAATAAGTCCTGCAATAAATCCACTAACTTGCAAAGGAAAATTCACAAGTAAAGTATTGATGATGTCACCCATGGCAACGATACCAACAGCCATACCAATGCCAAAAGGTATGAGAAATTTCAAGGAATTTTTTGTGTCCGTAAACAAATGATTGACTGCATCTAAAAGCTTATCATAAAGCCTAAAAATGACTGCAAGGGTAGCCCCGCTTACACCTGGCATAACATTTGCCGCACCCATTACAATCCCTTTAATTCCGAGCAAAATAAGATTCATAAAAAAGTCACCCTTCGTATTTATATGCACAGCGGAAGTAATTATAACAAAATTTCTAGGACATAGTGTTGACAAATGTGAAATAATTTGTTAACATTTACTTAATAAATATAAGGGGCGAAGGAAATATGTATAAATTTGCAAAGTTAATCATGGGCGTAATGCTTGCTACATTGTTTTCTATCGGCATTTCAAGTGTTACATATGCCGCAGCATATGGAGTGGTAACAGGTTCAAGCGTGAATGTTCGGGCTGATGATGTAGTAAATAGTGAAAATCGACTTTTTCAAGTACAACAAGGGCAAAGTATAGAGGTTAATGGTGTAAGCGGAGATTTTTTTCGCGTAACAGTTGAAGGGACAAGCAATGTATACATATCTCGCGAATTTGTTAGAATACGCGAAGCCGTGGGTATTGCCGCATCATCTTTTATTTGGGCATACGACCTTCCTAGTCAAATGGGGGGAATGCCAACGACTATGTTCCGTGCAGGTGATGCCATTCGTATAGTTTCAACGTTTGAAAATTGGTATGGTGTGGATATTGACGGCACGACAGCTTTTATTGAGAAGTTTCACATTTCAACACCATATTTTGTTGAAGATTTGCCTGTTGCAAGAATCGCCAATGGTTCACTTGCAGAAGAAATTATTAGTACAGCCAAGGAATATCTTGGTACAAGATATCTTTGGGGTGGCACAACGCCCAATGGTTTTGACTGTTCTGGTTTCATGGTTTTTCTTTTTACACCTCATGGCATTGCACTCAATCGTCATTCTGGTGATATGGCGCGTAATGGCATACACATTCCCCGTGAAGAACTTATGCCTGCTGACCTTGTATTTTTTGGTAGCGGCAGAATATCTCATGTAGGCATGTATATTGGTGATGGGTATTTTATTCATTCATCAACAAATACAACAGGCGTAATCATTAGTAGCATGTTTTCCGATTTTAACATGAGAAATTATATAACTGCCCGCAGAGTGATTTAATGCATTTAGGCTTGACATTTTCTAATAGAAAATGTATAATTTTATGGTAAATCAGTTAAAATCATTCGTTTATATTGCATCAAGGGGTTGACAAAATGTTTGAAAAAGGCTATAATTTCAAGCAAGCAAGCAAGCAAGCAAGCAAGCAAGCAAGCAAGCAAGCAAGCAAGCAAGCAAGCAAGCAAGCAAGCAAGCAAGCAAGCAAGCAAGCAAGCAAGCAAGCAAGCAAGCAAGCAAGCA
>Ga0131853_10000420_pt1 | contig 77619 bp, 72 predicted proteins | sample TergutLab28metaG_FD_92764 | JGI IMG/M metagenome (GOLD analysis project Ga0131853, IMG submission 92764) | Labiotermes labralis P1 segment gut microbial communities from Petit-Saut dam, French Guiana - Lab288 P1 (version 2) (version 2) | ecosystem: Host-associated > Arthropoda: Insects >...
CGAGGTAGATAGGGCAGAGGTGGAAGTATGGTAACATATGGAGCTGACTGCTACTAATAGGTCGAGGGCATAACCAAGGAAGATATAGGAGCGTGAGGAATGTTTGCTTTTTATAACAAAGAGCGGAGATTAAAGAGACGTTTAATATCAGAAGATGGTGTAGGATAGGTAGAGGAAAGATAATTTCCCAAGTGTGATGTTTAATAGTTTTTTCTGTATGCAGTTTTGAAGGTATATAATTAAAGAAGAAAGTTGAGTGCTTGGCATTCAATTTTTTTTGTTTTACAATTTTCACATAATGTTCACATATATTTGCTATTATTATAGGCTAATGGTCGTGGACTTTTTTATTGCTTTATGAGATAATGCAAAAAGATATAGGATTGATATAGGATTTAAAATACATAAATGACAGGAGAAAACACATGGGAAATAATAAATTAAAGATTAATTTAGTAGCCGGGATAGTATCTTTTGTAAATGCAGTTATGCTGATAGGCATAGGGATTTATGTAGCTTATTCAACGGTAAATATGACACTTAGGGTGCTGACAGATCCATTTTCTATGATGAATTACCCCTTTGGGATGTCTAGGGAATATACGTTGATTTTGGGTGCATTGCTTTTACTTTCCTTATTGCCGTTAGGTGCCGGTCTTACATTGCATATCATTGGTCTGGTGCAGTCTAAGAAAGTGGGCATATCAATTGTTGGGCATATTCTTGGTATTATAGGTTCTGCAGTATTTTGGATGTTGCCGGCATTTGTTGATTTTGCAGCACCCGGGTTATTGATTGCTGCCGGTATTTTGTGTTTGCGTCAAAAAGTGAGAAAAGATGTTCAATATCAAGGTTCTGATGTTATGGTGAATTTGGAATCTGTTGCAAACCCAGACTTTATTGCAAACCCGAATCCTGTAGCGCACACAGAGGTGGAACAAGCAAGGCCGGAGGTGGCACCACCTGTGAATAATCAAGTAGAGGACGAGATATAAGTGAGAGATTTTTTTAGGAAAAAAGAAGTAAAGGAAACGGTGAGCATTGGCTTACATGTTGTTGCTGCAATTGTGATAGCGTTGTTTATTATAAATTTTGTCGGCACGCGTAGTTCCGTAGCGGGTACCTCTATGGAGCCAACGCTGAGTGATAGTGATGGTTTGATTGTAGAGAGAATTTCTTATCGCTTTCATGGTCCGGAGCGGTTTGACATTGTTGTATTTCCTCATATTGATGGTTCCGGGGATCATTTGATTAAGCGGGTGATTGGTTTGCCCGGTGAATCTGTGCAGATTATCAGTGGTATGATTTATATTAATGGTGTGTTGATGCAGGACAAGTATGGCAGTGAATTGATGAAGCATGCCGGTATTGCATCATTCCCCATTTACTTAGGGGAGGATGAGTATTTTGTTTTGGGAGACAATCGAAACAATAGTTTGGACAGTCGTGATCCACGTGTAGGTGCTTTGCACCGTGATGAGTTTGAGGGCAGGGCTTTTGTGCGGATTTGGCCTTTGTCAGATTTTGGCTTGATTGGACATGAGTAGATAGATGGGAGTTGTGCATATTTGTTCAACTCCCATTTTTACGTTATTTCGAATTTATTATCTTGATGAAATAATGTTTTCACTTAGAATGAATAAATCATCAGAATTTGACGTACTAATTAAGGTATAGCGTATATCATATAATAAGAAAGTAAGGATATATTCATTGTCAGAAACCAGTAGATAGGCAGTAATGCTGCCTATATCAAAGGCTTCAAAGTGTTCATTGATATCTAGGATGTTTTTTTCGAATTCTTCTATGAGAATGATGTTTTCATGGTTGGTATTTGTTAAGTAATAGGTGTTTTGCATTTCTTCGTAAGAAACATTTTGAACTGTAAATCCTGTAAAAAATTCACGAACAGTGAGGGGAGGGTGCTCTATCACTTCTGCTTCTTCTGTAGTTTCGCCATGTCCATACCAAGCTTCTCGGTTTCGAAAAAAGAAAGTTGATGAAGATATATCATCAGCATCGGCGGCACCACCATCTTCTGCGACAAAAGCATTGTCATCGGCAACATCTGCTTCTTCTGCGATAAAATCACGTTCTGCTTCAGGTGTGGCGGTCATAATGCCCAACTGCTCATTTCGAAAATTGTCAAAATTATGGCTGGTGGCCATGTAAACAAAAAAGATAAGAAAACCGGCGGCAAGAGGTACGAGAGCAAGGCTCCACTTTCTAAAGCGGCTAGGATTTAAACGGGTATGCAGTTTTTTATCCAGATTTTCAGCTGAAATAGTTGCGGCTTCTTGTAATTCATTTTCTTTTAAATGTTTTCCGTCCCGTTCCACATAGGCAGTGGCTAAGTTTTTGAAAAATGTTTCATTTTTAAGATTAGATTTCATTTACATAACCCTCCTGATGTAATATTTGGGCAAGTCTTTGTTTGGCACGATGAATCCGTACCGTTACATTATTTTCAGTGATATTTAAAAAAGATGCAATTTCTTTGTGTGAGTAATCATGTGCATATTTCAGTAAAAAGGGTGCTTTTAGTTCCTCTTTTAAGCTATTGATGCAGTCTAGCATATTTTCGGAAATGGTTTCAGAGATAATTTCCTCTTCTAAGTTATAACCGGTGTCATGATTTTCATAAGTCTGTTCGAAGTCTACAGGAATTGTATTGTTTCTTTTTTCTTTATTTACAATGGTAATGGCTGTGTTGGTCACAATGGTTACCAAAAAAGAAATTGTTTGATTTGAGTCAACCTGATCTATTTTGTGTAAATTTTTATAAATGCGAATAAAGGCTTCACTGGTGGCATCTTCCGCCATAGCGTGGTCATGTAGAATGTTGTAGGCTTTGTACAGTAATAATTTTTTGTATTGATGAAATAAATACTCAAATTTATCATGTGCTTGCTCTGTGGTAATTGTAAAAAGTATGAGCATAATAAGCAATACCTCCTGTAACGTTGATTGTTTTACATTAATTTTAACATAAAACTTGGAAAATGTCGCAAATAAAAAGTGAAGATAAGGTTGACAAAGATAGAAGCATATGATAAATTAATAAACAAGAATAAGAACTATTCTTATTTTTGAGATAGGGAGAAGGAATATGAAAACAAAAAATTACAGCAGAAAACGTGAAGCAATTTTGTTGAAAATCCGTTCCACAACCTGTCATCCTACTGCAGAGTGGGTGTTCCAGGAGCTGAAAGATGAAATTCCTGATTTGAGTTTGGGCACAGTGTATCGAAATATCTCTATGTTTAAAGAGACGGGTATGATTCGCTCGATTGGTACGGTTGCCGGTAAGGAGCGATATGATGGCCGAATAGAGACACATGGACATTTTATCTGCCAAAGTTGTTGCCAGGTAAGTGACTTTGAGTTGCGTGATGAGAGCCGGGGGTTGATAGCGGATATAGAGCGGATAAAGTCAGTGGTAGTTGAAAAGATGGAACTATCAGTTTATGGAACCTGTGAAACATGCTTGACGGCCTGTCGCTTGCGTTAGGGAAGTGAGGGATGTCGAGAAAAGTAGTCAGAAACCAAAAGAAACAGTGAGAGTCAAGAAAGGACAAAATAATTATGGGATTAATTGGTAAAACAGTAGAACCTTTTGTGAGTGATGCTTTCCAGAAAGACAAGGGATTTTTTACGGTGTCTTCGGAGAAGGATTTTATTGGTAAGTGGAGTATTTTATGCTTTTATCCGGCGGATTTTACATTTGTTTGCCCAACAGAATTAGAAGACTTACAAGAGCAATATGCTACATTAAAAGATTTGGGTGTAGAAATATATGCGATTTCTACAGATACACATTTTGCGCATAAAGCATGGCATGATAGTTCAGAAGCGATTGGAAAAGTAGAATATGTGATGGTAGGTGATCCCTCTCATGAGATTTCCAAAACCTTTGATGTTTTGATTGAAAGTGCGGGATTGGCAGAGCGTGGTACTTTTGTGATTGACCCGGATGGGGTGATTCAGATGGCAGAAGTAAATGCAGGTGGCATTGGCCGTGATGCGAGTACACTGGTTGATAAAATCAAAGCTGCGCAATATGTCCGTAAGAATCCGGGTGAGGTTTGCCCGGCAAAATGGAAAAATGACGGTAAGACTCTTACACCGGGCTTAGATTTGGTTGGTAAAATTTAAGAATGGATGATTTAAGTGGGGCTGCTGTGAGAGTGAAACATTGGATGATTACAGTGGCCCTTACTTTGTTATGGAGGAATAAAACATGGCATTGGATGTTGAGATGAAAAATCAACTGATTCCTTATATGGATTATGTTGTGCAAGATATTGTGCTGAAAGTGTCTGCCGGTGATGATGCGGTTTCTCGGCAGGTATTGGAGCTTGTAGAGGGGGTTGCTGTACTCTCGGATAAGATTTCTGTTGAACAGGTTCAAATGGAGCGTTGCCCTAGTGTTGCAATAGATAGAGCGGAGGGTGAAAGCGGTGTTGTTTTTGCCGGTTTGCCTTTGGGGCATGAGCTGGAGTCTTTTGTGATGGCACTTATTCAAGTGAGTGGCCGTAAACCTAAGATAGCGGATGATTTAATTGCTAGGATTCAGCAGATAGATAAAAAATTAGATTTTACGACTTATGTTAGTTTGAGTTGTCATAATTGCCCGGATGTGGTACAAGCGTTGAATATTATGGCCGTGCTAAATCCAAACATATCAAATACGATGGTAGAGGGCGGAAGTTTTAAGAAAGAAGTGGAAAGCAAGCAGATTATGGCGGTGCCTACCGTTTTTTTGAATGGCACAGAATTTTCCGGTGGTCGCATAACCATTGAACAGATATTGGAGAAACTTGGTTTAGTGGCAGATAGTTCTAATTTAGAGGCGAAAGAGCCTTTTGATATTTTAGTTGTAGGCGGCGGTCCTGCCGGAGCCAGTGCAGCTATCTACGCAGCCAGAAAAGGTATTCGTACCGGTATGGTGGCTGATGTGATGGGTGGACAGGTGATAGAAACATTGGGCATTGAAAATATTATCGGGACAAAATATACTGAGGGCCCTAAGTTTATGGCTCAGGTGGCTGAGCATGTGAAAGAATATGAAGTGGATGTGATATCAGCGCAGCAGGCAGTGAAGTTAGAAAAAAAAGATTTGTTGGAGCTTAGCCTAAAGAGTGGAGCCACCTTGCGTGCAAAAACGGTTGTTTTGGCAACAGGGGCGAGATGGCGCAGTATCGGGGTGCCGGGCGAGCAAAAGTTTAAAAACAAAGGGATTGCTTATTGTCCCCATTGTGATGGACCTCTGTTTGCGGATAAAGATATTGCGGTGATTGGTGGTGGAAACTCCGGTGTAGAAGCAGCCATTGATTTGGCCGGAACTTCGAACCATGTGACGGTGATTGAATTTTTGCCGGAGCTAAAGGCAGATAAGACATTACAAGACAGATTATATTCTTTGAAAAATGTGACAGTGATTACCAATGCGACCACCAAAGAGATCGTCGGTTCTGATAAGGTGGAACGTATTTGTTTTGCAGATAGAGCAACCGGTGCGGAAACAACGTTGATCGTAGCAGGTGTCTTTATTTTGATTGGATTGATTCCAAATACGGAATGGCTAAGGGGTACGGTTGAGATGAATTCTTTTGGTGAGATATTGGTAAATAGGCGTGGTGCGACAGATTTGGCAGGTGTGTTTGCTGCCGGGGATTGTACAGATTCTGCGTATAAACAGATTGTTATTTCTTTAGGCTCAGGAGCGACGGCTGCTTTGGGTGCATTTGATTACTTGATTAGAAATTAAAGATATAAAAAAAAGATTGAATTTCATGGGATGAATTATGGTGATTTCCTTGACTTTGTAGGAGTGATTGTGATATGATGGTTCAGCGAATGGAAGTAGGTCTTTTTTTTTATGTCTAAAAACAGATGTAAAGAGGGAGGCAAAAAAATGGTATCGCAGTCGGCGAAATCATAGTAAAAATCAAGAATTTATAAAAGCGAGGTGGAAGTTGTGCGCACAAGAATTACATTAGAGTGTACGGATTGCAAACGTCGTAACTACAATATGATGAAGGATAAAAAAACCCATCCGGAACGTATGGAGACGAAAAAATATTGCAAATTCTGTAAATCACACATACTACACAAAGAGACGAAGTAGTAGCGTAAAGGAGTAAATGTTATGGCAGATAACACAGCGAAAAAAGTGGGTGGACAGAAAAGAAGCTGGTTCAAGGGTTTGAGAGCCGAGTTTAGTAAGGTTGTATGGCCAACGAAAAAAACATTGGCGAGACAAACGGTGGCAGTCGTGGCGATTTCTATTTTTTTAGGTGCTTTGATTACGATTGTTGACACTTTGATTCAGTATGGGCTTGATTTCATATTGGTTAGATAGCCCCGGATTAGAAAGGTGATTTTATGGCAGAAGCAAGATGGTATGTGGTACATACCTACTCTGGTTATGAAAACAAAGTAAAAGCAAACATTGACAAAGCGATTGAGAACCGCCATTTGAAAGAGCAGATATTAGAAGTGCGTGTTCCGATGCAAGAGGTCGTGGAATTAAAAAATGGTGTGCAAAAAGCGACACAGAAAAAACTTTTCCCGGGTTATGTGATGATTCATATGATTATGAACGATGATACTTGGTATGTTGTTCGAAATACCAGAGGTGTGACGGGGTTTGTAGGTCCCGGTTCCAAACCGGTTCCTTTGGAAGATGAAGAGATGGAAAGCCTAGGCATCAGACAAGAAGCTCTGGTTGTAGACTTTAAAATTGGAGATACAATTATTGTTTTGAGTGGTGCATGGGAAGGTACCGTTGGTATGATTCAGACTGTAAATGAGCAGAAACAGCATTTATCAATCAATGTAGAGTTGTTTGGCCGTGAGACACGGGTTGAGCTTAGTTTTGCAGAAGTGAAAAAGATGGATTAAGACTGTGGGAGGGAGAAAATCCCGCCAATACCACAAGGAGGTAATGAAAAATGGCAAAAAAAGTTTCAGGTTTTATTAAACTACAAATTCCTGCCGGTAAAGCAACACCGGCACCACCGGTTGGTCCGGCACTTGGACAACACGGTGTAAACATTGTTGAATTTACAAAACAGTTCAATGCAAAAACAGCAGATCAAGGTGACTTGTTGATTCCGGTGGTGATTACCGTATACAGTGATAGAAGTTTTAGTTTTATTACGAAAACACCACCAGCGGCAGTATTGATTAAAAAAGCCTGCAAGATTCAATCAGGTTCCGGTGTTCCAAATAAAGATAAAGTCGCTACGATTACAAGGGCGCAATTGCAAGAAATCGCAGAGCTAAAAGCACCGGATTTAAATGCGGCGTCTGTGGATGCGGCGATTCGTATGATTGCAGGAACTTGTCGTTCTATGGGTGTTGTTGTAGAGGGTTAAGCATTAATGAACATTAATTGTAATTCATTCAGTGGGAGGGTTACGTGAGTGCGCGTTGTCCCGCCAATACCACAAGGAGGTTTATTTAATATGAAACGTGGAAAAAAATATATGGAAGCTGCCAAGCAAGTCGAAAAAGGGAATCTTTACGAAAAAGCGGAAGCGGTAGCATTGGTAAAGCAAACAGCAGTGGCAAAGTTTGATGAAACAATCGAAGCGCATATCCGTACAGGTTGTGATGGTCGTCATGCAGATCAACAGATTCGTGGAGCGGTGGTATTACCACATGGAACCGGTAAAAAGGTTCGTATTTTGGTGTTTGCCAAAGATGCAAAAGCGGAAGAAGCAAAAGCTGCCGGTGCAGATTATGTCGGAGCGGAGGAGCTGATTCCGAAAATCCAAAAAGAAGGCTGGTTTGAGTTTGATGTTGTGGTTGCCACGCCGGATATGATGGGCGTTGTTGGCCGTTTGGGTCGTGTACTTGGACCAAAAGGTTTGATGCCGAATCCCAAAGCCGGTACCGTTACGATGGATGTGACAAAGGCCATTGATGAAATCAAAGCAGGTAAGATTGAATATAGATTGGATAAAACAAATATTATCCATGTGCCAATCGGTAAAGCGTCTTTTACCGAAGAACAATTAGCGGACAACTTCCAGACGCTATTAGATGCAATTCACAAAGCAAAGCCTGCTGCAGTGAAAGGACAATATTTAAGAAGTATTACCCTTACATCTACGATGGGTCCCGGTATTAAAATAAATCCGGCAAAACAAAGCTAAAGGGATTGACATAAAAAAAATAGAGTGTTATCATGGTATAGCAATTGACTGCCGAAGACAGTAGGTGCCGTAAGGCATAAGGACAAAACGCCTACCGAGGAAGAACAAAAGTTTGATGGTGTGTATGTTTCATCATCATGTGAAAGATGTTTGAACCTCTCTGTCTTAGGATGGAGAGGTTTTTTTACTTTATTAGGATTAGGAAATTACTTCGATTTCTTAATAAAGTAAAAACCTATTTACGTGCAGTTGATATAAAAAAAATAAGGAGGTATACCAAACAGTGCCAAAAGTAGAAATGAAACAACCGATTATAAATCAGATTGCAGCAGAAGTAAAAGATGCACAATCCGTGGTGCTTGTGGACTATCGTGGTTTGACGGTAGAGCAGGATACCGCTCTTCGCAAAGAGCTAAGAGAAGCGGGTGTGGTTTATAAAGTTTATAAAAACACGATGATGAGAAGAGCTTTTGAAGGTACGGAGTTTGCTGGATTGGATGCTTATTTAGTAGGACCCAATGCGATTGCAATTTCCAGAGATGATGCAACATTGGCCGCTAGAATCCTTTCTAAATTTGCCAAAACAGCAAATAAGTTGGAGTTAAAAGCCGGTGTGGTAGAAGGCAGTCTTTATGATGTGGCGGGGATGAATGAAATCGCCAAAGTACCATCACGAGAAGAATTGTTGTCCAGATTGTTGGGTAGTATGCAATCACCGATTACCAATTTTGCACGTGTATTGAAGCAAATTTCTGAGCTTGATGGAGCGGCAGAATCAGAAAACCCGGTAGCAGAAGAAGCTCCGGCAGAAGAATCTGCGGAAGTGATTGAAAGTAAAGAAGAACCAGCAGTAGAAGCATAGAAATTTAAATATGAAATGATGGAGGAAAAGAAAAAATGGCTAAATTAACAACAGCTGAAATGATTGAAGCGATTAAAGAGTTATCGGTATTAGAGTTAAACGAATTGGTAAAGGCGTGTGAAGAAGAGTTTGGCGTATCTGCGGCGGCAGGTGTAGTGGTTGCGGCAGCAGGCGGCGACGGTAGTGGAGCTGTAGAAGAAAAAGACGAATTTGATGTGGAATTGGTATCTGCCGGTGCATCTAAAGTTAAAGTAATCAAAGTGGTTCGTGAAATCACAGGTCTTGGTTTGAAAGAAGCAAAAGAATTGGTGGATGGTGCACCAAAAGTAGTGAAAGAAGCCGTATCTAAAGTGGAAGCAGAAGAACTGAAAGCGAAGCTAGAGGGCGAAGGCGCTACAGTTGAGTTGAAATAAGATAGGCGAATCATATAAGGAGCGATTGAGGTTAGATGAAGAATTTGCTTGGGATAATGGCTTCTTTGTTGCATAAATATTACTATAAAATTAATAAATATTCTCTAAATGGATATAATTAAATTTTTAAGAATATAAAAAAACGATAATTTTTTTGCAAGTTTGAAAAGAAAATCTTGCAAAAAATGCTGTGAAATGGGATAATAACAGTTGAGTTCCAATAAAGTAGTTGGCAAAATGCAAGTTTTTCATTGCTGACTATGCAGTAAAAAATTGAAAAGCAACTTTTAGTAGTTGAACTATGAAAGGGAGGAATACTGTGAAAAAGAAATTAAGTGTGATTGTAGCAATGTTATTAGTTTTTGCGCTCGCTTTAGTAGCTTGTGCAAGTCCGGCTCCGGCGGAGACACCGGCAGACCCACCGGCGGAGGAAGCTCCGGCTGAAGAAGATGTGGTAGATGATGTAGAAGACGAGGCAGATTTACCGGAGGGTACAGAGATCGTTGAAGTAGGCGATTGGATTATCGGTATTATTACCGGAACAGTATCTCAAGGGGAAGAAGAGTATTTGGCAGCCATGAATATGGAAGAGCGTTTTGGCTCTGATCGTATCGTTCGCGCCACTTATCCGGACAACTTTGGGGCAGAGATGGCAACTACGATTGCCAATGTGCAAGCACTGGCGGATGCAGGTGCGCAAGCCATCGTATTTGTACAAGCGGTTCCTGGGGCAATTACAGCTATCCAAGAAACACGTGCAAATTTTGATGAAGATATTCTGTTTTTTGCAGGTGTAACACATGAGCCACCGGCAGAGATTGCAGAGCATGCTGATATTGCAATTATCTCGGATGACCTTTCTATGGGTCGTGTTATTGTTCAGCAAGCGGCAGCAATGGGCGCAGATACATTTGCTCACATTTCATTCCCACGTCATTTGGGTATGGAAAATATTGCGGCGCGTCGTGAGCTTTTGATGGAAACAGCAGAAGAGTATGGTCTTGAATGGGTTGAGTTAACAGCACCTGATCCAAGTACAGAGGGTGTACCGGCTGCTCAAATGTTTATTTTGGAAAATGTACCACGTTGGATTGATGAGCATGGACCAAACACCGCATTTTTCTCTACAAACTGTGGTATGCAAGAGCCTTTGATCACTCAAATTATTGAGTATGGTGGGTTCTATCCATTACAATGTTGCCCAAGTCCATTACATGCTTTACCGGCTGCTTTGAATATTTCGATTCCGGAAGAGCATCAAGGGGATATGGGATTCTTGATTGAAGCCCTTCATGAAGCTGTTGATTCAGCTGGTGCCAACGGACGTATTTCTACTTGGCCGGTACCAATCAATATGTTCTTGGTTGAAGTAGGCGTATTGTATTCAATCGAATTCTTAGAAGGCAGAACAGATGGACGTCATGACCGTGCTGTTTTAGAAAGTATTATTGATGACGTAGCAGCATCTTTTAACGCTCAGATTGAACTAAGCAATTGGCCATTGGATGATGGTACTTATATTGATAATTTCTATAGAGCATTGGCAGGATTCGTAACATTTGAATAATGATAAGCAATGGTCTTGAGATTTTCTGACTAAAATGAGCTGCCGGGTAGTATGAACCTGTGGTCAACACAGAAAAACCACCCGGCGGTTTTGTTAAGACGGTTTTATAATTGAAAGATTGCATCGCCGTTGATATTCCTTGCGTGAATAATGCGCAAGGATGTTCCTTTGTCTTAAAAAAACCAAGAAGAGGAGTATAGTTTTGCAGGATAAATATGTATTAGAGATGGATAACATACGCAAAGCGTATGGAGATAATGTAGTAGTAGATGGAGTTTCTCTTAAAATTAAGCCGGGTGAGATTCATGCCTTGTTAGGTGAGAATGGTGCCGGAAAATCTACGCTAATGAACATTTTGTTTGGTATGACAATGATTCGCGATACAGGTGGTTTTGAGGGGAGCGTAAAAATTTCAGGTGAAGAAGTAAAATTTCATTCACCCAATGATGCTCTTACGGCCGGAATCGGGATGGTGCATCAGGAATTTATGCTCATTCCGGCTTTTTCTGTGAGCGAAAATATTAAATTAGGGCGAGAAGATACTGTGCCAACGGTATTAAGCCGGGTATTTGGAAAAAATATGGATCGCCTAAATCATGAGAAAATGGAAAAGGATGCAAGAAAATCCTTGGATGCAATCGGCATGAATATTGATGAGCATGTGCGGGTTGCGGGTCTTCCTGTAGGTTATATGCAATTTGTTGAAATAGCGAGAGAGATAGATAAGTTAAACATTAAACTCTTGGTTTTTGACGAACCAACAGCGGTGTTGACAGAAGACGAAGCAACTCAGCTTTTGGGTGTTATGCGTTCAATTTCGGAAAAAGGGATTGCAATTATTTTTATTACCCATAGATTATCAGAGGTAATGGACGTAGCAACAGATATGACCATTTTACGTGATGGTCAATTGGTGGCAACCAAATCGGTTCGTGATACAAATATGGTGGATATTGCGCAGCTGATGGTAGGTCGGGAAGTAGAAAATATGCGAGCCACCGGTGGGCAGTTCGCTTTGCAGGATGCGGAAACGGCTGTTAAAATAACAGATTTACACGTAGATATGCCCGGAGAAAATGTCAATGGTGTTAGCTTTGAGGTAAAAAAAGGTGAAATCTTTGGGATTGGTGGTATGGCCGGTCAAGGAAAAGTGGGAATTCCCAATGGGATTAATGGATTGTTTCCTGCGGAGGGAAGTGTTGAAATGTTTGGTAAACCCTTGGATCTTTCCCGTTTGGGTGAGGCTTTGGATAAGGGCTTTGCTTTTGTTTCGGAGGATCGTCGTGGTGTTGGTTTGTTGTTGGATGAAAGCATTGGTTATAATATTATGTTCCGACAAATGGCGATTAAAAATGGCTTTTTGCGAGGTGGATTGTTTGATGGTCGAAGAACGCAGCAACATGCCAAAGATATGATTAAACTTTTGGATATCCGTTGCCGGGGCTGGCAACAAAAAGCCGGAACGTTGTCCGGTGGTAATCAACAAAAAGTCTGTTTGGCGTCGGCATTGACTTTGAATCCTAAAGTGTTGGTGGTGTCAGAACCAACGAGAGGGATTGACATTGGTGCCAAGGAATTGATTTTGAATTATTTGACCAAGCTTCGGGAAGAAGATGGGGTTACGGTTATTATGGTTAGTAGTGAGTTGGGCGAATTGCGAAGCATTTGTGATCGGATTGCCATTGTGTCAGACGGGAAAATCGTGGATATTTTGGCACCGGATGCGCCTGATGCAGACTTTGGCTTGGCCATGAGTGGTGTTTCTAAGTCAGAAATAAATGAAAAGGGGGCCGAGTGATGTCAAAACCACAAGATGTTGTAAAAAGTGAAGTGGTAAAAGATGATTTTATGGTCATTGTGCGAAAAAGAATAGCGGCCTTTGGTTTGCCACGTATTATTATATTGGTTGCTTTTATTTTGATGTTTGTTCTTGCCGGAATTGTGGGTATGAATTTACCCAGTTTTTTTGGTGATGTATTGCGGCGTTGGGGTATGTGGGGCATTTTAGTTTTGGCTATGGTTCCTTCGATACAAAGTGGTAATGCGCCCAATTTTGGGGTTTCCGTGGGTATTGTTGCGGGTCTGTTGGGAGCGGTTATTAGCATTGATTTGAATTATCGGGGTGCTTTTGATTTTATCACAAATCCGGCCCTTCATAGAATAGCAGGTGCCTTGGTGGCAATTGCAATTGGTGTGATTGGTGGTACTGTTCTGGGTATGCTGTATGGTATGCTTTTGAATCGGGTAAAAGGTAGCGAGATGGCTATTTCTGTTTATGTTGGTTTTTCGGCGGTTGCGGTGTTTAATATCCTGTGGGTACGGATTCCGATTTCTAACCCAATTGCGATTTTGCCTGGTACAGGAAGTGGACTGCGGCAGATGATCAATCTGCAAGATGATTTCGGGGATGCCTTTGATTCATTATTCCGTTTTCAGATTGGTTCCATGACGATTCATACAGGATTGTTACTCTTGTTCTTTTTGATGTGCTTTTTTATGTATATTTTTATGAAGAGTAAAAGAGGCATGCGTATGAGTGCGGCCGGAGATAATCCGACTTATGCGAGAGCATCAGGAATCAATGTGGATAGAATGCGTATTTTAGGCACGACGATTTCTACAGCGTTGGGTGCTTTTGGGATTGTGATTTATGCGCAAAGTTTTGGTTTTTTGCAAATGTATCGCGGGCCTTTGATGATGGGCTTTACGGCTGTGGCATCGGTATTGATTGGTGGGGCGACAATTCGGCGAGCAAAGGTATTTGATGTGCTTTTTGGAGCATTTTTGTTTAATGGTATTTTGACCATTGCTTTGCCTTTGAGTACTCAGTTGATTCCGGATATCCCCGGGGTTCCGGAGATGTTGCGTTTGATTATTTCGAACGGTATCATTTTGTATGCTTTGACTAGAGCGAAAGGAGGCCGGTAATGGAAAATCAAAAAATAATAAGTCCTAATATGTTAAAGAGTTTTTTCTTTGAAAATAAAGTAGCCTTGATGTTTTTGATTATATCCGGTGTTGCTTTCTGGGCTTCCGGTATGACCACGGTTATGTTTTTTAATGAACTTTCGGTTCGGATTGGTCGTGATACCTTTTTGGTATTGAGTTTGTTAATCCCGGTTGTTGCCGGGCTCGGTTTGAATTTTGGTATTGTAATTGGTGCCATGTCGGCACAAATTGCTTTGTTTTTTGTAGTGTTGTTTGGTGGTTCAGGTGCTTCCGGGCTTTTTACAGTGGCTTTGGTTGCCACACCGATTGCAATTTTGTTGGGTTATTTGGTAGGTCGCCTCTTTAATAGTATGAAAGGATCAGAAATGATTGGCGGGATGATAGTGGCATTGTTTGCTGCCGGATTCTATCAATTCTTTTTCTTGTTTTTCTTAGGTGGGATTGTGCCGATTGAATCGCGTATGATGACCTCCAGTGGAATTGGTGTTTTGAATGTAATTGATATTGGAGCGTCTCCCAGTTATATGCGTCAGGCTTTGGATAATGTTACAATGTTGCATATCTTAACGGTGGCTTTTTGGGCGATGTTGGTTTTTGTGGCAATCATGCTTATTGTTCGATTAGTTAAAAAGCAAGCAATTACCATGAAAGGTCCTTTGAGCATTCGTAGGCCAATCTTTGCTTTGATTGTGTTAGCGATTGTTTATATTGCCAGTGGTTTTGGTGGTATGGCTTTTGTGAACGGCTTTACGCTGTGGTTGTATCAAGACCGTTTGAATGCCCTGTATGCTTTATGGTGGGGTGGACTTTTGGCTGCTTTGCTGATGGGATATGCTATTATAAAAGCGAAAGTAGTGGAAAAGAGTCCTGGGGTGCCAATTAAGCCGATTGCTTATTTAGTTATTGTAATCATTGCTTTTTTGCTTAGTTTGTGGACGCCGGTTTATACCGGTTTAGAGAATGTTGGTTTGCCGGTTTTGACATACTTGATTATCATTGGCCTTTGCGTTGCGATAAAGTGGTTTTTGAATACCCGTTTGGGACAGAATATGCGCTCAGTGGGGCAAAGCCGTCCGGTTGCGACCGCTGCCGGTATCAATGTGGATAGAACACGTATCATTGCTATGATTATGTCCACTGTTTTGGCGGCTTACGGTCAGATTATTATGTTGCAGAACTTTGGTGTTATGAATACATATAGTGCCCATGAAAATGTCGGCTTGTTTGCAATTGCCGCCTTTTTGGTAGGTGGTGCCAGCGTTGCCAAAGCTTCCATTAAAAATGCGATTTTGGGGGTAATTTTGTTCCATTCCCTCTTTATCTTGGCTCCTTTTGCCGGCGCAAATTTGATGGATAGTACTTTGATTGGTGAGTATTTTAGGGAGTTTGTGGCCTATGCGGTTATTGCTTTGGCTTTGGTTATGCATGCTTGGCAGCGTAAGAAGAAGCGGAAAGCGAAAGAAAATGAATAAGTAAAAAAAGATATCCTTCGGGATATCTTTTTTTTGGTAAAAATGCATAAAAAAATATGTAGAACTTAACAAACATTGGGCAATACACTTGACATCTGAATAAAGATTCGTTATGATGTCCTCGTTGAGATGTATATACATCTACACATATATACGTGGATGAAATAATAAAAGAGAGGAATGTGCGCTGCTAGTTATGTAAGAGATAGCGTACAAAATATAAAGTATGACGATTAGAAATGAGATTGATAAAAATAGTGTGATTCCTATTTATCATCAAATAGCAGAGAATATTAAAAGTTATATACAAAAGGGTGACACCAAAATTGGAACCTTGATTCCATCTGAGCATGAGCTTTGTGATATTTTTGAAGTTAGTCGTATGACAATACGAAAATCAATTGATACATTGGTGCATGAAGGGATTCTTGTTCGAAAAAAAGGGAAGGGTACTTTTGTATGTACGCCAAAAAGAAGTCTATCCCGTACTTCTTTGACGAACTTTTCCAGAGATATGGTGGAGCAAGGTATGGTACCTACTTCTTTTATGCTTAGTTTGAAAGTAATACCTGCTTCAGAAAAAGTTTCTGTAAAATTGAATATAAAAGAGGGTGAGAGAGTGATATGTTTGGAACGTGTTCGACTTGCGGATGATAACCCGCACGCTTATGAGCGTAGTTTTTTGCTTTATGATTATGCCAAAGGTATTTTAGACATGGATTTTTCTCATCATTCTTTATATGATGCTTTGGTTCATAAATGCAATGTAAAAATGGAAAAAGCCAAAGAGGTTATTGAAGCGACGGTTTGTCCCTCAAAAATTAGTGCGGAGTTGCAAATTCCGCTGAATACAGTTACGTTTTATATGGAGCGTATTACTTATACAGAAAATAATTGCCCCTTTGAGTATGTTGAATCATATTATCGTACGGATAAATTCAAGTTTTATGTTGAACTTGATTTTAAATAAAATAAAAAAAGGAGGATTTGAAAATGTCGCATTTGAAACTTTCTATGGAGATCTGGCCTAATATGCCTTGGGGGCGGCTGGAGCTGTGTGGACCTGCATGGAATTCGTGGGGGAATATTCCTTTGTCAGATCTTGTTTACAAGATTGCTGATTTTGGTTATGAGGGGTTTGATGTTATTTACCCTAAGATTCAGGAAATTCCTAAGGAAGCATATCAAAATGAAGTGAAGAAGGTAAAAGAGGCAATGGAAAAAACAGGAATTGCCTTTGCTTCCATTGGCTGTCACACTACTTTGGTGTCACCACGGGAATTTGATCGTCGTGCAGGCATTGATTTATTCAAGGCAGCCATTGATTCTGCCTATGACATGGGCTGTAAAAATGTTGCCACGTTGGTAGGGGATGGGTTTTATGATCCGCCTCTTTATATTTTGATGTCCCATAAAGAAGCTTGGAAACAAGTTGTGGAAGCAACCAAAGAGTTATGCGAATATGCAGAGCCGAAAGGTATTAATGTTTGTATTGAGTTGATTCAAGGTACGATTATCAATTCGATTGATGCATTGCTTAAATTGTTTGATGCGGTTGATATGCCGAATCTTTACACTTGTGTTGATGTTGGAACGTATTATACTACGGTTAAACCGAAGATGCCAATACGGGAAGCGATTGAAAAAATAGCCAATCGGATTCAATGTGTTCATGTGAAGGACGAGGTTGGTTTTCCCAATATTATGCAATCACAGCATGTATGGTTTGGTGCAGGTTTTGTAGATTTTAAAGAGATGGCAGACGCATTAAAATCTGTGGGTTATTCTGCTTATTCTGCAGTTGAATGGGAGGGTTTCCAAAATGGTGGATTATACGGTGTGGGTGATCCTTCCGGTATGCAGTTTTGTGATTTTGATCGCGTTGCCGTAGAAGCTAGGGAATTTTTGCTTGAAAATGGCTGGGACTAAAGACGAAGGAGTAATAAGGATGATTGGAAAGCAATATGCTTCGCAAGCACTTGATTTAGCCTTAAAAGCAGTTGATAGTCAATATGAACAGATTTTAAGTGCAGCTAATATAATTTATGATTCTTTAAAAAAAGATGGATTGCTTCATGTGTTCGGATGTGGCCATTCCCATATTTTTATGGAAGAATGTTTTTATCGAGCGGGAGGGCTTGTACCGGTTAATCCCATATTTGAGACATCTACCATGTTGCATGAGGGAGCAATCAAAAGTTCATTGATAGAAAGGATGATGGGTTATGCCCCTTTCATTCTCGATAATTATAATACAAAAAAGGGAGAAGTACTTTTGATATTTTCTACTTCCGGTATTAATTCACTTCCAATAGAAATGGCACTTGCTGCAAAAGAAAAGGGATTGACTACAATTGCTATGACATCCCTGAACTATAAAGATGCGGTTTCTCGTTATCCGACAGGTGAAAAATTATGTGATGTAGTTGATATTGTAATTGATACACAAACACCATGTGGAGATGCGATTTTGGATTTTGAGAAAAGTAATGTTCGCGCAATTCCGGTATCTTCTCTTTTAGGTATGACATTGTTGAATACATTGATGGCAGAGATTATAGATTGTTATGAAGCGGATAATGCTTCACCACCTGTATTCATTAGTGGCAATTTAGAAGGTGGGTTGGAACGTAATAAAGTTTATCTGGAAAAATATCAGTTTAGAGTGAAAGCATTATAGTTTTTGTTATCCCAACATGTATATACATATATACATGTTGGGTGTAAAATGAGTGAGGTAGATGGATGCAACAATTTTTGGGGATTGATTTGGGTACAAGCGCAGTGAAATGTTTGGTTGCGGATGCAACAGGAGGAATTCTTGCAAAAGCGCGTCGTTCTTATTTTTGCACGCCAACTGGGAAAAAGGGTTATTTAGAGCAAAATCCTTGGGATTGGTGGTTGGCGACAAAGGAAGCCTTGCAGGAATGCTTAGAGATGCTTCCCAATAATCATATTGCAGCGATTTCATTTTCAGGGCATATGAGTGCACCGGTTTTAATGGACAGGGAGTGCAATGTAATCGGAAATGCAATTTTGATTGCAGATACTCGTTCCAAATCGGAAAGTGCACGTTTGCGTTCCCAATATATGGATGCATTTTTGCAAACAACGGGAAATATACCAATAGATGCTTTTACAGTTTCGAAATTATTATGGCTAAAGCATAATCGCTGGGATTTATACAAAAAAATTCATAAAATTATTTTTCCAAAAGATTTTATTCGTTTTATGCTAACCGGAAAATTGGCAACAGATTATACGGATGCGGGTAATACTTTACTTTATAATCCGAAACAAAGAGAGTGGAATCGGACTCTCATTGAGGCCGTGGGATTGCCTTTTGCTTGGTTTCCGCCTCTTTTCGAATCGACGGATTTGTGCGGTGTTGTGACAAAGTCTGCTGCGAAAGAAACTGGGTTAGCAGAGGGGGTTCCTGTGATTTGTGGTGCGGCGGATATGGCATGTAGTCAAATTGGTACAGGTGGTTTTTCTGAAGAGATAATGGCGTTGACATTAAGTACATCCATTCAAATGGTGGTTGCGATGCCGGCGTTTTTATCATCTTTAACGGGAAAATGGACCTATCATCCCAGTGCGAATGTTGGGGAGATGTATGGAATGGGCTCTATTTTTTCAGGTGGAATGAGTGTGGATTGGTTGTATAAGCTTTTGAACAATACAAATAGGATTTCTGCGGATGCTTATTTTAAGCTGAATCAAATGACGCAAGAACGCTATGAAGCGGTTCCCTGTAATGATTTGATTTTTTTGCCTTTTTTGACAGGAAGTGGCTCTCCTTGGTTTGATGCAAAAGATAGGGGCGGTTTTTTGGGCATGACAGCGGATGTTAGTCGGGAAGATCTTATGATTGCGGTATTGGAAGGCATTGCTTTCAATATAAAGGATAACATAGATTTGATTGAACATGGTTGTGCAAAAAAATTTAAGATTCATTTGGCGGGGGGTGGAAGTAAGCTCACGGTTTGGGTGAATATCCTGGCAAATATCTTAAATCAGCCGATTTATGTATTGGAACAAAAGGATGTATCTTCGCTGGGTGCGGTGATATTAGCCGGAGTTGGTATAAAGGCATTTGTGAATTTTGCGGATTGTTTCAAAGTATTTAATAAAGTAGAACGTATTGTGGAATCGGATAAACGGTATTTAGAACATTACATTTTAAAGTATCAGAAATATCAAAAATGGCATGATGGAACACGTGAAAGGCAATTAGAAAAAGGAGAATAGTATGAGAAAGTACAAATGGATCGTTGCGATGTTGGTGGTAATTGCGTTGCTGACAATGACGGCATGTACCGGGGAAACCGGTATAAACGGAAACGATACAAACGGTGCAGCGACGGAAACAAATGCGGGAACGGAAACGGATGATAATGATGATACATCTGTGGTTACGGGCGGTAGCCTTGCAAATACACCCGGTGGTAAGGTGATGGGGGGGATGCTTGTACCTTATGTTGGTGCATTGTTGGCATTGCCGTATTTTATTGATCACCGTGTTGGATTGGAAAGAGCCGGCATTGTATTTGGTAACAATACGACGGTGGTAGGTCCCAGTGAATATGATATGCATGCTCTTATGAGTGCTTTGGAGCAACAAATTCCATTGAATCCGGCGGCTATATTTGTATCGGCCTTTGAAGATACCGTGAGACCGGCGATAGAACAGGCTTTCAATGCGGGACTTCCAGTGTTTACGATTGATATGGATTTAACAGAAAATATCGGTCAGGTATTTTTGGGCGGGGATACCTATGATTTTGGTCGTATTAGCGCCAGAGCTATGGCGGAAGCTTTAGATGGTGAAGGTTATATATTATTACAATATAATATCGGGCAGAATAGTCAGGATCAAAGAGCTTCCGGGTTTCGGGAGGAGGTAGAAACGAATTTCCCGGGTATTACAATCGTTCAGGAAATTGGGTCAGAAACAGATATTTCACAGGATGTGAGTGCTTTTCAGGCAGCACTACAGGCAAATCCAAATGTAAATGGGATTGCCACGTTGGTATCTACAGGTGCTGTGGCAGCCGCGACGGCCGTTCGGGAACTGAACCGAATGGGTGAAGTTATGATTATTGGCGATTCAAAAGATGATCCAACCCTTGCCCTTGTTGAGAATGGGGAGGTATACGCCACTGTTACGATTAAGACTATTACGGAAACTTGGTATGCGACGATGTTGTTGGATGGGCTTATTCGTGGTAATGTGAGTATTTCATCAGATGATGAAGCCGCAGGTATTACGCCGCTTCCGACATTTGTTGATATTGGAACTTTTGTGATTACACAAGAGACGGCGGCATATTTTTATCAGCCGGATGATCCGTTTGATCATAGTAATTTTGTGATAGAGGACCCATCGGAAGATGATGTGTTTTACTTGATTGGAGCTCTTTTGGAACTTCCGTATTTTATAGATCATAGAATTGGTTTTGAAGCGGCTGTTGCGGAATTGGGTGTAACAGGGCGTTTCATTGGACCACTGGGTTATGATATGACTGCTCAGGCACAGATGATAGACGAAGCCATCGCACAAAATCCAAGGGCTATTTTGGTAATGGGATTTGACGATACTTTGGCACCTGCGATTAATCGTGCGGAGGCTGCCGGTATTCCTGTTGTCACAATTGATATGGATACCAATGAAAGCGATCGTCGTTTTTTCGTCGGTGGTAATAACTATGAATTTGGAAGACTACAGGCTGCAACTTTGGCAGAGGGTTTGAATGGAGCAGGTGATATACTACTTAACTTTAATATGGGTCAAAATAGCCAGGAAGAACGCGCACAAGGTTTTCGGGATGAGCTGGAAGAGAATTGGCCGGGCATTACAATTGTGCAAGAGGTAGGTTCAGAAACAGATGTATCTCGTGATGTGGATGCTTTTAGAGCGGCTTTGCAAGCAAATCCAAGCGTAGTGGGCATTGGTACCCTTGTATCAACCGGTGCGGTTGCTTCTGCCACTGCTGTTCGTGAATTGAATCGAAGCGGGGAAGTGTTTATCGTAGGAGATTCCAAAGATGATGCAACGCTAAGTCTGATTGAGAGTGGTGAAGTTTATGCAACAATTGCAAATAAAACGCGCATTGCACCTTATATTGCAATGAGAATATTATATCTTTACCTTTATACAAATATGCAGGTGTCTTTGGATGATGCTGCTGCTGATGTAAGCGTATTGCCAACGTTTGTAGATATTGGATCTTTTGTGATTACACAAGATACGGCACAATACTTTTTCATGGAATAGAATTTGAATGATGTTTCGGGCAATGTGGAAGTATTGCCCGAAACATAGGTGGGAGGGATTTGGATGATTGAAAACAAAGAAGATAAACTGCTTTGTGTCAACAACGTAACAAAAGCCTTTTATGGTAATACAGTGTTAGAACATGTGAGTTTTGAAATGAACCATGGTGAGGTAATTGGTCTGGTAGGGCAAAATGGTGCCGGAAAAAGTACGATGGTGAAGATTTTGATGGGTGCTTATCAAAAGGATAGTGGTTCTATTTTGATTGAAGGTAAGGAAGCGGATTTAGGTTCTATCAAAGCAGCCACGCAAAGTGGCATTTCTATGGTGTTTCAGGAACTTTCTCTGGCTTCGAACATGACGGTAGCAGACAATATTTTTATCAACGATTTGCCTACAAATGCTTTTAATTTAATACGTAAGAAAGAGTTATATGAAAAAACACAGAAATTAATTCATGAATTTAATATTGATATTTTCCCGGATGATAAAATTGGAGATCTGACAATTGGAAAGCGGCAGATTGTGGAAATTATGAAAGCGATTTCATCAAATCCTAAGATATTGATATTGGATGAACCGACTTCTTCACTGGAAGAAGCGGAGATTAAAGTGTTATTTAAGTTTATTGAAGAATTAAAAAGAAAGGGTTATTCCATTATATATATTTCTCATGCAATGAGTGAGATATTTGATATTGTAGATCGCATTGTTGTTTTGCGGGATGGAAAAAAAGTGGAGGATTGCAAAAAGGAAGAATTAGATGTTAAAAAACTGATTAATCTGATGATTGGAAAAGAATATGAGTCTTATGTTGGCCTTCAGGGAGAACGAAAACGCAGTGAAGAAGTATTATTTTCTGCAAAAAACCTTTGTCGAAAGCCTTATTTTCGGGATGTGGATTTTGAAGTTCGAACAGGAGAGATATTGGGTTTTGCAGGTATCACCGGTAGTGGAAAAACAGAGTTGTGCGAGACTTTGTTTGGAGTTGGAAAACTAGATGCAGGAACAATGGAGATAGGAAATAAAGGTATAAGAGCTTATTCGCCCAGTGATTGCAAGGAGGATGGAATTTTGCTTCTCCCGGAGAATCGGAAAACACAAGGCTTATTTTTGGATTCTACCGTTCGTAATAATATCATTGCATCAATTGTGAAAAAGGTTACAACCGGTATATTTTTGGATAACAAAAAAATAGATCAGAAGATAAATGCGTATCAAAAAGCATTAAATATCAAGATGACTTCTGATGCGCAAATTATTCGGTTTTTATCGGGCGGAAATCAACAAAAAGTGTTGTTTGCAAAATGCATTGCGGATGAACCGAAGTTATTGATTGCCATGGACCCGACAAGAGGTATTGATGTGGCGGCAAAAGCGGATATTCATAAGATTATGCATGAATTGTCCGAAGAAGGTTTGTCTATCATTGTAATTTCGTCTGAGTTGGATGAACTTATGATGTTATGCGACCGGATTCTTGTCATAAATGCAGGGAAAATCATCACAGAATATTCACGGCAAGATTTTGATGAAGAAGAAATATTGGTTTCCATGCATCATCATGCCAGAGATTAGGAGGAAGAAAGAACATGCAAAACAACAAATCTATCGTAAGGAAAGTACTTTCGATGCGTGAGTTACCCTTACTGGTTGCCATCATTTTGGGTGTTGTAATATTATCTTTTTACAGTCCGACATTTTTTACCACCGGCAATATGCATTCTGTTTTTTTAGGTTCCGCTTTTGAATCTATAAAAGTAATTGGTATGACCCTTTTGCTCATTCAAAATGGAATTGATTTGTCTATCGGTTCGATTGCCGGTTTCACAGGTGTTATGGTTGGGATTGCTTTGGATTTTGGTGCCAATGTACCTATGGCGATTGTAGTTGGTCTTTTGGCTGCAACAGTTGTAGGGATGGTGAATGGTTTTATCATTGCCCATCTTAAAATCAATGCGATGATATGTACTTTGGCAATGCAAATGATTGTGCGGGGCTTGATTTTTATTGTAACACGAGGTGTGGGTAGGCCGAATTTTCCGGATGCTTATAATGCCATTGCCCGTATTAATATTTTTGGTCTGCAAGCACCTATTATTTATAGCCTTGTATTACTGGCTATTTTTGGAGTTTTATTTGCGAAATCCGGGTGGTTTCGGCAGTTTTATTTCATTGGTGGAAATGAAGAGGCAGCCCAGTTGTCCGGTATCAAAGTAGTAAAACTACGTTTTTTTGCTTATACATTTTGTGGTTTTATGGCAGGAATTTCCGGGGTTTTGTTGGCGGCTCGAATGGGTGGAGCGATTCCAACGCAAGGGCAAGGTATGGAAATGAATGTGATTGCAGCGGCTGTAATCGGCGGTGCTTCTATATCCGGCGGCAAGGGGACGATACTGGGTTCTTTTTTAGGTGTGTTGGTGATGTCTTTGGTGATTAATGCTTTTAATGTAATTGGGGTTGACATCTATTGGCAGCGTACAATTTTAGGTTCTATTTTATTACTGGCGATTATGACAGATAAATTTAGGGCTAGAAAATCAAATTAAAGGGATAATAAAAAAGTGAAAAACCTTGATGAATATCGGTTTTTCACTTTTTTCAAACAGGGGATGAGGGAATCGAACCCCCACCAAAGGTTTTGGAGACCCCTATCATACCACTTGACCAATCCCCTGTATTTGTAGCAAACAAAAGCCACTCAATTATTCTATCTAATTGTTTGGCTTTTGTCAATGATTATATTTTCTGATACCTTATTCTTTTACTGTTGCCTCTTTCAAAGAAGTGACGACCGGAAATGATTTGTATAATTCTATCCAGTGGATTTATAAAATGCCGAAATCCTCCATAGCTTTCCTTAAAAGTTGTAGATGTTGTGGTTCTATTTCAGTCAGTGGATTCCGTAAAGAGCCGACTTCTTTTCCAAGTAAATTCATGGCGGCTTTTACCGGAATGGGATTGACTTCGCAGAATAAAGCGTCAATCATAGGCATCGCCTTTAATTGCATTTGACAGGCAGTTTTCGTATCGCCGGCATGATATGTGCTTACAATATCATGAGTATATTTTGGAGCGATGTTGGAAATGACGGAAATGACACCTAGCCCACCCAAGGATAGAAGCGGAACGATTTGATCATCATTGCCGGAGTAAAGTTCTAGTTTGCCATCGCATAGGTTCATTGTGCGGGCAACAAAGCCAATATCTCCTGTTGATTCTTTGACCCCTACAATATTATCGACATGTTTTATCAGGTGGGCAATTGTATGAGCTGCCATACCAATGCCGGTGCGCCCTGGAATGTTATACATAATAATAGGAAGTTTTATGTTTGCGGCAATGCTTTCAAAATGATTGATGAGCCCGTTTTGTGTTGCTTTGTTATAGTAGGGGGTGACAACCAATGCAGCATCTGCGCCTACTTCTTCTGCTTCTTTTGATAATCGAATCGCTGTGGCTGTGCAGTTAGAGCCAGTTCCGGCAATAACGGGAATACGTTTTTTTACGCGTTCGACGGTAAAGCGGATAGCATTCGTGTGCTCTGTTTCTGTTAATGTGGCGGACTCCCCGGTGGTTCCGCAAATAATAATGGCATCGGTTCCCTGGTCGATTTGTTCGGTTAATAACGCATCTAACTTTTCATAATTGATACTAAGGTCTTTCTTAAATGGTGTGACAATTGCTACGCCGGCACCTTTGAAAATTGCCATGTGATATACCTCCTTCTAGGTAATGAAGCGTGAATTACGCCATTAGGAAAAATATAGCATTTGTAAGGAAGAATGTCAATGTACGTAACTAAAAACAATGTGAAATCTTGTTTCGTGTACAAAATTATGATAGAATTGCACTGTAGCAATTGTGGGAATATAATCTACAATAGAGATGTTGTTAAAATAGTAACGAAGATTGATATATAAATAACAGAAAACAGGAGGAATCTATGTTAAATTTTAAACAATGGAATGGATTTAGAGGGCGGATTTGGAAGGAGAAAGTAGATGTACGTGAATTTATACAAAAAAACTATGTACCCTATGATGGAGATGAAAGTTTTTTAAAGGGTCCAACGGATGCCACCAATCAATTATGGAAAACATTACAAACATTACAAAAAGAAGAACGCAAAAAAGGTGGCGTTCTGGATATGGAAACGGAGCAGGTTTCGGATCTGGATGTTTACGGACCCGGGTATATTGATGAAGTCAACAAAGAATTGGAGAAGATCGTTGGCTTGCAAACGGACAAGCCTTTGAAAAGAGCGTTTATGCCTTATGGTGGTATTAAAGTGGCAGAGTCTGCTTGTCATTCCTATGGTTATGTGCCAAGTGAAAAATTGATGGAGATATTTACAAAATATCATAAAACCCATAATGACGGCGTGTTTGATATTTATACCTCGGAGATGAAAAAGGCGCGCTCCAATAAGATTATTACAGGCTTGCCGGATGCTTATGGCCGTGGCCGTATTGTTGGTGATTATCGTCGTGTGGCTTTGTATGGGATAGATGCATTGATTGAAGCGAAAACAAGGGATTTTCACGAAACGGAACATCATGGTATGCGCAGTGGTGATTTTAGATTGCGCGAAGAAGTGGCAGAGCAAATCAAGGCACTAAAAGGCATGAAAAAAATGGCGCAGGTGTATGGCTTTGATATTTCACAGCCGGCAAAAGATGCCAGAGAAGCTGTTCAGTGGGTGTACTTTGGTTATTTAGCGGCTATTAAGACACAAAATGGAGCCGCCATGAGTGTGGGTCGCATCGGTGCCTTTTTGGATATTTATATACAAAGAGATTTGGAACAAGGTAACATTACGGAAGTAGAAGCCCAAGAGTTGATTGACCATATGATTATGAAGTTTAGGATGGTAAAGTATGCTCGTATTTCTGCTTATAATGAATTGTTTTCCGGAGATCCTGTTTGGGCAACCTTAGTGGTTGGTGGTTTGGGTCAAGACGGGCGTTCTTTGGTCAGCAAGACGGATTTTCGTATTTTGCATACCTTAAATAATATGGGTCCGTCTCCGGAACCGAATATGACAGTGTTGTATTCTTCGCGTTTATCGCAAGCTTTTAAAAAGTTTTCTGCACATTTATCCATTGAGACTAGCTCGATTCAATATGAAAATGACGATGTGATGCGCCCGATTTGGGGAGATGATTATTCGATTTGCTGCTGTGTTTCTGCGACGCAGACAGGAAAAGAGATTCAATTTTTTGGTGCCCGTGCCAATATGGCAAAATGTTTACTTTATGCCATTACCGGTGGTGTGGATGATAAAACCCGTGAGCAAGTCGGACCGGCCTATCGTCCCATAGATGGGGATATCTTGGAGTATGATGATTTTATGGGCAAATTCGATCAGATGATGGAGTGGCTAGCCGGGCTGTACGTAGGCACCTTAAATATGATTCATTATATGCATGACAAATATTATTATGAAGCGGCAGAGATGGCTTTGATTAATACTGATGTGAGGCGTACATTTGCCACAGGTATGGCAGGGTTTTCCCATGTGGTTGATTCCATCAGTGCGATGAAATATGCAAAGGTGCGCATTATTCGTGATGAAACGGGGTTCCCTGTTGATTATGAAACGGAGGGAGATTACCCTCGTTATGGAAATGATGATGATCGGGCCGATGATATTGCTGTTTGGTTGTTGCACGCTTTTATGGAAAAATTGAGAAAGTGTCATACTTATAGAGATTCAGAGGCAACCACTTCGATTTTGACGATTACATCCAATGTGGTGTATGGCAAAGCAACAGGGGCGACACCGGACGGGCGCAAAGATGGTGAAGCATTGGCGCCGGGCGCAAATCCCTCTTATAAGGCTGAGAAAAATGGTTTATTGGCATCTTTAAATTCTTTGACAAAATTACCCTATGAAGAGGCCTTGGATGGCATCTCCAATACCCAAACCATTAATCCGGGTGCGTTGGGGCATACAAAAGAAGAAAGAATGCAAACATTGATTAATGTGTTGGATGGCTATTTTGATCAGGGGGCACATCACTTAAATGTGAATGTATTTGGTGTAGAGAAATTGATTGATGCGATGGAGCATCCCGAAAAAGAAGAATATGCGAACTTTACAATTCGTGTTTCCGGTTATGCAGTGAAATTTATTGATTTGACGCGTGAGCAGCAAATGGATGTAATTGCGCGGACGGTTCATGCAAACATGTAATAGAAAAGAGTAAAAAATATGATAAGATCAGGATATGTTCATTCCTTTGAAACATTTGGCTCCGTGGATGGTCCGGGTATTCGTTTTGTGGTATTTTTGTCTGGTTGTGCCATGCGTTGCCAGTATTGCCATAATCCGGATACTTGGAATATGCAGACCGGTAAAAAGTTTACACCAAAAGAAATCTTGGAGTCTGCTTTAAAATACCGTCCTTACTGGGGTAAAGATGGTGGTATTACGGTCAGTGGCGGTGAGCCTCTCTTGCAAATTGATTTTGTGACAGAGTTATTTCGGTTGGCAAAAGAAAAGGGAGTTCATACGACGCTAGATACTGCGGGTGGTCCTTATTCGGAGAATCCTTTGTTTCAGAATCGTTTTCAAGAATTGATGAAATATACTGATATGGTACTGATTGATATCAAAGAATTAAATTCAGAAAGGCACAAGGAATTGACGGGTATTGATAATGCTCAGATTCTTGCCATGGCAAGGCATTTATCTGATTTGAATAAGCCCATGTGGATTCGTCATGTGTTGGTGCCGGAGCGCACAGACTTTGATGAAGATTTGTCGGCATTGCAAGCATTTATAAATTCTTTGCATTGTGTTGAGAAAGTAGAAGTTTTGCCTTATCATACATTGGGTGTATTCAAATGGGAAGATATGGGGATGGAATATCCTTTGGTAGGTATAGAACCACCAACAAAAACAAGGGTTGAAAATGCAAAAAAAATACTGGGTTGTATCAAATGAAATAACCTCGGATGGGTATAAAAATATGCATTCGAGGTTACTTTTTTGAAAAATTTATTGAATTATCTTGAAATTATTTACCAAATACATTTTTTGGTGTATAATTAAAAGAGCCATATAGAAAATATCTATCAAAGGAGAGGGTGTAATGCTCAAACTATTTGGATATTTATTTCAAAATTGGAAAGCAATGAGTATTGTTATTTTATTGCTATTGGTGCAGGCATTTAGTGACCTATCGTTGCCGGCTTATACTTCAAATATTGTCAATATTGGTATACAACAAGGTGGTATTGTGGATCAAATTCCAAAAGCAATTTCGGTAGATGATATGGAGAAATTGCTGCTTTTTGTGTCCGCAGATAATCAGAAGCTTGTTTTGGCGGCTTATGAAAAAGATACGGATACGTATTTGGTGCCGGCTTTTGTGCAAAAAGAGTCTGTGACGGCGGATCAGGCACATATGGATCAGTTGCGTGATATTTTGTCAGTGCCGATGATGTTGATAACAGGATTTACATCCGGTAGTGATATGACAAATCAGATGGAAGAGGAGATTAAAAAAAACATTCCGGCAGGGCAGTTCCCGGCCGATGCAACGATATTTGATATTTTAAAAGCATTGCCTGATGCACAACGGGAAGAAATGATTACTACGATTCAAGAAAAGATAGCGGATTTGCCGGAAACCATTGTTTCCCAGGCGGCAGTGGCTTATATGAAATTGATTTATCAAGATTTGGATATAGATGTCAATCAGATACAAACGAGTTATTTGTGGCATACGGCAAGGATTATGTTAGGTCTTGCTTTTTTGAGTATGACCGCTAGTGTGATTGTTGGTTTTATTGGTGCCCGCATTGCTGCAAAGGTAGGTTTGCGTTTGCGTGGCGAGGTATTTCGAAAAGTGGTTGGTTTTTCCAGCAATGAGTTTGACCGTTTCTCTACTGCTTCTTTGATTACCCGCAGTACCAATGATATTCAGCAGATCCAATTGATATTGGTTATGATGATTCGTATGGTTTTATATGCGCCAATTTTGGCGATTGGTGGTATTTATATGGTTATGCAAACCAATACTTCTATGGTTTGGATCATTGGTTTGGCAATCGGTATTTTAAGCGTGGTGATTGTAATTTTATTTGTTGTGGCGATGCCGAAATTTAAAAGTCTGCAAAAGCGAGTGGATCATTTAAATTTGGTAACGAGAGAGATATTAACAGGCTTGCCTGTGATTCGTGCGTTTCATACAGAAAAGCATGAAGAGGCTCGTTTTGAAGATGCCAATGAAAAACTGACGGCGACCAATTTATTTGTGAATCGAGCCATGACTTTTATGATGCCGATACTGATGTTGATTATGAATGGTGTTTCTGTTTTAATTGTGTGGACAGGAGCGCACAGTATTGGAAGCGGTCAGATGCAAGTGGGTGATTTGATGGCGTTTATTCAATATACCATGCAGATTATTTTTAGTTTCTTGATGGTATGTATGATTTCAATTATGTTACCAAGGGCTAGTGTGGCGGCCAATCGGGTAGCTGAGGTGATTGGTAGTCAAACGTTGATTCATGACCCGGAAAGCCCGGTTTCCTTGCAAGGCAAGAGCAAGGGTGTGGTTGCGTTTCAAGATGTTTCTTTTCGTTATCCCGGAGCGGAAACAGATGTTTTGCATGGTATTTCATTTGTAGCAAAACCGGGGGAAACCACGGCTTTTATTGGTAGTACCGGCAGTGGTAAATCTACAATCGTAAACTTAATTCCTCGTTTTTATGATGTGACCGGTGGAAGGATTACGTTGGATGATGTAGATATTCGACAGATGACCCAGCATGACTTGCGCAGCCATTTGGGTTATGTGCCCCAAAAGGGTATTCTTTTTTCGGGCGACATTGCTTCTAATATTATGTATGGCAATGAAACGGGTAGTCGAGAAGAAATGGAGGAGGCGGCTCGCATTGCTCAGGCAGAGGAATTTATTTCTGAAAAATCGGATGGTTATGAGAGTAATATTTCTCAGGGCGGTACCAATGTTTCCGGTGGGCAAAAGCAGCGTTTGTCCATTGCCAGAGCCATTGCCAGACATCCAAGCGTTTATATTTTTGATGATAGCTTTTCTGCTTTGGATTATAAAACAGACGTGACCTTGCGTCAGGCCTTGAAAGAAAAGACAGGAGCAAGCACGGTTTTAATTGTTGCCCAGAGAATCAGTACGATTTTGCATGCTGAGCAGATTGTGGTATTGGATAACGGGGCGATTGTTGGTATTGGCACCCATCAGGAGCTGTTGGGCGATTGTGAAGTATATCAACAAATTGCATCATCGCAACTTTCTGAAGCTGAGTTAAGCGGAAAGGGGGCGCGTTAGGTGAATAGAGATACGAAATCCCGTCCCAAAGTATTTGGTGGCAGAGGGCAAGGTGGTGTGAGTATGGGAAATGGCGAAAAAGCCAAAGACTTAAAAGGCACCTTGCGCAAATTATTGGCCTATATGGGTAAATACCGTATTCATTTGATATTTGTGGTGATTATGGCCATTGGCGGAACGGCTTTTGGTATTATAGGTCCTAGAATTTTAGGAAATGCAACCACAGAAATATTTAATGGTCTGCTGCGTCAAATTTCCGGTGGAAGTGGTATTGATTTTGATGTCATTGCTCGGATTTTACTTCAAGTGTTAGTTTTATATATAATCAGTGCGATTCTTTCTTTTGTGATGGGTTTTATTATGACGGGTATTGCCAATCGGATCACGTATCGGATGCGTCGGGAAATATCTGAAAAAATCGGGCGTATGCCTATGAATTATTTTGAAACAAAAAGTACCGGTGATGTATTATCGAGGGTTACAAATGATGTAGATACCTTGGGAAATAGCTTAAATCAAAGTGCCACTCAATTAATCACTTCGATTGCTATGATTGTTGGGGTGGTGATTATGATGCTAACCATCAGTCCTTTGATGACGATAATTGCATTGCTGATGTTACCTTTGTCTGCGGCATTTATTTCTGTTATTATGAAGAAATCTCAGAAATATTTCCGCGATCAACAGGAATATTTGGGTAAGGTAAACGGGCAGGTGGAAGAAGTGTATAGTGGCCATGATATCGTCCGGGTGTTTAACAAAGAAAAAAGTGTCATTGAAACCTTTGAAGAGACAAATAAGGTGTTGTATAATTCCGCATGGCGTTCTCAATTTTTGTCAGGTTTGATGATGCCTGTGATGATGTTTGTGGGGAATTTGGGTTATGTGGCGGTGGTGATTATCGGTGGGTATTTGGCGATTCGTAATGCGATTCAAGTAGGTGATATTCAAGCCTTTATCCAATATGTGAGAAGTTTTACCCAACCGATGCAACAGGTGGCACAAGTGGCCAATTTATTGCAATCTACAGCAGCGGCGGCAGAGCGGGTATTTGCATTTTTGGAGGAAGCGGAAGAAGAGCAGACGGTAGACAATCCAGTATCTGTGGATGAGATTCATGGTAATGTGGTATTTGATCATGTCCGGTTTGGTTATAGTTTGGATAAAGTAATTATCCATGATTTTTCTGCCTCGGTGAAAGAGGGTGAAAAAATTGCCATTGTGGGACCAACAGGTGCGGGAAAAACAACGTTGGTGAAATTGATTATGCGTTTTTATGATGTAAATCAAGGTGCAGTATTGATTGATGGCAATAATATCAAGGCATTTAATCGTGGTGATTTGCGGCAAAACTTTGGTATGGTATTGCAGGATACTTGGCTTTTCCATGGAACGATTCGAGAAAATATTCGTTATGGGAAGTTGACCGCAACCGACGAGGAAGTGATAGAGGCGGCAAAAGCGGCACATGCCCATCATTTTATTCAAACCTTGCCAAAGGGTTATGATATGGAATTAAATGAGGAGGCAAGTAATGTATCCCAAGGGCAAAAACAGTTGTTGACAATCGCAAGAGCGATATTGGCAGATCCGAAGATATTGATTTTGGATGAGGCAACCAGTTCGGTGGATACCAGGACAGAGATACGGATACAAAAGGCGATGGACAATTTGATGCAAGGGCGGACCAGTTTTGTAATTGCCCATAGATTGTCTACAATACGAGATGCGGATACGATATTGGTTATGCGGGATGGAGATATTGTGGAACAGGGTAGCCATGCGGTGCTGTTGGGGCAGAATGGATTTTATGCGGCATTGTATAATAGCCAGTTTGAGGGAGCGTAAAATTGTTGTAATCAAAAAGAGTCTAGCTTGTATGGGAAATGTTGGCTAGACTTTTTTTGTTATTTCCAAATACCTGTTTGATCAATTTTTGTAAAAGTTTGTTCTAATCCATCATGTAGTACATTGATATGGCCCATCTTGCGTTTGTGAACAGCTTCTTTTTTGCCATACAAATGTAGTTTGCTATTTGGCAGTAGGGGTAAATATTTGTTTAAGTCCTCCATATGTTCCCCCAAAATATTGACCATAACAACAGGGGATTTTAAGGTGGTTGCTCCAAGTGGTATGCCGCAAATCGCACGAATGTGTTGCTCAAACTGTCCGGTTTCGCAAGCATCCATACTGAAATGTCCTGAGTTGTGCGGTCTGGGTGCAATTTCATTGACATAGATGTTATCTTCTGTAACAAACATCTCAATGGCGAGTGTGCCAATTAATTTAAAGTGGTCTGCGATTGTTCTGCCGATTTCTGTGGCTTTTTTTTCAAGTTCTGCTGAGATACGAGCAGGCACAATGGTTTGGTGGAGAATGTTGTGCACATGTTTATTTTCAGCAATGGGTAATACACTAATTTCTCCGGAAGTACTGCGAATTACAATCACGGAGATTTCCTTTGTAAAGGGAATTAAATTTTCTAAGATACACTCCTTTTGTTCTGTTAGAATGAGTGCATTCTGTAAATCGTTTTTGTCTCGAAGAACAATCTGCCCTTTGCCATCATATCCGCCTGTAGTGGTTTTTAGTACTTGCGGGTAAGCCAAATGGTTTTTTAAATCTTGTGCATTGCGAATCAATTGAAAAGGTGCAACAGGTATGCCAAGGGCAGAGATGGCCTGTTTTTCCAAAAAACGATGCTGGGATATTTTTAGCAGTTCGCTACCTTGCGGCAAGTAAGCCTGTTCTTCTAAATAGGTTAAAGCTTCATAGTCGATGTTTTCAAATTCGTAAGTGATAACATCACTGACATGATCTAATTTTTGAATGGCATCTAAATCATTGTAAGATGCGGTGATTTCGATATCAGCAATTTGCCCGCAGGGGCAATCAGGGGTAGGATCCAAAACAGCGATACGATATCCCATGGCTCTGGCAGCCAAAGCCATCATACGACCTAATTGTCCGCCGCCGATGATACCGATGGTTTGGCCGGGTAAAATTGTTTTATGTGTTTGATTTGTCATAAATCCGCTTCACTTTCCATTATGGTTTTTTCCAATGCGTTTCTTCGGGTTTGCAAGGTTTCATAAATGTTGTTATCAAAAGCGCCTAAGATTTGGGCGGCTAAAAGCCCTGCGTTGGTGGCACCTGCTTGCCCAATCGCTACGGTAGCAACCGGAACACCACCGGGCATCTGGACGATGGATAAGAGGGAATCCAAACCATTTAACGCTTTGGACTGAACCGGAACACCAATGACAGGCAATAGCGTTTTGGCGGCAACCATACCCGGTAAATGGGCGGCACCTCCGGCTCCGGCAATGATGACTTTCAGGCCCCGTGTTTTGGCAGTTTCGGCATAACGAAACATATAATCCGGTGTGCGGTGTGCAGATACGACTTTTTTTTCATAAGGAATGGAAAGCTCATCTAGGACATTGCAAGCGTGTTGCATGGTGCTCCAATCGGATGTGCTTCCCATAATAATACCTACTAAAGGTTGTGCCATGTTTTTTCCCTTTCATTGTTGTTATGCAATATAGTTGCTTACTTCTGTCATGGTGTCTGCATAGATGTTTTTAAAATGCGTAAAAGCGGCCTGATACTCTGCTTGGATCCTTAAAATATCATCCAATTGTGTGGCGGCTTCTTGTAAGTCAGTCAGGCCTAAATTTCCGGCAGTGCCTTTGATGGTGTGGGCACTGTGCTCTGCTTCAATCAAATTGCCTGTTGCCATGTGATTACATAAGTCGGAAAAATAGGGATTGTTTAAGAATTTTTTTAATAACATCTTAAAGACTTGTTCGTTGCCGCCTAATCTCAATAAAGCTTCGTCTACATCGATTCTGCTCATATCTAGTCCTCCTTTTTATGGATATATGTTTTGATGGCTTCAAAGGTTTCAGCACTAATTACGTGTTCGATGCGGCAAGCATCATCAGCTGCCACCTCAGGGGTAACACCAATCGAAATTAAAGAATTGGTCAGTACATAATGTCGTTCAAAAATACGTGCGGCAATTTCACGGCCCGTGATGGTTAGGGTAATGTAGCCGTCTTTGTCTGTTTTGATATAGTTATTTTCCCGTAGGTGTTTCATGGCAACACTTACACTTGGTTTGGAGTAACCCAACTCATGTACAATATCAATGGAGCGCACGGCTCCGATTTTGTTGGAGAGAATGTAAATGGTTTCAAGATAATTTTCTGCGGATTCGTTTATTTTCATAAATACTTTTCCTTTTGCCTTTTGGGTAAAAGTGTGTTTTACCAATATGGCGAATCAAGTAGAACCTGCATCAGTCCACCACAAACAGCGGCGAAACAAATGAGCCCCAAAATTGTAACAGCAACGGCTATAATACCAAGAATCAAACCTGCAGTGGCTATGGTACGTTTGTCAGCAGGTGCGGTTTTTCTGGCAATGATACCAAATATAATGGCAAGAACAGCCAGTATGCCGGTAAAACCTCTCACATATGGTATGCTTCCACCAACAAGACCAAGAATGCCGCAGACCAGTGCTGCCACTGCCAAACCGCCGCCACTACCATTTTGATGTTCATTCATTGTTTTAGTCCCCCTCGTTTATTGTCATTGTTTACATTAATTTCATTATAAGGTATTTTTGGAGGAATGTACAAGAAAATTAGGGAAAAATGCTATAAAGTTTGTATTGATGATATTTTCATAAGGTGATATAATAGTTAAAGTTATAACATTACGAGAGAAAAGGAGAGTTAAAATGGAAAATCAAAACAATAGTGGTAATGGCTTGGCAATTGCCGCCTTAATACTGGGTATTGTAAGTATTGCATTTTCTTGGAGCGGGTTTGTTGGATTGTTGGCAGTGGCAGCTCTAGTGCTTGGTATTATTGCCAGAAAGAAAACAGAGGGCAGCAAACGCACGATGGCAACAGTCGGGATGATTTTGGGTATTGTAGGTATTGTATTCAATATTGTAGGTATTATTTGCGTAGTTGTTATGGGCGTTGGCCTGGCAGAACTTGGTTATTGGTAAAATCAATTTTAAAAAGGCTTTCATCGCATGCTAAGGTAGGTGATGAAAGCTTTTTTCCTTTGTAAGGAATTGTTTTGATTCCCTATGAAGGAAAAAGCAAAGGAGTTTGTGGTGTTTCCGATTGTAGAGATATTTGGACGTGAGATAGGAAGTTATCAAATTATGGCAATTGCCGGTATATTGGTGGCGGGTTTTTATGCATGTCGTGCGGCAAGCAAACGTGGGCATGATGACAATTTGATGATTCAGTTACTGGCGATTACTGCCGCAGGTGTCTTTTTTGGTGGTCATATTCTGTTTGGGCTTACAAATAGCAGGTATTTTCCTTATTTGGTGCGCGCATTGCAAGAGGGAGCGTTCGTTCGGGCAGGGCGTATGTTTTTGATACTGTTTGGTGGTTCTGTGTTTTACGGTGGTTTGCTTGGTGGTTTGCTCACCGGTTTCATTTGTATGAAGAAGATGAAATTAGATGTGCCGATGTATACAGATGTGTTAGCTCCGGTGATTCCTTTGTTTCATTTTTTTGGTCGTATCGGTTGTTTTTTAGGGGGTTGTTGTTATGGTGTAGAAAGTTCGGTTGGTTTTGTATTTACGGATTCTTTGGTTGAAACGGCCAATCATGTACGGCGGTTGCCGATTCAATTGATAGAAGCCGGTTTTAATATGTTATTATTTTTGCTTTTGGCATATTTACTTAAAAAAGCGTATTTGCAAGGGCGGCTTTTGATGTTATACTTGTTACTATATCCGGTAATTCGTTTTATACTGGAGTTTTGGCGTGGCGATGTTGGACGAGGATTTATCTTCGGGTTGTCAACGTCTCAATTTATTAGTATGTGTTTGTTTGTAGTGATAGGGATTCAGTGGATTATTTTGCAAAAGAGAAGGAGAGAAGTGTAATGGATGATTTCAAAAACCCGAATGAAGTAGAAGAGTCTGTAATGACAGAGCCGGCATCACCTGAAGAAGTGATGGAAGCAAAAGAGCCGATAGCAGTAGAAGAAGTGGTTCAAACAGAGGAAGCACCAATTCTTGCGACACAGGTTGTTCAGCCGGAAGTGACGGCGTCACCGGATCCATTTGGGTCAATGGTACCACCACCGGCATCATCTGTGGCGTCAGAAGACGTACACGCAACATGGGGTGGAGAGATGTCGCCGCAAGATACGTTCGCAGAGGGCGCACAATCTCAAATGAATCAGGTCGTCTCGGTAGATGCAGAGGCAAAGTCGAAACTTGCCGCCGGTTTGTTTGGTATTTTTTTAGGCTATTTTGGCGTTCATAATTTTTACTTGGGGAATATGACCAAGGCAGTGATACAGTTATTGTTAAGTGTCGTTGGTGTTTGGTTTTTTGGTGTTGGAATGATTGCTGCGTCAATCTGGGGATTGGTAGAGGGTATATTGATTCTTTCATCCAGAGAGGGAAGTAAGTGGCATCAAGATGCAAAAGGTATAGAATTGAAAGACTAAGAAAAAGAAACCGTATGGTGATAATATTTCGCCATACGGTTTCTTTTTGTAAATTTTTACGCAGCCCAGTCAGAACCGTCAGCAGGTTTGTAACTACCTGTTGCAAGCCGAATAATATCAACAAGCCACCAGATACCAACTCCACCAAGGGTAAGGATTTTTACAATGCCCAAACCTGTGTAACCAAGGTAAAAACGGTCAACACCAAGATAGCCTAAAAAGATTGCAAGTAAAATTGCTGTTGTTTTGTTTTTCATGTTTCGTCTCTCCTTTATATTTTTTGAAACTTGTGACCAACAAATAACATTTTATAATGTAGGAATAGAAGTGTCAAAGAAATAATAATTAAATCAATGGGAAAAATATAAAAAATATATAAAATTATCATTTTGAAATGCTTATGTTATAATAAAATGGCGCATAAGCGGAAAGGGGAAAAATGGGTGTGAAAGAGTTAGAAAATCAAGTTATAATTCCTGTTGGGGGCATGACCTGTGCGGTTTGTGCCGCTACGGTAGAAAAGGTTTTAAAGGAATTGCCCGGTGTGCGTGCGGCGACGGTTAATTTTGCTACAGAAAAAGCAAATGTATGTTTTGATGCCAATGTGCTTACACGTTTGGAGATTAAGCAGGCGATAGAGAAAACGGGTTTTAAAGTGTTGGAAATAAGCGAAGAGAATTCGGGTTTGGATGTTTTTGCACAAAGGGAAAAAGAAGTAAAGGTATGGAAAATAAAGACGGCGATTGCCATTCTTTTTGGATTGCCATTGTTTTATTATTCTATGGCACCGATGATTACGTTTGTTCGTTTGCCTTTCTCACAGGTGTTACATCATATTATGATGAACCGACCGATGGAATATGCCATGGTACAGTTGCTTTTGACGGTTCCGATTATTGCCGTTGGTTATAAGTTTTTTACGGTGGGTGCAAGTGCTTTGTGGCGTCGTCGTCCGAACATGGATTCTTTGATTGCCATTGGTGGGACGGCAGCGATGTTGTTTAGTTTTTATAATACGTGGTTGATTTATCATGGAGATACCGATGCGGTGATGCATCTGTATTATGAAACGGCAGGGGTCATTTTTGCCTTGGTATTGATTGGAAAAACCTTAGAAATTATTTCAAAGGGACGCACCGGTGCGGCCATCAAAAAATTGATGGATTTGGCACCAAAAACAGCCATTGTTTTAAAAGAGGGTGCGGAGTGGGAAATTCCGATTGGGCAAGTAGAAAAAGGGGATATTATTTTGGTGCGGCCGGGAGGTAAAATCCCTGTGGATGGTAAGGTGGTAGAGGGATATACGGCGGTGGATGAATCGATGTTAACCGGTGAAAGTATGCCGGTGGAGAAAAAAGCAGGGGATTTTGTTTATGCCGCCACGATGAATACCAGTGGAACCATTCGGTTTCAAGCGGAGAAAGTGGGCACGGAGACAGCATTGGCACAAATTATAAAATTGGTGGAAGATGCCCAGGGGCATAAAGCACCAATTGCGGCGATGGGTGATAGAGTGGCCGGTGTATTTGTTCCCGTTGTATGTGTGTTTGCAGTGATTACCGGTGTGTCTTGGTTTTTTGCAGGTGGTCACGATATAGAGTTTGCTTTGACGATTTTCATTACCATTTTGGTGATTGCTTGTCCTTGTGCTTTGGGTTTGGCCACACCAACAGCTATTATGGTGGGGACGGGAAAAGGAGCCGAAAACGGCATTTTATTTAAAGGTGGTGCGGCCTTGGAAGTGATGCATCATATAGAAACGGTAATATTAGATAAAACGGGAACCATTACCGCAGGCAAACCGCAGGTAACAGATATTATTCGCGCAGGGGAAACATCAGAAGCGGAATTGTTGCAATTGACGGCCTCTGTAGAAGTAAATTCAGAGCATCCTCTTGGACAAGCCGTGGTAGCAGAAGCCAAAAAAAGAGGTGTAAAACCACAAAAAGTAGATTCGTTTCAGGCATTGGCCGGACGCGGTGTTGTGGCTTTTAGAAAGGATACAAGTCTTTTGGTGGGCAATCAAAAATGGATGGAGGAACATCGGGTGGATTTGGGTCGTTTTTTGAAAGAGGCCGAGGCGTTGGCAGAAGCAGGTAAGACACCGATTTATATTGGAATGGATGGAGCATTAATCGGGATCATTGCTGTGGCCGACGTGATAAAAGAATCTAGCTCGGGGGCGATTGCCGCTTTAAGGAAAATGGGCTTGGAAGTTGCGATGTTAACCGGTGATAATCGCCGGACTGCTGAAAGTATTGCAAAGCAAGTGGGCATTACAAGGGTTTTGGCAGAGGTATTGCCCCAAGATAAGTCCAATGAAGTGAAAAAATTGCAAAAAGAAGGAAAAAAAGTAGCGATGGTCGGGGATGGTATCAATGATGCACCAGCTTTGGTGCAAGCGGATATTGGCATTGCCATTGGTTCCGGTACGGATGTGGCGATGGAAAGTGCGGACTTGGTACTGATGCACAGTGATTTGGCAGATGTGCCAATTGCAATCAAATTGAGCAAAAAAACATTACGGATCATCAAACAAAATTTATTTTGGGCATTTGGTTATAATGTGTTGGGTTTGCCAATTGCCGCCGGTATATTATATATCTTTGGCGGGCCATTGATGAATCCGATGTTGGCGGCAGCGGCGATGGCTTTTAGTTCCGTGTCCGTGTTGATGAATGCGTTGCGGTTGAAGCGATTTGTACCTTAGTTTGGTTATTCTTGTATAGGGCAAGGATCGTATGTTATTATGGTAAAGTGCGTAATCCCCTCATGATTGCGGGGCAGGAATGTTGACGTGGGCTTGCCCACCTTGTACATTTTAGAATCATATTGTTATTTTTATATGGAAGAAAGGAAATAAAAATGGATCGAATTAAAATTGGAATTGTAGGATATGGCAATTTGGGGCGTGGTATAGAGTTGGCGATTCGTCAAAATGCAGATATGGAGTTGGCAGCAGTTTTTAGCAGAAGAGACCCTGCACGTGTCACTTTGATGACGGCGGATATTCCGGTGGTACCGATGAAAGATATTTTGGCTTGGAAAAATAAAATAGATGTAATGGTTTTGTGCGGTGGTTCTGCTACAGATTTACCGGAAATGGGGCCAAATTTGGCAAAAGACTTTAATATAATAGATAGTTTTGATACCCATGCAAAGATTCCTGTGTATTATGCGGACGTAGATAAGGCGGCAAAGGCCGGGCATACGCTGGGGATTATTTCCGTAGGTTGGGATCCGGGTCTATTTTCCATTCACCGTTTGTATGCGGAAGCGGTTTTGCCGGAGGGAGATACCTTTACTTTTTGGGGTAAGGGTGTGAGCCAAGGTCATTCGGATGCGATTCGTCGCATTGCCGGAGTAAAAGCGGCCATACAATATACCGTGCCCATTGAAAAAGCGATGGAAGAGGTACGTAGCGGCGGCGGTGATAGACTCACCACAAGAGAAAAACATCTGCGGGAATGTTTTGTGGTGGCGGAAGAGGGTGCCGATTTGGCAAAGATAGAAGAAACAATCAAAACCATGCCGGATTATTTTGCGGATTATGATACGACAGTTGCTTTTGTTTGTGCAGAAGAATTGGAGAAAAATCATGCAGGTATGCCTCACGGTGGTTTTGTTATCCGCAGTGGTATGACCGGGGCAGAGCCAAACCGAAATAGGCAGATGATAGAATATGCCCTCAAAGAAGAGTCAAATCCGGAGTTTACTTCCAGTGTACTGCTTTGTTATGCAAGAGCGGCCTATCGTTTGTCAAAACAAGGAGAGATTGGGGCAAGGACAGTATTTGATATTCCGCCGGGTGTATTGTCTATAAAAAGTGCACAAGAGCTAAGAGCAAGTTTATTATAGAAGTGTCATGAATGTCATTATGCAGAGAAATTAAAAAGATAAAGTACTTGTTTTTGTGGTGATAATGGTTTAGAATGAAATAAAATTGAATAGCTTCAGGGCGGGGTGAGATTCCCCACCGGTGGTGATAGTCCACGAGCCGTGTGTGAGCGGTTGATTTGGTGCAATTCCAAAACCGACAGTTAGAGTCTGGATGGAAGAAGTTTTTTGCGTATGTTTTTACGATATAAAAATGCTTACATTTCGCCCTGGGAGAGTTTCTTCCGGGGTGTTTTTTTATTTTGTTACTTATTTTGACAGAGGGAAAGGATTGTTGGATGGAAGAAAAATATATGAAACAGGCGATTGCATTGGCAAAAAAGGGGGCGGGTTATGTAAATCCCAATCCTTGCGTGGGTGCTGTGATTGTCAAAGAGGGAAAAATCATTGGAGCGGGTTATCATGTTGCTTATGGTTTGGCCCATGCAGAGCGCGTGGCTTTGGCTCATTGCAAAGAATCATCAAAAGGGGCAGAGATGTATGTAACTTTGGAACCCTGTTGTTTTTATGGTAAAACACCACCGTGTACAGAGGCGATTATAGAGTCCGGTATTCGTAAAGTTTATGTTGGTTCTACTGACCCCAATCCAAAGGTGGCGGGTAAGGGGCTTGCAATGTTGCAGGAGCAAGGCATTGAGGTGGAAGTGGGACTTTTAAAAGAAGAATGTGAAGAAATGAATCGTCATTTTTTTCATTACATTGAGACAAAAACACCTTATGTAATCATGAAGTACGCCATGACCATGGATGGAAAAATTGCCACACGTATGGGAGAATCCAAATGGATTACAGGGAAAGCGGCAAGGAGCAAGGTGCATAGGGATCGCCATCGTTATATGGGAATCATGGTGGGTGTCGGGACAATTTTGGCAGATGATCCCAGTTTGAATTGTCGCTTGGAAACAAAGGAAGAAAATCCGAAACCTTGCCAACCGATACGGATTATTTGCGATAGTAATTTGCGCACGCCCTTGGAAGCAAAGGTAGTAACAAGTGCCCGGGCGCAAATTACAATACTTGCCACAGCTTGTAGGGACAAAAAACGGTGGCAGGCATATCAGGAAAGAGGTTGTGAGATACTGTTGTTACCCAAAGAAAAAAACCATATCAATCTCAAGGAGTTGATGAAAGAATTGGGAAAAAGGGGAATGGATAGTGTGATGTTAGAGGGGGGGAGAAGTTTGAATGGTTCTTTTATGGATATGGGCTTGGTGAATCGGCTGCAAGTGTATATCGGGGGCAAGGTGTTTGGCGCAAATCAGGCACTGTCACCCATTGGTGGTGTGGGAATCGATGCGCCGAATCAGAGCTTGTATTTGTCTGCTCCAAAAGTAACGGTTTTAGAGGAAGATGTTTTGATTGAACGGGAGGTGATTTCTTGTTTACGGGAATAATTGAAGAGATTGGTAAGATTAAGCATGTGCAACAGGGTGCAAAATCGGCCAGGTTGGTCATTCGGGCGAGTAAGGTCTTAGAAGAAACAAAAACGGGCGATAGCATTGCGGTGAATGGGGTTTGTTTAACGGTAACCGGACTTACGGCAACTGAATTTTCAGCAGATGTGATGCATGAAACCCTAAAGCGCTCTTCTTTGGCAAAATTGCATAGTGGTGCTTTGGTTAATTTGGAACGTGCGATGGCGGCGGATGGTCGTTTTGGTGGTCATATGGTGGCCGGCCATGTGGATGGAATGGGTGTGATTCGTGCGATTACAAGAGATGACAATGCCATTTGGTTTTCCATTCGGGCAGAGAAAGAGATTTTGAAATATGTGATTCAAAAAGGCTCTATTGCTGTAGATGGTATTAGCTTGACGGTGGCGCAGGTAAGTAAGGATGATTTTTGTGTTTCCGTCATTCCTCACTCCATGGAGCAAAGCATTTTAAAAGTGAAACGAGTGGGAGATACAGTGAATTTGGAGAATGATTGCATTGGAAAATATGTGGAAAAACTGATGGGTGCTCATTTGGGAAGAGAGGAGATTTAGGACTATGTTTCATACGATTGAAGCGGCTTTGGAGGATTTGCGACAGGGCAAAATTATTTTGGTAACCGATGATGAAGATAGGGAAAACGAGGGGGATTTTGTTTGTGCGGCGGAGTTTGCTACCACGGAAAATGTGAATTTTATGGCAGTTCACGGCAAGGGTTTGATTTGTATGCCCATGAGTGAGGAATTGTGTCAAAAACTTTCCTTTCCGCAAATGGTAAGCAATAATATGGACAATCATGAAACGGCTTTTACCGTTTCTATTGATCATGTGAATACAGGAACGGGGATATCGGCGGAAGAAAGAGGGATAACGGCGCGTGCTGTGGTGGATGCACATGCAAAACCGGAAGATTTTCGTCGTCCGGGGCATATGTTTCCCCTGTTATCTAAGGGGCATGGGGTTTTAGAGCGAAACGGGCATACGGAAGCCACGGTGGATCTGGTAAGATTAGCAGGTTTAGAGGCGTGTGGTTTGTGTTGTGAGATTATGAATGAGGATGGCAGTATGATGCGTTTGCCTCAGTTGCAGGCGTTTGCGAAGAAATGGGACATGAAAATGATTAGCATTAAGGCTTTGCAACATTATCGAAGAAAGCAGGAGGTTTTGGTAGAGAGCCAAGCGATAGCGCATATGCCAACAAAGTATGGGGATTTTATCGCCCATGGTTATGTAAATAAAGTCAATGGAGAGCATCACATTGCTTTGGTAAAAGGGGATATCGGTGATGGAGCGGGTGTGCTTTGCCGGGTTCACTCGGAGTGTCTGACGGGGGATGTTTTTTGTTCTTTGCGTTGCGATTGTGGGGAACAGTTTGCCACTGCGATGGAAAGAATCAATAAAGAGGGGCGTGGTATTTTGTTGTATATGCGCCAAGAAGGGCGCGGGATTGGTCTGATTAATAAATTAAAAGCCTATGAGTTACAAGAGCAGGGTATGGATACGGTAGAGGCAAATTTGGCACTGGGTTTTGAAGAGGATTTGCGGGAGTATTATACCGGCGCACAGATATTGCGTGATTTGGGCGTGAAAACATTACGCTTATTGACAAATAATCCGGATAAAGTGTATCAGTTGCAGGATTATGGAATGAAAATAGTAGAGCGGGTGCCCATAGAGATGGCGAGTGGATGCTTTGATGAAAAGTATTTGAAAACGAAGCAGGAGAAGATGGGACATTATCTGAGTTATTAAAAGTGCTGTGTTAGGATTGCTTATAAAAAAATGAAAAAAGGAGAAAAGAAAATGTCTGTAAAAGTGTATGAAGGTCTGTTGACCGTGGAGGATGCAAAGGTTGGTATTGTAGTGGCTCGTTTTAATGAGTTTATTACTTCAAAGTTGCTGGGTGGTGCTTTGGATACGTTAAAGCGCCATGAGTTGCCGGAGGAGAATGTGGATGTGGTTTGGGTGCCGGGTGCTTACGAGATTCCTTTGATTGCAGGAAAGATGGCAAAAAGTGGGAAGTATGACGCAATTATTTGCTTGGGTGCGGTGATTCGAGGTAGTACCACCCATTATGATTATGTTTGTAATGAGGTGTCAAAAGGGATTGCGCAGGTTTCCATGTCAAATGAGTTGCCGGTTATGTTTGGGGTGATTACCACAGAAAATATTGAGCAGGCCATTGAGCGGGCAGGTTCCAAAGCCGGAAATAAGGGCAGCGAAAGTGCTGCCGGAGCGATAGAAATGATCAGCCTGATGAGAGAATTGGGCTAGATTTTTATGTCCATTCAAAATATAAATGCAGTAACGGACTGGTGTCATCATTTTATTGGCTTGCAGGTAAGTGCAGGGGATGTTTGTATTGATGCAACAGCGGGAAATGGGCATGATACAGAATTGCTTTGTCGTTTGGTAGGAAAAAAAGGCAAGGTTTATGCCTTTGATATTCAAGAGAAAGCATTGGAAGCCACCTATCATAGACTGAAGACGTTTTCTTTGGAAAATAGAGTTACACTTATCCATGGTGGTCACGAATGTATGTCTGATTATATAGAAAAGGATATATTTGGGCAGGTTTCTTGTGTTGTCTTTAATTTAGGTTATTTACCCGGTGCTGCCCATGATTGTTGTACAAGGTTAGATACGACTCTAAAAGCCTTGGAGACTGCCTTGTGCCTTTTGCAAAAAAGGGGTATGATAAGTTTATGTATTTATAGTGGTGGTGATACGGGTTTTGCAGAACGGGAAGGTATTTTAAAGTGGATTAGAAACTTAGATCATAAGAAGTATCTGGTGATTGTGAGCACATATTACAATCGCCCCAATCATCCGCCATTGCCGGTTGTGATATATAAACTATGATATGAAACAGGGGTTAATGGGAAAATGGAAAATGTTTATCTGGGGATTAGAGTGGTATTTCCCCTTTTATGTTTTATGCTTGTGGGGTATTTAAGTAGAAGAATTAAGTGGATGGATGCGGCATCTTTGCACCGTCTAAACACCTTGGTATTTCGCTTATTAATGCCCCTGTTGGTTTTTATAAATGGTAGTACGGTAGATATTCAAGCGGTTTTTAATGCGGAAAATATTCGTGTGTTGCTGTTAGCATTGCCCGGGATAGGAATCATTCTTACCTTATCTTTACTTGTTTGTAAACCGCTTATTTCGGATATCAAAACACGTGCGATTATAATACAGGGTGTTTATCGCAGCAACTTGATTTTGTTTGGTTTGCCGGTTATTTTGACGATTTATGGTGGATATCAGGTGGGTACCCTATCGGTTTTGATTATTTTTATTGTTCCCTTGTACAATATAATTGCTGCATTTTTGCTGGGCAATGCGATTCAGAAAGAGAAAAGGATTGGTTTTTTGTTTCAGCAGGCGCTGACAAATCCTTTGGTAATCGCAGCGATTTCAGGCCTTGTTTATAATGTGATATTCCGTGGTTTTATGCCGGAGCTTTTCTTAGACCCCTTACAACAACTGGGACGGGTTGCAACACCGCTTGCTTTTATTGTGTTGGGTGGTAGTTTGAAATTTACCCGATTGGTAAAAGAGACCAAATATTTGGTCATTGTATGCTTGCTTCGCTTGGTTGTGATTCCGGGGATTATGTTGGCGATTGCAGTGTTGATTATGGGCATTACAGGACCTGCTTTGGTAGTGTTGACAGCGGCCTTTGCTTCGCCTGTGGCAATATCATCTTATACCATGGCAAGGAATATGAACGTAGCACCCAATTTGGCGGGTGATTTGGTAGCGGTGTCCACCGTTGTCTCCATGTTCACTATCGCTGCTTGGGTTGCTTTTTTAGGGTTTCAAGGACTGTTGTAAGAAAGTAAAAAAAAGAGCCTACCAGGAGAAGCTCTTTTTTTTATTCAAATGAAATGTAATTAATTTTTTAAATTTGCAAATTTCAAATCTGTTTGTGGTTCTTTATCTTTATTTCTCGCATAGCGTATGTAGAATATAATGACAGAGATAATCTTTGCGGATTCAATGGCAATGCCCATGAAATTCCAACGTACAGGACCGTAGAGGATATTCAGTGGGGTTTGTGTCAATAACACGGCGGTTGCATAAATTACAACGGTGACGCGAACCCAGTGTACACCCGGCAAATATTGCCCTACAACAAAGGACAAAGCACCAATCATGCCGAAGATGTGCCAAATACGTACTTCCGGCGGAGTGGTAGCAACAGTGAAAATACCGGCGGCGACAGCGATTGCAACCATACACAATAAGAATGTTTTGCCGATTTTTCTTGATTTTTCTGTGTCTTTTCGGAAGATAAAGAAGAAAACAATGGCTCTAAATGAGCTGAAACCGGCAGCAATGATCAAGGACTGTTGGGTTGCCATTCCACTGGCCATGCCCATTGAAACAAACATCAATGCCCAAAAGAAACTACCGATACCGGCAACCAAAAAGTACCGTACTTTATCTTTGATTTGATAAGATACAAATTCAAATAAGATTGTGATAATACCTAAAGCTTGAGCTGCGATAAACCATGGATTCATTTTTCTCTCCTTTTTAATTGTGTTATGAAATGTTGTTTTGATAACAATAATAATAAATTCAAATAGTTTGAATGCCTAAGTATTATAATACCGAAAAACTACTTTGATTGTCAAGGTATTAGGGTAAAATAATTCTGGAAGATATATAAAGTTTATGGTTTTGCAAACTGTAGTTGGGTTTTTGCTCCGTGTTCTTTTTCTTTGGCATAACGTGCATAGAATATAATCACAGAAATAATCTTTGCGGATTCAATGGCAATCCCCATGATATTCCAGCGGAAGCTACCCTCTAAAATATTCAAAGGTGTTTGCGTTAACAAAACAGCAGCAGCATAGATGACAACGGTAATTCTTACGTAATGTACACCCGGTAAATATTGGCCTACAACAAACATCAAGGCTCCAATCATACCAAAGATATGGAAGATACGTACTTCCGGCGGAGAGGTTATAATGGTAATCGTACCGGCAACAAGGGCAATGACAATCATAACCAATAGGAAAATTAAACCTGCTTCCTTGGCTTGGGGTGTATTTTTTCGGAAGATACCAAAAAATACAAGGTTTCTTATGGTACTGTAAGTAGCGGCAACGATAAGGGATTGCTGGGTGGACATACCGGTTGCAATGCCAATGGAAACAAACATCAATGCCCAGAAGAAACTTCCAATTCCCGTAATAAGAAAATATTTTGTTTTATCTTTGATTTGGTAACATGCAAATTCAAAGCAGATTGTAATCAAACCAAAAACTTGTGCGATGATAAACCATGGGCTCATAGTTGTGCTCCTCCTAAATGAATGAATTGTATTGTTTACAGTAGGTAAATGCAATGGCCCCGGGGCCTGCATGGGTTCCAACAGCAGCACCAATGCTGGCAACAGGGTTGGAAATGTTAAAATTTAAGGTTTTTTCCAGATTGGTTTTAAAGAGGGTCGCCTCTTCTTGATTGAGAATGTGTCCAATGCTGATATTGATATGGTCAAGATCATCTTTGATGGCTTCAACCATGCCTGCCTCAATGAGTTTGAGTGCCTTTTTTTTGCCCCTGACATTGTCCAGTTGACTGACTTCGCCATTTTCTACTTGTAGAATCGGACGAAGCCCTAAAATACCTCCAACCAACGCAGTGGTTGGACCGACACGTCCACCTCTTTTTAAATATTCCAAAGTATCTAATGTAAAGTAGATGCGGGTTGTTTTTTTGATTTCCTCCGCAATCCGAGCGGTTTTTGCTAAGGTAAATCCCTCGTCACGCATTTTGATGATTTCCCGTAAAATCAAATCTTGTCCGATGCTGACATTGGCGGAATCAACCAGTATAATGCTGGATTTTGGATATTCTTCCTTTAGCATATCAATGGCGATGGAAGCACTGTTATAAGAGCCACTCATTTTAGAAGAGATGGTAAGGCTAAGGATATCCTTGCCTGCTTCCAAATGCGGACGATATAATTCTGCGTAATCATTTGGATTGGGCTGCGATGTTTTTGGATGCAGACTTTTGTCGTTGATGAGCATGTTGAAATAATCGTCGCTGCTAATGTCAATGTCTTCTTTCAAATAGTTTTTCTCATCAAAAGTAATATAAAATGGGATACGTTCAATATTGTGTTGTTTAATTTCTTCGGCAGTAAAATCACAAGAACCGTCTGTTATGATGTGAAACATAATTCCTCCTTAGATGCAAATGATAGTCGTAAAAAATAGTTATAAAATAAAATAGTTTGATTACCAAAGTATTATAATAAAAAAATACTTTGATTGTCAAGGTATTTTTTGAAATAGTTATAAAGAAATGAAAAAACGGAAAGGTTTCTGTTAGGATTCGTTTATTTTCTTTTGTTGTTCTTTGTAGCGATGAATCCGTATTTGATCCTCTATTTCCAGTCCTTTTTCACCGGCAAGTGATTCCCAGTGATGGGTAAATTCATGTAATAGGGTGCTTTTGAGTTTTTCCCGCAATCGTTCTTCTGACAGATGTCCATAGATTTGCATAAAGGAGCCATAGTAAATCACAATAGAACGCCCCATATCACTTCTGTGCCGGTATTGTCCCATGATAAATAGATTTCCCCGGCTGGCCGGATGGGGCTTGCATTCTTCTAATAAGGCGATGCCGCCGTTTAAATGTTTGAATAGTTCTGAGGGGATTTCATCAACGATATCGTCTAACATATCGGATACTTCGTCAATTGTATACATTCTAATTTCCTCCAAATTATGGTACTATATACTAGTATAACATAAAGATAAGTCATAAGGGGGAATGAGATTAAATGGAAATATCAAAAAAAAGTCTGCTTGGTGCTTTGTTGATTACAGTGGTAGGATTGGTGGTTGGCATTGGGCAGCCTGCATATCCACAGTTATCACCGACAGGCCATTACGTTTTGATGGTATTATTAATTACGGTGGGTTTATGGGTGTTTAAGCCTTTTGGCCTACCCTTTTCTATGTCAGCTTTGTTTTTGATGGCCGCTCTTTTGATCATTGGTATTCCGATGGGGCGGGTTTTTTCCGGTTTTACCACAGGCGCGATTTGGACGTTGATTCCGGCGTTGTTGTTTGGCCATATTATTTTAAAAACAGGTTTGGGTAAGCGGATTGCGATATTACTGCTGAAAAGCTTCAATCCGTCTTACGGCAAATTGGTGATTTTATTTTTTATAATCGGATTGATTATTTCAGTTTTGACACCATCCATTGTGGTGCGGATCGCTATTATGTTACCCATTGCTTTGGGCTGTTTGGAGGCTTGCCAAGTAAAGGGGGATTCCCGGGAGGGTGCTTTGATTTTATTGACGTCGTTGATGACGGCGATGATACCGGGGACGGCTTGGTTTACCGGTTCTTTGTTTGGTCCGGTAACCCAAGGGATGTATGATGCGGTGCCGGAGCTTCGGGGTTTGATTACCTTTGCGTCTTGGTCACAGGTGAATTTTCTGCCTGTGGCGGTTGTGACCGTGGTTGTGATTGGTGGTGGTTATTTGTTTTTTCGGCCCAAGCATAAGTTAGCGATTACGAAAGAAGCGTTTGTAAAAGAGTATCAGAGCTTGGGTGTTATGAGCCGACATGAAAAATTGGCTGCGGTTATTATGTTTCTTAGTTTTGTGATGTTTTTGTTTGGTGGATTTGGCTGGCACCAAGTTCCGGATCCTGCGATTGTTTTGGTGGCAGCATTTTGTTTAGCGGTTACCGGTGTGTTAAAGCAGGCTGATTTGGCGACTGGGGTAAATTGGGACAATGTTATTTTTATGGGAACGGCCATGGGGTTGAGTGGTGTTTTTGCGGAAGTGGGGCTTTCTGCTTGGATTAGTTCCATTTTGATTCCGTTGTTGCGTCCGATTAGCGGCAATCCGTGGCTTTTTGTTTATGCCGTTATGATCATATTGTTTGTTTGGCGGTTTTTTGATATTGCGGTACTGGTTCCGACCAAGGCGATTTTGGTTCCTACGTTGCCTTTGATTGGCCAGGAATTTGGCATTCACCCGTTGGTTTGGGTGCCGATTTTTGTATTGGTTGGCAATAGTTTTTTCCTGAGTTATACCAGTGGTTTTGTGTTGGCGGGCCAATCGGTGGTGAAAGAAAAAGGGTGGACCCAGAGACAAATTAATACATATGGTATTTTTTATGGCATTGCTTGTTTGATTGCATTGGCTGTTTCGATTCCATATTGGAGTAGTTTGGGTTTCTTTCATTATTGACAGGGAAACGAGAAATACAGTACTATAGAGTATAGTAGATCATAGGTGTCGGCCAAGGGAGAATGAGAAAAATGATAAATCGATTGATTGCAGGTATCAAAAAGACCAAAGCGCCCGTTGTGGTGGGCTTGGATCCGACGTTGTCGATGATACCGAAGCAGATTTTAGAGAGGGCTTATGGCACGTTTGGTGAGACCTTAGACGGAGCCGCGGAAGCGTTTTGGCAATTTAATAAAGAAATTGTGGATTTTACTTATGATTTGATTCCGGCTGTGAAACCGCAGATTGCGATGTACGAACAATTGGGGATTCCCGGTTTGATTGCGTTTCAAAAAACGGTAGCATATTGCAAGGAAAAAGGTCTGGTGGTCATTGGTGATATTAAGCGGGGTGATATTGGTTCAACTTCTGCGGCCTATGCAGTGGGGCATCTGGGTAAGGTGCAAATCGGCAGCCGGGTATACACACCATTTGGGGAGGATTTTGTGACGGTGAATCCTTATCTTGGTTCTGATGGTGTGAATCCCTTCGTAGAAGTGTGTCAGGAGGAAAATAAGGGGATATTTGTGTTGGTAAAGACGTCAAATCCATCCAGTGGTGAATTTCAAGATCAATTGGTTGATGATCGGCCTGTATATGAATTGGTAGGAGAGAAAGTTGCTCAGTGGGGTGCGTTGTGTATGGGTGATACCTATAGCAATGTCGGTGCGGTGGTGGGTGCCACCTATCCGGAAATGGGTCGGGTTTTACGTAAGATCATGCCAAAAGCCTATATTTTGGTGCCGGGTTACGGGGCGCAGGGTGGCCGAGGCAAAGATTTGGTACATTTTTTTAATAAGGATGGTTTGGGTGCAATTGTAAATTCTTCACGGGGGATTATTGCTGCTTATCAAAATGAAGCGTATGAAAAATACGGTGCGGCATGTTTTGGGGAAGCATCCAGAGCGGCGACCAAGGATATGATTTTGGATATTCGCCAAGCATTAGAAAAATAAAAAAACGTGGTAAGAGAGGGTTTGTTATGATTGAATCGACGAAGGAGGCAAGACCGGTAAAAAAAGCAGCACGGGTGGTCTCACAAGAGAAAATTGCCGAGGATATCTACAGCATGTGGATTAAAACCGATGTAGCCAGACGGGCTATGCCGGGGCAATTTATTTCTGTGTTTGCAAATGACGGGAGCAAGTTGCTGCCGCGCCCGATTAGTCTTTGTGAAATTTTTCATGAGGCGGATATTTTGCGTATTGTATATCGTGTGACTGCTGCCAATACAGGTACAGAGTTGTTTTCCAGGTTAAAGGCAGGTGAGGCGATAGAAATCATGGGGCCTTTGGGCAATGGTTTTGATTTAAGTGAAAAAAATAAACTTCGGCAAGTGAGAAAGGTGTTGATTATTGGCGGGGGTATTGGTGTTCCGCCGATGCTTCAACTTGCCAAGGAGTTCAATCATATTTTGGACAAGCATCAAATTCAATTGCTGATGGGATATCGGGATGAAGTGTTTTTGATGAGTGATTTTAAAGATTTTGGCAGCCTGTATATTGCGACGGAAAACGGTAGTTTGGGTACCGTGGGTACCGTGATGGATGCCATAGATGAATTTGATTTGTCGGCAGATATGATTTATGCTTGCGGGCCGGTTCGTATGTTAAGAGCAATCAAGGGATATGCAAAGAAGAATCGCTGCACCTGTTATCTTTCCTTGGAGGAAAAAATGGCTTGTGGAGTGGGTGCTTGTTTGGCTTGTATCTGTCGAAGTAAAGAAATAGATCCCCATTCCAATTTGCGACAAAAAAGAATTTGCAAAGATGGACCGGTATTTTTGAGTACGGAGGTGGAAATTTGATGCGTAGCAGAATTAAACTTGGGCCGGTGGAATTAAAAAATCCTGTGATGACTGCCTCGGGTACCTTCGGCTCAGGGGAAGAGTATAGTGAGTTTGTGGATTTGAATCGTCTGGGTGCAGTGGTAACAAAAGGTGTTTCCAATATACCTTGGCGGGGCAATGCGACGCCTCGTATTGCAGAAACCCATGGTGGTATGCTCAATGCCATTGGTTTGCAAAATCCCGGCATTGATGCTTTTATTGAAAAGGATATTCCTTTTTTGAGAAGATATGACACAAAAATCATTGTGAATGTTTGTGGCAAAACCTTAGAGGATTATTTGGAAGTGGTGGAAAAGTTGGCAGATCAACCGGTTGATTTGTTGGAAATTAACATATCTTGTCCGAATGTGAAAGAGGGTGGCATTGCTTTTGGTCAAAGGCCAACCGGTGTATTTGATGTTACCCAGGCAGTGAAAAAAATTGCAAAACAGCCGATTATTATGAAATTGAGCCCAAATGTGACAGATATTACCGAGGTGGCACGGGCGGCAGAGGCTGGTGGCGCGGATGTACTTTCTTTGATTAATACATTGACGGGTATGAAGATTGATATTCATAAGCGGGAGTTTGCGTTGGCAAATAAGACGGGGGGTCTTTCCGGTCCGGCCATAAAGCCTGTTGCTTTGCGGATGGTCTATCAGACAGCAAATGCGGTGAGTATTCCTATCATTGGGATGGGAGGTATTGCTATACCGGAAGATGCGGTAGAATTTATTTTAGCCGGTGCGACAGGTGTTTCTGTTGGTACGGCGAATTTTTATAACCCTTATGCAACCATAGAGGTGCTGGAGGGTATTGAACAGTATATGAAAGAATATGATTTTCCGGATATGGAGTCTATGATTGGTTTTGTGAGGAAACACTGATGTGAAAGGGGGAATGAGAAGATGCGGAAAGTAAAAGATACCATGGCGATGATTGTAGATTATCAAGAGCGTATGATGCCTGTGATACACCGCAACGAAGAGATTATTAAAAATGCAACGATACTAATCAAAGGGCTGAAAGCCTTGGATGTTCCAATGATGATTACCCAACAATATACCAAGGGATTGGGTATGACGGTAGCTCCTATTTTTGCGGCAGCGGAAACAGAAAATTATTTTGAAAAAATGACATTTAGTTCATTTCGTGATGAAAAGACGGCTGCACAAATACGGAACCATCAGCGAAAAAATGTGATTGTGTGTGGTGTGGAAGCGCATATTTGTGTGTTGCAAACATGTTTGGATTTAAAAGAAAACGGTTATGCTCCGATTTTGGTTTTGGATTGTATTGGTTCGAGAAAGCAATCAAATGTGGAGATGACTATTACAAGAGCAATTCAAGAGGGAATTACGGTGACGAGTTATGAGTCTATCTTGTTTGAGTTGATGGAACGGGCGGATATAGAAGCATTTCGGACGGTGTCCAAATTGGTAAGGTAGGAGAATCGTAAGGTGGATGGATAAAAATAAGGGGCAGTGATAGAGCAAGGTGTTTTTTTAATCCTGCCATCGTAGCCCCTCTTTTCATTTTATAGGTGTTTATATAGTGTATTATAATTTTCTGGCACCATCCCCGATGTCTACCGTATAAAATTCAGCTGCGTGGCCAACTTTCTTTAAATACCCTTTCCCTACGGTATCAATAAATGTATCCACCGCAGAATTTGTTACGATACTTACGGTACAACCACCAAAGCCACCGCCTGTTATCCGCGAGCCGATTACACCGGGTATAGACCAAGCCAAATCAACCAATACATCAATCTCTTCACAGGAAACACCATAATCATCCCGTAGAGAAATATGGGATTGATTCATCAATGCGCCGAATTTGTTGATATCGCCGGCATTGAGTGCCTTTACCGCTTGTATGGTTCGTTGGTTTTCATAAACGGCATGTTTGGCTCGTTTTTCTTTGATTGCATCTCCAATCAATTCTTTGTGTGCGTCAAAGGTTTTTTCATCTAATTGGCCTAGCGCGGTAATGTTTAGTTCTTTTTGCAACGCAATACATGCATCTGTACATTCCTGGCGTCTTTGGTTGTAAGCAGAGTCAACCAAGCTGTGTTTCACCTTACTATTGGTAATAATAATTTTGGCGTCGGTTAATTGAATCGGCACATACTCATAGCTTAAGTCTGCGGTGTCCAAGAAGATGGCGTGGTCTTTTTTGCCCATGGCCACGGCGAATTGATCCATAATGCCGCAGTTTATCCCGCAGAAGTTGTTTTCGGCATATTGGCCGATGCGTGCGAGGTCAATCATAGACAAATCCGCAATAGCGAAAAGATCCGTCAAAATCAGTCCGGTTAAAACCTCCACAGATGCAGAAGAAGAAAGGCCGGAGCCATTGGGAATGTCGCCCCAGATAACCATGTCAAAACCACAATCAAGTGCGTGGCCCTTTTCTTTGAAAGCCCAAACAACACCCAAGGGATAATTTGCCCAAGAATGGGAGTTACGGTGATTCAAATCATCCAGAGATATTTCTATTACACCCACAGAATCCACATTCAATGAATAAAAATGCATCAATCGGTCGTTTCGTTTTCGGGCAACACCGTAGGTACCTAACGTTAAAGCGCAAGGGAATACATGCCCCCCGTTGTAGTCGGTATGTTCCCCGATGAGATTGACCCTGCCCGGTGTAAAGTAGTGGTTTGCGCCCTCGCTGTCACCAAACAACGTGGCAAATGTTTGAACTAATTGTTCTTTCAATGGTTGATTCCTCCTTTGGTGGTTTTTAGCTTAATTTTCGAAATGCAATGGGTGTCATTCCGGTTATTTTTTTAAACATGGCAATAAAATGGCTGGGGCTTTGAAAGCCAACCTGCTCGGAAATGCTCTGTATTTCCATACGCTGGTAGGTTAAAAGCAACTCTTTTGCTTTGCTGATGCGATAGTTGATTAAATATTCATAAGTAGAACAACCCAAAAAGCGTTTGAATAGACGTGACAAATATTGGGGGGTAATGAATACCTGCTCGCTAAAATCTTGTATGGTCAACGGCTGGCTCCAATTTGTTTCGATTTCTTGCAATATAGGTTCTACATAGCGATGATAGAGTGGGTCATTGAGCACATCATCAGCTTGAATGCCCTCTGCAAAAAACAAAAGCAAACGATAACACGCCACAGACAAATCTTGCACGTTGATGGGCGGATGCTTATGTTTGTTTACCACATCGGCAATCAATTCTTTTATTTTGACTCCTTTTTCGGTATCTACAAAAAATGTTGTTTGTGTTCCGATGATCCGTGGAATATTGCTTTCCAAAATGCCTGAAAACGTGGCAAAAGCCGTGTGCCAATCAGGATCAATGCCAACGTAAGAATGCGGAACATAAGGGGCAATCAAAACCCCCTCATCCTCGGCCAATATATATTTCTTTCCTTGTATTGTGATTTCTCCTTTTCCGGTTTCGCTTTGTAAGTAGTGATAGAGCGGATAACCATTTGAGCGCAGTGCTTCCTCCTGCGGCCAATGATTGCCCACAGAATTGAAAGTTAAAGGTTCACTTAAATTGTTGCTTCTAAAAAAAATGGGCATAGTAATCCTCTGTTTCGAAATATTATATTATTTAGCATAACATATGATATCATTATTTGTCTAGAGGGATTATAATCAAGAGTAGAAGATATGGAAAGAAAAATGGAGGAAAAAATGAATGAAAGCAGATATTAAATGGTTAGACGATCCGGAGATTTTTCGGGTGAACCAAAGAGCTGCCCATAGCGACCACATTTGTTATGCTTCAAAAAGTGAGCGTTTGGAAAATCGCAATTCTTTGCGCCAGTCTTTGAATGGGCAATGGAAGTTTTGTTTTTCCAAAAACCCTATGGAACGCCCGGTGAATTTTTATGAAGCGGGGTATGATGCAAAGGATTTTGATTCCATTCAAGTGCCTGCTCACATTGAGATAGCGGGTTTTGATCAAATCCAGTATGTAAATACCATATATCCTTGGGAGGGACATGAATTTCTTCGTCCGGCTCATACTTTAAGCGCGGATAATACCGGTGCCGGTGTTTTTTCAGAAATGGAATACAATCCGGTTGGTTCTTACCTGACAGAGTTTACTTTAGATGCAGGATTGCAAGGAAAAGCCATTAGTTTGTGTTTTGAGGGTGTGGAGCAGGTTGTTTACGTTTGGTTAAACGGGCATTTTGTGGGTTATGGGACAGACACATTTACCCCGTCCGAGTTTGATTTGACACCATTTTTGAAAGAAAAAAATACATTGGCGATTGAAGTTTATAAGCGTAGTGTGGCAAATTATTTGGAGGATCAGGATTTCTTTCGCTTTTTTGGGATTTTCCGTGATGTGTATTTGATGGCAAGACCTAAAAATCATCTGGAAGATATGTGGATGAAACCAAGTTTGCTAGAAGATAATACCACAGGTGTTTTTGCAGTAGATTTGAAGTTTGAAGATGTGACGGGTGATGGTATGGCTCGTATGCGTATTTGCAATTCAAAAGAGGAAGTATTGTGGGAAGAAACGCTGGTTATTTCAGAGGAGTTGCATATAACAGGGAAAACCTTTGCATCTGTTTCGCCTTGGAGTAATCGCAAGCCTGTGCTTTATACCTTTGAATTAGAGATGTTAGATGCCACAGGTGCGCCAACGGCGTACGTTGCTTATCCCTTTGGTTTTCGCAGAATTGAAATAAAAAATAAGCGGATGCTTTTAAATGGGGAACGTCTGATTATCAACGGTACCAATCGCCATGAGTGGAATGCCGGAAGTGGTCGTGTGATTAGTCAAAAAGATATGCAGACGGATATGGAGATCATACAGCGAAACCATATCAATTCGGTGCGAACCTCTCATTATCCCAATCAGATTCCCTGGTATTATATGAGTGATCAAAAAGGCATTTATCTGATGGCAGAATGCAATTTAGAAAGCCATGGAACGTGGATGGCGATGGGAGATTTGAAACCAAGTTATAATGTGCCGGGGGCGGTGCCCCAATGGCTGGAGGTGGTGATTGATCGGGCGAGAACCAACTTTATGACCTTTCGTAATCATACATCTGTCCTTTTTTGGTCTTTGGGTAATGAGTCGTATGCAGAAGAAAACATTCGTCAAATGAATGTTTTCTATAAAGAAAATGACCCGGATCGTTTGGTTCATTATGAGGGGAATTTTTGGAACCCAGCCTTTGAAGATAGTATTTCTGATTTGAAGAGCCGTATGTATGCAACCCCGCAGGAGATTGTGGACTATTTGGAAAATGACCCCCAAAAGCCCTATATCTTATGTGAATATATGCATGATATGGGAAATTCTATGGGTGGTTTAAATACGTATATGGCTTTGCTGGATCAATACGAAATGTATCAAGGCGGTTATATTTGGGATTTTATTGACCAAGCTTTATTTGTAAAGGATGAGGTGACCGGGCAAGAGGTGTTGCGTTATGGCGGCGATTTTGATGATAGACCGGCAGACTATGAATTTTCCGGCAATGGAATTGTTTTTGCGGATCGAACAGAAAAACCGGCAATGCAGGAGGTAAAATATTATTATGGCAAATACAGCAAATAAATTAAGAATTATTTATGGCGATGTGACCCTTGGGGTGAAAGGGGAGGGGTTTCATTATATTTTCTCCTATGCACGCGGCGGTTTGGAATCAATCAAAAAAAATGGCAAGGAGTGGTTGTACCGTGTACCACGCCCTACGTTTTGGCGTGCGACGACGGATAATGACCGGGGCAATGGTTTTCCCATTCGTTCCAATATGTGGTTGGGAGCCGGTCTGTTTCAAAAAGCTGTGCCCACTCAAGTAATTGTGGATGGCAAAGAGCAAGGGGTGCCGATTACCCCAATGAACAATCAGTATTCAAATCAGGAGTATGCCGGGACAGTTACGATTGTGTTTCATCATACAATTGAAACAAAGCCTAATAGCAATGTTACTATTAGGTATACGGTGGAACAGGATGGAAGCATTTGTGTAAACATGAAGTACCTTGGCCAAAAAGGCTTGCCTGGCTTGCCCCTGTTGGGTATGCGTTTTGTGATGCCAACAAAAGCAACAGGATTTGTGTATGAGGGATTGTCGGGTGAAACCTATCCGGATCGTATGGATGGTGGTGTGCCTGGTATTTATCAAGTGGAGGGTTTGCCGGTTACGCCATATCTGGTACCGCAAGATTGCGGCGTTCATATGGATACCAAGTGGGTGGAAGTTATACGAAATCGTACCCGATCTAACATAGACCAAGGATGTGAAGTCTTTTCCTTACGTTTTGAGCAGGCGGCGGATCCATTTGCTTTTTCTTGTTTGCCTTATACGGCGGAAGAGCTGGAACATGCCACCCATCATGAAGAATTGCCACCGGAGCGCTTTACGGTTTTATTGATGTTGGCAAAAGTAAGGGGTCTGGGGGGTATCAATAGTTGGGGTGCTGATGTAGAGGCAGCTTATCATATCAGTGCCGAAGAAAGTTATGATTTTTCTTTTGTTATAAAATAAAAGCTTGCAAAAAAAGTCCTTAATTGCTGATAAAATCAGTGGTTAAGGGTTTTTTTAATGTGATAAAAAAATAACAAGAAATTTTAATAAAAATATACTTGACAGTTTTAGTCCAATATAATATTATGGTCGCATAAGACACTGTGTCGCTGAATTGAAACGAAGCAAATCTGTAGTTTGCATAGATTACATAGGTATTTTTATGTGCTTTTTTAGAAAGGCTCGGTGTCTAACAATGAAAAGTCAAAACCGTTGGGTTATTATAACTGTCAGTTTTATGATCAATCTTATGATTGGCTCTGCTTATGCTTGGAGTGTATTTCAGCCTCGTCTGATTGAGATGTTTGGTTTTACAACGCCCCAGGCAAACATTGCCTTTACATTATCACTTGGTTTAGTACCATTCGCAATGATCGTAGCAGGAAAAGTGCAAGCGAAATTAGGTGTTCGCTGGACGATTCTAATCGGGGGCATCATTTTTGGTGCCGGATTCATCTTAGCAGGATTTATCACAGAATATGTTATTACATTATATCTTACTTATGGCACCTTGTGTGGGATTGGGATTGGTTTTATTTATGGTTGTACCATACCAAATTCAGTCAAATGGTTTCCGGATAAACGTGGTTTGGCCGGTGGGATTATCGCCGGCGGATTTGGAGGTGGTGCCGTTATATTTGCTCCTTTGTTCAGAGCTACAATCGAGGGAATCGGTGTGCTTAGAACCTTTACAGTATTTGGTGTGATATTTGGTATTGTTGTTATTTTGGCATCTTTCTTTATTTCGGCTCCGGCTTCGGATTTTGTACCGAAAGGCTGGAAACCGTCTGTCGTAGTTGCCGGAAATGGAGTTGAAAATCTAAGGGTAAAGGAGATGTTAAAAACATCCAGGTTTTATGTGCTGTGGGTGATATATACCTTGGCTTGTGTGACAGGTTTGATGATCATTGCCCATGCCGGACATATTGCGGAGGTGCGCATTGGGGTGTCACCGGCAGTTGCAGCAGTTGCAGTTTTATTACTTGGTGTTGCAAATACCTTGGGTCGTTTGCTTTGGGGGGCGGTGTCGGATAAAATCGGACGATATCAAACCTTGGTTTTGATGTATGCCATGACAGGTTTGATGTTGATTTTACTAACGCTTGTATCAAGTTATGCATTATTTGTGGTTGCGCTTATGGGCATTGGTTTATGTTTTGGTGGTTTCTTAGGGGTATTCCCATCCATTACAGCCGAAAATTTCGGCACACAAAACTTGGGTATGAATTATGGCGTTTTGTTTATTGCATTTGGGATAGCGGCTTTCATCGGTCCGCGTTTGGCAGCAAGTTTGTATGAAACAACGGGGCATCATTCCAGTGCCTTTGTCATTTCCATGATTATGAGTATCGCTGCCCTTGTGATTACTATTGCATTGATTTACAGTGCGAGAAGAAAGAAAATCTTAGGAGGTGCTAAGGTATGTGTTTGAATTGGGAAGAAGATTATAAAAAGAGATTAACCACCGCAAAGGAGGCGGTGCAGCAAATTAAATCTGAAGATAGGGTAGTGGTTGGACTTGGTGTTGGGGAAGCGTCTTGTTTGGTTGAAGCCATGGCAGAAAATTATCGCGCGTATCAAAATGTTGAAGTGGTGCAGATGTTGGCATTGGGAAAGACAGCGTATGTAAATCCGGGCATGGAGCCTCATTTTTACAAAAACTCGTTGTTTGTATCGGGAAAAACCAGAAAAACAATCCGTGATGGACATGGTGATTTTACGCCTTGTTATTTTTCAAGGATTCCTTATTTGTGGGAGAAAGACTTGCCTGTAGATGTGGCATTGGTTCAGGTTTCACCACCGGATGCACACGGATATTGTAGTTTGGGTGTTTCTGTGGATTATACCAAAGCAGCTGCGGAGCAGGCAAAAATGCTGATTGCCCAAGTAAATGCCCATATGCCACGTACATTGGGGGATAGTTTTATCCATGTCTCCCAGATGGATTATATTGTGGAGCACAATCAGGCTTTGTTATCCCTGCCCGCACCTCAAATTGGGGATGTAGAGAAAGCAATTGGAGAAAATTGTGCGTATTTGGTAAAAGACGGAGACTGTTTGCAGCTGGGGATTGGTGCCATTCCGGACGCGGTACTCATGTTTTTAAACGAAAGAAAAGATTTGGGCATTCACACGGAGATGTTTTCCGACGGTGTGGTGGATCTGGTTCATGCGGGGGTAGTAAATAATAGCAAAAAGAATTTTAATCCGGGGAAAATGATTGCTACTTTTTTGATGGGTTCGCAAAAGCTTTATGATTTTGTAAATGACAATCCAATGGTTTCCATGCATCCTGTATCTTACACAAATAACCCATATATTGCAGGCCAAAATGACAATTTGGTTTCTATCAATTCTTGTGTTCAGATTGACTTGTTGGGGCAGGTTTCTTCTGAAACAGTAGGGATGACACAAATTTCTGCGGTAGGCGGCCAGGTGGATTTTGTCCGTGCAGCTGCCATTAGCCGAGGCGGGCGTTCGATTATTGCCATGCCATCTACGGCAAAGGGTGGTCAAGTGAGCAAGATTGTGCCTATTTTGGACGAGGGAGCAGTGGTAACGACCAATCGTTATGATGTGGAATATATTGTCACAGAGTACGGCATTGCCAATTTACGCAATCGAACCAATCGGGAACGAGCCCGTATGTTGATTGATATTGCGCATCCGGATTTCCGAGAAGTGTTAAAGGTAGCTTTTAAAGAAAGGTTTCATGCTGACTATTAAAAAGGAGGTTAAAATTTATGTGTTTTCAAACCACAAAAGAACACGAAACCTTGCGTATGCAGGTGAGAGCGTTCGCAGAGAAAGAAATCAAACCCATTGCTTTTATGCTTGATCAGGAAAATGCCTTTCCCTTGGAGCAAGTAAAAATGTTGGGTGAAATGGGTTTGATGGGTATTACGTTTCCCAAGGAATATGGCGGTGCGGGCTTAGATTATCTAAGTTATGCCATTGCCGTAGAAGAACTGGCAAGAGTGGACGGTGGCAGTGGCGTGATTCTTTCTGCCCATGCCTCCCTTGGTGCCTGGCCGATTTATGCGTATGGCACCGAAGAACAAAAGGAAAAGTATCTGGTACCATTGGCTGATGGCAGTAAGATTGGTGCCTTTGGTTTGACAGAAACCAATGCCGGTAGTGATGCCATGGGTACGGAAACAACCGCTGACCCGGATGGAGATTATTATATTTTAAACGGTGGAAAGATATTTATCACAAATGCGGATTATGCGGATATTTATGTAGTGACGGCGGTGACACAACCGGGTATGGGCTCTCGTGGTATCAGTGCATTTATTCTGGAAAAGGGCTGGGAGGGTTTTACTTTTGGTGAGCATTATGACAAGTTGGGCATTCGTTCTTCCTCTACGGCAGAGCTTGTTTTTAATAATGTCAAAGTACCAAAAGAAAATCTGCTTGGCAAAGAGGGAGAGGGTTTTCGTATTGCGATGGCAACGTTGGATGGTGGTAGAATCGGTATTGCAGCCCAAGCTCTGGGCATTGCGCAAGGTGCCTTTGAAGAAGCGTTAAAGTATGCCAAAGAACGTGTGCAATTTGGCAAACCCATTGCTTATAATCAAGCCATATCTTTTAAGTTGGCTGACATGGCAACCAAACTAAGGGCGGCACGTTTGATGGTTTATAGTAGTGCGGAGTTGAAACAAAAAGGGCAGCCCCATGGTATGGAGGCGGCGATGGCCAAGCAGTACGCTTCCGACTTAGGTCTGGAAATCGTGAATGATGCATTACAAATACATGGTGGTGCAGGCTTTATGAAAGGTATGGCGGTAGAGCGTTTTTATCGAGATGCTAAGATATGTACGATTTATGAGGGTACCAATGAAATATTGCGTGCGGTTATTTCAGGTTACATTATAGGTAGGCCGCCCAAAGAAGCGGCAATGAAGTCCAAAAAAAGTGGACCGGTTACCGGCGTGCGCAAAAAGATGATATTAAAAGATGGTACTTTAAAAGAGCGTGTCGCTCAGTTGGTGGCATATTTGAAAGCAGATGGATATGACTTTACCATTGGCTTGGATGCAGAAACCCCAATTGCCTTGGCAAGTCGTGTGGTCTGCGCCGGTAAGGGGATTGGTCCCATTGAAAATATGGCACTGATAAAAGATTTGGCTTATCAAGCCGGTGCTGCGATTGGTTGTTCCAGACCTGTGGCAGAGACTCAGAGATATTTGCCGCTGAATCGTTATATTGGTATGTCCGGGCAAAAATTTACGGGTAATCTTTATATTGGTGTTGGGGTGTCCGGTGCCGGACAGCATCTAAAAGGCATTAAAACTGCATCGACGATTGTTGCCATTAATAACAGTGCCAATGCACAGATATTCAAAAATTGTGATTATGGTATTGTAGGTGATTTTACGGAAGTTCTGCCACTGCTAATTGAGACCCTTGACAACGGTGAACCCAAGAAAGAAATGCCGCAACCAAAGAAAATCAAACGGGCAGTACCAAAGAAATTGCCGCCAAGTTACAAATTATATATTTGTAGTGGTTGCGCCTATGAGTATGTGCAAGATTTAGGTGACCCGGAAGCGGATATTTTAGCAGGAACTCCTTTTGCAATGTTGCCGGATGAGTGGATTTGTCCGGAGTGCGGTGATGAAAAAGAGAACTTTATTGAAGTGTGATAGAAGTATAAAATAAAAAAGGAGGCAAAAATTATGCATTGTGTAAGAAAAGTGACAGATGATTTATACTGGGTCGGTGCCAATGAACGTCGTCTGGCACTCTTTGAAAATATCCACCCGATTCCGGAGGGGGTTTCCTACAATTCCTATCTTTTAATGGACGAAAAAACGGTGTTGTTTGATACGGTTGATTGGTCGGTTTGCCGTCAATTTTTAGAAAATATTGAATATGTTTTAAACGGTAGACCCTTGGATTATATGATTATCAACCATTTAGAGCCGGATCATGCGGCTTGTATTGAGGAAATCCTGCTTCGTTATCCGGAGGTTACTGTAATTAGTAATGAAAAAGCCTTTATGTTTATGCGCCAATTTGGTTTTCCCATTGAAGAAGATTGCACGGATGAAGTGGTCGAGGGTGATACAAGATGTTTTGGTACGCATACAATTGCTTTTGTATTTGCGCCAATGGTACATTGGCCGGAAGCGATGGTTAGTTTTGATGTATCAAACGGGGTATTGTTTTCGGCGGATGGGTTTGGTTCTTTTGGTTCTTTGGACGGAAAATTGTTTGATGACGAGGTGAACTTTGACAGAGATTGGATTGATCATGCTAGAAGATATTTGACCAATATTGTAGGGAAATACGGAGCTCATGTACAACATTTGTTAAAAAAGGCAGGCACCATTGAAATCAAGATGCTTTGTCCTTTGCATGGTCCCATATGGCGCACGGATTTGGGTTATATTTTAGATAAGTATGACAAATGGAGCCGGTACGAGCCGGAAGAAAAAGGGGTATTGATTATTTATGCGTCTATGTATGGCAATACGGAAGCGGCAGCTGGAAAATTGGCTACGATGCTGGTAGAAAAAGGCATTACAAATGTTACTATGTATGATGTATCAAGCACCCATGTATCCTATTTGATTGCAGAAACCTTTCGGTTGAGCCATGTGGTTCTTGCGTCTGTTACCTATAATTTAGGCATTTATCCATTGATTCATAACTATCTGATGGATATGAAAGCTTTAGATTTAAAGAAACGTACCTTTGCCATTTTAGAAAATGGTACTTGGGCACCCAAGGCCGGGGATTTGATTTATCAATTCTTGGATGAAGAATTAAAAGAAATGACGATATTAGACGATAGGGTTAGCGTAAATTCATCTCTGAGTGAGTTAAATGATCCGGAGATGGACGCGCTTGTGGATGCTTTGTTGGAATCCCTGGCAACATCCTAGAAACCCGCAAAGAAAGCACTTTGTACGAGCAGGGTGCTTTCTTTACTTCACAGGAAATCATTTTTTCTGAAAAGATTGCAGCATAGGTAGATAGATGGTTACGGTGGTACCGCCCTTGGGGCGGTTATCCACATGAATCCCATAGTCATCTCCATAAATCAGTTTAATGCGATTGTCTACATTGTCAATGCCAATACCGGTAAAATGCTCTCCTTTTCGATATTCGCCTGTTGTGGTATTTAAAAGTTGCTCTTTTTGAATACCAACACCATCGTCGATGATTTCAAATTTTAAATATTGTTTTTCTTGTGTTACAAATACATTGATGTTGCCTTTTTGCCCATCCGGAAAAGCATGAAAGAATGCGTTTTCCAAAAAAGGTTGCAGGATTAATTTTGGAACCATTTGGCTCTTGCAATTGGAACTAATGTAAAAATCTACATGGATGTTATCTGTATAGCGCATTTGGTTGATGCGTGTGTAATGACGCAAGTTTTCAATTTCTTCCGCTACGGAAATAAATTCATTTTCATTGCTAATGGTATTGCGTAACAATGAAATAAATGCGTCAATCATCACAACGGACTTATCAGAATTTCCTTGCCAAATCAGCCATTTAATGCTGGTTAAGGTATTATACATAAAGTGTGGATTGATTTGGGCTTGTAAAGCGGAAATTTCAGCACTGCGTTTTTCCTCCTGGGCTTGTACTTGGTTATGGAACTGCTGATTTAGCATTTCCAACATATTATTAAAACCTTTGGTGAGGGTTTGGATTTCGTCAGCACCCTCTTCTTTTACCCGCTCATTCATATTTGTGATTTCGATTCGCTCCATAACATTAACGAGTGAAGTAAGTGGTTTTAGTTGCTTTCGGATAATGATGAAGATAAAAAGGCCGATGCAAAGTGTCACCAAAAAAGCAAGTAACATAGCACCGGAAATATCATGGCGTTCCAAAAAGGCCGTTTCCGGGTCAACGACACCTAGTATTGTGTAGCCGGATTTATGCACACCCTCCATAAAATAAAGTCCGTTTTTTTCCGGAATATAAAAAGAGGGAAAGCTGGTAGAGATGATTTGATGATCCCGGTTTAATATGAAAATATTATTTGTCTCAGAAGTAAAAAAACTATAGGTTTTTTTAAAGTCGGATTCTTTCCAGAAAACATACAAAATACCGTAGGGTTCATGGTTGTTGTACTCTGCGCCGGTTAAGGCTTTGGCAAAAATGACGATGGCATCGTTTTGGGTTGTTTCGGTAAAACCTTGTGGTGTAAAGCCACTAACCAATTCGTCAGGAGAGGTAAGTGCTCTTTGGCTGATGTCCTTTTTCAAAATCTCATCAATGGGGGTGGTGATACGCTCCAGATTGTGCAAAAAGGCATGGTTTTCCAAATCAACAATCATAATATAAACATGTAGATGTCGTGCCAAATTGGTGTTTTGGATTTGATGTTGCATGGAAACAATATCAGACATAGCTTCCAATGGGCTCTGGTTGCCTTGTGTGTATCTTTGGATGGCATTGCTTCGGTTTATAGAAACGCTAAAATCAAAAATATCTTGATACAAGTTCGAAAACTGTTCCTCCACATGTTGAAATACATATTTTTGTGATTCCACATAAGTTTCTGCAAAGATGCGCATAGAGAGAGTTGTATTAGCGATACTAAAAAATAAAGCCAGCAGAACAATCCCTATTAGAATGGGAAAGATGATTTTAACATAAATACTACCCGGCTTTATTTTTATTTTCATAATGTATTTTTCTCCATATATGCCCTGCGGTAATCACGCGGTGATTTATTTGTGAGTTTTTTAAACACACGGCAGAAATAACTGTGATCGGTATATCCCACTTCGTGACTGATTTCGGAGATGCTTTTATCTGTTTGTTTTAACAGGTCACTGGCTTTATTGATGCGAAGATGATTTAAATATCCTTTGAAATCCTGTCCCATATGTTGGTTAAAATAAAAGGATAAGTAAGAGTAGTTTAGACCAAATAGATCGGCGAGTATGCTCAAATCTAGGTCTTGTTTGTAATTTGCAGCAAGATACTTTTTGATTTCTTTGATTCTTTTATCCTTTACATGGATATGTTCTTCTAATAAAGTAAAGATGCGGTTTTGTATCTCATCAAGAACCTTTTGAAACGCAATGTAATGTGGAGCGCCCTCGATTTTTGAGAAATATTCGTGTTGTAAGTCTTCTATTTTATGGATGTGTTTTTCCAATTCCATGCAATAATTATACAATAAATTTTTGGCAATGTTTTTTATGTTGTGTACATGCATGTTTGCTTGCTGTGCGGTATCCAGATAGGTGATATATAGATTCAATGCAGTAATAAATTCTTTGTGTTCCAAGGCTTGTGAATATGCTTCAAAATCAAAACGTTCCATCTCTGTTTGTGTATTCTCCTCTTGAATGAGCAAGGTTTCTGTTGGGTGGTAAAAATGCATGGAAACAGAGTGTGCAATTTGTTTTGTATAGCGTTCTTTGATGTGGCTGATGTGACGAAACATTTGGCTTAAAACGAAAAAAGTACCGTCATAAAGTTGTTCTAGTTTTTGCGAACAAATTAAAATATTATTTTTTAAAAGGGTATCATCCTTAAAACGATAGTTGATCAAAAAGCATGGAATGTGCTCTTTTATGTTGAAATACAAAACAACATACTGCGGTTTGTCCTGAAAGAAAAGATGGATATAATCTATAATCGCTGGTATGATTGTTTTATCACCGTGGCTCAAACTTTGCGTATCTAAGGCTAGGATACGGTAGCTGGAATGGAGTAGCACATTTGCGAAATCTTCTTCTTTTAATTCTTTTTGAAAACCGGAGATATAACGTTCTAGTTGATATGCTTCTGAATGATGTTGGTTGGTAACCAATGTAAGCCCCTCGATATTGCCGGAGGCTTTTTTTAATACGGACAGGAGCATGTCCGGGGTCAATGCGGTTTTCAGGATGTAGTCAACGGCACCATGAATTAATGTTTTTTTCACATAGTCAAAGTTGTCATGCCCACTGAGCATAATAAGTTGTATCCAAGGATATCTGCGGCAAATCACTTCGGAAAAGGCAATGCCATCCATAATCGGCATAACAACATCCGCAATAATAATATCCGGATTTGTTTCTTTTACCACTTCTAAGGCTATTTTACCATTGGAGGCCTCACCGACAACTTGGAAGCCGTTGCTTTCCCAATCCAACATATGTCGGATGCCTTGGCGCATAATCTGTTCATCATCTACGATTAGAACACGGCAATATCTAATGGTTTGTGTATTCATGCATCTTGTATCCTTTGACTGAATTTCATTCGTTTCGTTAACAAATGTGTTCTATTGTCATCATACCATAATCCGGCGGATGAGAGCTACTATACTTTGTTTTATTATTGCAGTGTGGATTCTGCATTTGTTTGGTATTCCCGGAAGAGCGTATCTATGTCTCTGCCATTTAAAAAACGTTGTAAAGCGGTGATTAAAATCTCTTCAATCTGGTATGTGTGTTCACCAAAATCTACCGCCGGAATGTCATTGGTCCATTCTGCAAAAAGTGTGAGAATTTCTTGCCCGCCAAAAAAATCAAAGTCCAAGCTATAGTTTTCGACGCTTTCGGCTGCGATTAAAGTGCTGACCAAGTTAATTTCGATTGCCAGTGCATTCATTAAATCAACATTGGATGCGAAAGTAGCTTCCATAAAACTTAGGGCAGCTTCTACACCCGTTACGTTTTGTAGTACATACCAACTGGAACCACCAAGGGCGGAGGCATTCACAGAATCTGGATTTGCGCCCATTCTTGGGAATGCTGCGATTCTCCAGTCACCGGCTTGGTCGTTGGCATTGGAAATGGTGGGGGCAATCCAACAACCGGTCAAGACGGAGGCGACAAGCCCATCATGGAATGCACCTACAAATTGATCCCAAGAAGAAATAGGGCGGACAACATCGGCCTCCATAAGTTGTCCGGTAATGTCAAAGGCATCTTTTAAAGCTTGGTTGCCGGCGATGGTGATTTCGCCGCCCGGGCCTGTGTACCACGCACCGGCACTTTGTATCATCATGCGAATAAAGCCCAAATCATTGGGATTTAATGTGAGCAGATCCACACCGGTGGTTTCTTTGATGGTGATGCCAATTGCAATGTATTCTTCCCATGTGATGTTTTGCATATCGGCTTCCGTAAAACCGGCGGCTTCCACTAGGTCCAGCCGGTAGAACATGGCAGCAACACCGGAGTCAAAAGGGATGCTATAAAAGCTGCCGTTGATAGAGCTGATGGCTGACTTATACTCTGCAAAATCAGAGGGGGAAGCGATGCCCGATAAGTCGGCAAATTCATGAAGAAAAGCGTTTAAATAACCGGGGGCACGATAATCTTCAATCAGGACAATATTTGGAAGCCCCTCGTGAATACCCGCCGCTAAGTTTGTGTTCAAAGCGGCAATCACATCGCCTTGTGCCATGTTGACGATTTCAATGGTGGTGTTTGGATTGATTTCGTTGTACATTTGGGCTGCCAGATGTAACGCTTTGATATTAAAGTTTTCATCCCATGCCCATACGGTGATGGTTTCGCCGTCATTATGTTTGGTTGGTTTTGCATCGTCGTTTGTGTCTATGTTTGCATGGCAAGCAACAACATTTATGATAATAAGGGCAGTCAATAAAGCAGCCACTACTGTTTTCCGTTTCATAACTTAGATTCTCCCCGGACTTTTTTGCTTTTCTCTTATACAAAATATACCACAAGAGCTTTCTTTCGCACTAGGAAAGTTTTTATTAGAATTAGGATTAATTTTAGGTTCAAATTAGGATTAAAATAATTTATAATAAAAAAAGATGTAACGTTCGGGAAAGGAAAAGAAGAAAAAATGAAGTTAAAAAAGATATTACATGGCGGGGATTATAATCCGGAGCAATGGTTGGATTATCCTGAAATTTTAGAAAAAGATATTACATATTTTCAATTAGCAAAGATTAATACTGTGACGATTGGTATGTTTTCTTGGTCTACTTTGGAGCCGACAGAGGGGGTGTTTCAGTTTGAATGGTTGGAAGAGATCATCAATCGATTGTATGCCGCAGGTATTTCCACGATTTTAGCCTCTCCATCCGGTGCCAGACCAAAGTGGATGGCGGATCGGTATCCGGAAGTTTTGCGTGTGCGGGAGGATAGAACACGCTTGTTATTTGGCGGCCGGCACAATCATTGTTATACTTCACCCATTTACCGGGAAAAAATAGAAATCATAAATCGGGTCTTGGGAGAGCGATTTGGGCATCATCCCGCAGTTATTTTGTGGCACATCTCCAATGAATACGGTGGAGATTGTCATTGTCCTTTATGTCAAGAGGCTTTTCAAGCATGGTTAAAAAATCGCTACGGATGCATTGAACATGTCAACCGAAGCTGGAATACCACCTTTTGGAGTCATACCTACCAATCCTTCGAGCAGATAGAGAGCCCCTCTTCCATTGGCGAGACCTTGGTGCATGGTTTGACTCTGGATTGGAAACGTTTTGTGACAGATCAAACGGTGGATTTTTGTGCATGGGAAATAAAAGCATTAAAAGCTTCCGGTTCTGCTATACCAACCACAACAAATTTGATGTATGATTTTGTTGGTTTGAATTATGATAAGATGGCAAGCATCATTGACATTGTATCCTGGGATACCTATCCAGTTTGGCATAAGAGAGAGGATATTAAAGTTGCTTGGGACAACGGGATGCAACACGATTATATGCGTTGCTTAAAGCATAAGCCTTTTCTTTTGATGGAGTCCTGCCCATCCAGTACCAATTGGCAGGCGGTTAGTAGGTTAAAGCGTCCGGGGCTTTTAAAAGCACAATCCTGGCAGGCGGTGGCGCATGGTTCGGAGAGTGTGTTGTATTTTCAAATGCGGCAAAGCCGTGGTAGCTCGGAAAAATTTCATGGTGCGGTGGTGGACCATTACGGTGGTTGTGATACACGGGTATTCCGGGAAATCGCCCAATTGGGTGGTGAGTTGGAAAACTTGCCCGGGATTTTAGGTAGTGAAACAAGAGCGAAGGTTGCGCTGATTTATGATATTGAAAACCGTTGGGCCGTGGAGGGTGCGCAAGGACCACGCAATGAGGGATTATATTATCATAGGGCTGCTGTGAAGTCTTATCAGGCTCTGCGAAAACAAGGTATCAATGTAGATGTGATTAGTATGGTACAGGATTTGAGCAAGTACAAGCTGGTTGTGGCACCGATGCTTTATATGTTCCGTGCAGGCATAGAAGAAAAGATACGTACCTTTGTAAAGGGCGGAGGTCATTTTGTGTTGGGTTATTGGTCCGGCATTGTAGATGAAAATGATAGTTGCTTTTTAGGCGGAACACCCTATAAGCTGATGGATGTATTTGGATTGCGACGTACGGAAACCGACGGCTTGTATGCCCATGAAAGCAATTCGATTCATGGAGTGGCTGATTTAGGTGATGCGAGTGTTTACAAAACGGATACCCTTTGTGATTTGCTGGATTTGAATACGGCAGAGGCATTGTATTGTTATGGAGAAGAATTTTATCAAGGTACAGCTGCCGTTACGAAAAATCGGTTTGGCAGCGGTGTAGCCTATTATATCGGCAGTGATGCGATGCAAGCATTTTATGATGATTTTTATGGGGAATTGTTGCATGCTGCCGATGTTGAACCGTTGGTAACGGGCGAAATACCAAAGGGTATTGCCATCAATTCACGAGAAGGGGCCGATGGAATGTATTTGTTTTTGCAGAACTATAACAATGAAGTAGTTGATATCAGCGCTTTGGAGCTTACCGGCACGCTGATGCAAGGAGAAAACAAAAACCGGTTGGATGCTTATGAAACATTAATTATAAAAAAATAAAAAAGTATGGTGTAAATTCCTTTACCATACTAAGGATATTCTGATATACTATTGTTTAGAGCAAAAATAAAATTGTAGTTAGAAAAAGGAGAAAAAATTCCATGTCTAAGGTAAAGTTATTGTCAGGCGAACAAATTCCGTTGGAAATGCATAAAATACGGATGGTTCAAAAAGTGAATCTACTACCGGTAGAAGAACGCATCGAAAGCATGAAAGAAGCCGGTTTTAATACATTTCTGTTGAAAAATCGCAATGTTTATTTAGATATGCTAACAGACAGTGGTGTCAATGCCATGAGTGAAAACCAATATGCTGCTATGATGCAGGCGGATGATAGTTATGCCGGTTCGGAAACTTACTACCGTTTGCAAGAGGTATTAAAGGATATTTTTGGTTTGGATCAGTTTTTGCCCGCCCACCAAGGGAGAGCCTGTGAAAATATCATTGCGGAAACCCTGGTTACACCGGGTTCAACAGCGATTATGAACTATCATTTTACAACAACAAAGGCGCATATCAAGCGTCGTGGCGGAACGGTAGAAGAGATTGTGCCGGATAGTAGTTTGGAAATCAACAGCGATGTGCCTTTTAAGGGTGATATTGATATTGATAAACTAAATGCCATGATTGCGCGTTTGGGTAAAGATAAAATTTGTTTTGTCCGTATTGAGGCAGGTACCAACTTAATTGGCGGGCAACCTGTTTCCATGAAAAATATGCGGGAAGTTTCCAAGATTTGTCGCAAAGCAGGGATTCCTTTGGTTTATGATGCCAGTTTGTTATCAGACAACCTATATTTTATCAAAACCAGAGAAGCAGAGTTTGCGGATGTTGATTTAAAAGAAATCAGCAGGGAGATTGCTGCTTTGATGGATGTGACTTATTTCTCTGCCCGTAAATTGGGTTCTGCCCGTGGTGGTGGTATTTTGGTTTCGGATGAAGCCTTATTTCATAAAATGCGCGAGTTGGTGCCATTGTTTGAGGGTTTTTTGACTTACGGTGGTATGTCTGTCCGTGAGATGGAAGCTCTGGCCGTTGGCTTAAATGAGACCATGGATTTGGAAGTGATTTCCCAAACGCCGATTTTTGTGGAAGCCTTGTGCAATGAACTGTTGGCAAAAGGCATACCGGTGGTAACCCCGCCCGGTGGTTTGGGTTGTCATGTGGATGCGATGGCATTTTGTTCTCATGTACCGCAGGATCAGTATCCGGCCGGTGCTTTGGCAGCGGCCATGTATATTGCCAGTGGGGTACGTGGTATGGAACGGGGTACCATGAGTGAGGAAAGAGGCGATGATGGGGTAGATAAATTGGCCGAGATGGAATTGCTTCGTTTGGCTTTTCCCAAACGTGTTTTTACATACTCCCAAGTGAAGTATGTGGCGGATCGTTTGGATTGGTTGTATAAAAATCGTACATTGATTGGTGGATTGAAGTTTGTAGAAGAACCAAAGGTATTGCGTTTCTTCTTCGGGCGTTTGGAGCCTGTTGGTGACTGGCCGGAAAAATTGGTTGTGGCTTTCCGAAAGGACTTTGGAGATAGCTTATAATTATGAGACGTGATTTGGAAATGATATCAGTTGGCATACAGCGCTGGAAAATTGTGTTGATTCTATTCTCGGTTGCAAGTTTGATGACCATGTATTGGGTGGTATCCATGCAACCCTCCAATCCCGTTTATGTGCGAGCATATATGGGGGATGGAAATTTTGTAGAAGATATGCCCGGCGGTGTAGCCATGCAATTGCATAATGAAGCAAATCAATATGCCCTGACCATTGTAGGAAAGGGTGGATTGGAAGAAATCATTTTTGGTCATGAAATTGGTTTGGTTTTTCGCGCCGTTGATTGGGTGCAAGGAGTTCCGGATGCATATAGTTATTGGAATTGGTTAAACAATAAATTAGGTTCTTATCCGCATGGCATGGCTTTTTTGGTAGAATACGACTCGGAGGCATTGGATGCACGATTGGATCGGCTTGCTGTGTTTGATGAAACGGCAACGGTGATTTCGGTAAGTGCAAGGCCGGAATTTGACGGAGAAAGATTTGTGATGGTTGGGGAGACCATTGGTACCGTAGCGGATCGGGAGATGTTGATTGGAAATCTTCGTCAGGCTTTTGTAAATGGTCGGACAACATTAAATCTGGAAGAAATTGGTGCTTATATTACCCCTCGTTTTACAGTTGCATCATCGGAGTTAGCGGCTGCTATAGAGTCTTTGAACGCTTATGTTGCAACAAGTGTTACCTATGATTTAAACCCTAAGCAGGTGGTTGTAGATGCTCCATTGATTGCGACCTGGCTTTCTTGGGATGAAAATTTAACAGTGACCTTACAGGAAGATCGGGTACGTGCTTTTATGCATGTGTTTGTGACAACCTATTCGACCTTTGGTACCACCAGAACGTTTACCAATCCTTTGGGGCGAGAGGTGCAGGTCTTTGGTGGAAGTTTTGGTTGGCAGTTGGATGAATATACAGAAGCAAATGCATTGTTGCATAGCATTCGGCATGGTGAAGTAGCCGTAAGACATCCGGCGCATTTTAGAGCAGGGCAGATGTATGAAGGCCTTGAATGGGGTAATACCTTTGCCCAGGTAGACTTGTCCGGGCAGCATATGTGGTTGTTTGTGAATGGTGAATTGGCCATGGAATCCCCTGTGGTAACAGGGATGGCACATTCTTCCCCGACTAACCAAGGGGTATATACCGTATTAAATATGCTAAGTCCCACTGTTTTGCGTGGGCCCGTTGTAGATGAAGAAACGGGAAGGCGGGAGTGGGAAGCACCGGTGAGTTATTGGATGCAAACAACCTGGTATGGAGTAGGTTTCCATGATGCGACCTGGCAGCCTTATTTTGGTGGCACCCGTTTTCAATATGGTGGTTCCAGAGGTTGTATTAACTTGCCTTTGGATGCGGCAAGGCAGTTGTTTGGTATGGCTTATAATGGTATGCCGGTGATTGTACATCATTAGTAGACTATGCATTTGATAGAATAAAATAAAAAGTGGTTCCCGATTTTGTGAAGTTTTGCAAAAAGTGGTTCCACTTTTTGTGGTATCCCTTTATAATAATTCTGAGGAGATAAATTGTGAAACAACATGGATTTGAAAAAAGGGATTGTCCCGGATATTGTTTCAGTGGAAATAGATTGACGAAGGAGTATGATTATGATTGAGATTAGAAATTTGACCAAGATATACAGATTATCCAAAAAGCAGATGAAAGAATCCAAAAGCAAAAATCCAAATAAAACAGCGGTAGACCGTCTGGATTTGGTTGCAAAGCCCGGTCGCATTTATGGTTTACTTGGACCAAATGGAGCAGGGAAAACCACCACCTTGCGTTGCATTGCCACAATCATCAAACCAACATACGGTGAGGTATTGGTTAATGGTTTTGAGGTACAAAAAGAGCCGGAGAGCGTTCGGCAGCAAATTGGTTTTTTGACCGGGGAGATTAAGTTAGACCCGCATTTTACAGCGGACTATTTATTTGATTTTTTTGGAAAAATCCATGGTGTGCCCGATGATGTTTTGAAAAAACGAAAAGAAGAGCTGTTTACTTATTTTGATATTACTGATTTTGCTCATAAAAAAATCAAGGAGTTGTCTACAGGGATGGCACAAAAAGCGGCCATTGCTGTTTGTTTGGTACATGATCCGGATATTGTTATTTTTGATGAGCCAACCAGCGGTTTGGATGTTGTGACGGCCAGAGGGGTGACAGATTATTTAAAAAAACTTGCGGATAATGGAAAGTTGGTTATTATTTCAACCCATGTGATGTCAGAGGCGGAAAAGCTATGTGATGAAATTGGCATTATCATTAATGGAAAAAAAGTGATGGAGGGTACCTTAGAAGAGATTTTGCATCAAACCAATACGACAGATTTAGAGGATGCATTTTTTGTGCTGTACAAAGAGCAGGGAGGGGAGGTTTAAGATGAATGGATTTCAACAAATATTTCGGAAAGAATTGGACCGTGTGTTTAAAGACAGAAGGATGATTTTATCTGTTTTTATACTGCCTATTTTGATTATGGTGGGTGTGTTGACTATGGTCAATAATTTTGCCCATGCAGCCCAGGAGCGTGTGGAAACCCACGAATCTATTATTTACATCGCTAACGCGCCGGCGGGTTTTGTAGATTTTTTAAAACAAATGGATGACAGTATGTCCTTGTATCCGCTCGATGATGAAGCAAGGGTAAAAGCAGGTATTTTAGATGGTAGTATTGATTTATTGATTGCATTCCCGGAAAGTTTTACAGCGGATATTTTGAATTATCAAAGGGGCTATAACATCCCGCAAATCAAAACCTTTTACAATCCCACAGAGGATTTTTCAATGGCAGCATTCAATGCGATTTCTACAGATGCTTTGGAGAGATACCGGCAGTTTTTGCTGGCGGAGCGTGTGGATGACATGTCAAGTTTGATTGTATTTACGGTAAATTCAGATAATCCGGAGATGATTATTCAAGATGAAGCCAGAGCCGGTGGACAGGTGTTGGGTATGTTGATTCCTTATTTTGTGACTATTTTGCTCTTTGCCAATGCGATGGGCTTGGGCGCGGATATGGTAGCCGGGGAAAAAGAAAGAGGAACCATGGCCAGCCTTTTGGTTTCTCCGGCCAAGCGTAGTTCTATCGTGCTGGCTAAGGTATTTTCTTTGATGGTGCTGACCGGTATTTCTGCCATTATATATGTGGTTGCCATGGCGATTTTTATGCCTCTGATATTGGGTGGTGATTTGGCAGATATGGGCATTACCATTGCGCTGAGTTTGGAACAGGTCATTATGTTAGGTGCTTTGTTGTTGTTGACGGCGATTTTGTATGCGGCAATCATTGTTTTAACATCTGTTTTTGCAAAAACCGTCCGGGAGGCAAATACCTATATTATGCCTGTGTACATCATTGTGATGGTGGTGGGTATGTCTACGATGTTCCCCCTTGGTACGCCCAATGATTTGATGTATTTGATTCCGGTTTATGGTGGTGTTTTGTCTTTGCAGGGGATTTTCACCCAGGAGTTGCAGGTGGGCCAATATCTGATGGCTTTGGCCTCCACAAGTGCGGTGAGTGTGGTATTGATGTTGATTATCACTCGTGTCTTTAATAGTGAAAAAATCATGAGTAAATAGGCGGAAAAAGGAGATACAGTGATTTGCTTGTATCTCCTTTTCAGATGTGCTAAAATCTCGACTTTGACAGAACATACGTTCAAAAAGACCCGCATACCTATGCCGTTATTGGGTATGCGGGCTTTGTGATTTGATATAAAGCTGTAGTGAATTTAATTCTTTTTCACACTTCCTAGA
>Ga0131853_10000421_pt1 | contig 77569 bp, 65 predicted proteins | sample TergutLab28metaG_FD_92764 | JGI IMG/M metagenome (GOLD analysis project Ga0131853, IMG submission 92764) | Labiotermes labralis P1 segment gut microbial communities from Petit-Saut dam, French Guiana - Lab288 P1 (version 2) (version 2) | ecosystem: Host-associated > Arthropoda: Insects >...
AATAGTTTTCTATTGATGTTTATGTTGTTTACTATATTTTTCATTATGAGGCCACCTTTCATTTATATTTCAATACACATTAAGACCTTCTCGTATAATAATGGCATTCAAGGTTGTATTTTCCGATATGTTTTCATTGCTGATCTCTAAGATTACGATGCCAAACGAGGGCGTTTCCGCAAAACCAACTTCAACAATAACTTCCAATTTTAATTCATCGCCACTTCTATTTAGTCGAATTTCATTGTATCTTATACCACTAGTTGAGAACCCAAAAGTAAATACAACTACAGCATTATTGATGAAAAATTGTTCGCCATATCTTTGATTTAGTTCTTCTAATTTTTCAGCTAAAGATTTCGAAATAATAGGTGAATAAAAATTCAATTCTTTCCAATCATTCGAGCAAGTCACTATTAGATTTTTTCTTCCACCGATTCCTCCATTACCCCAATCTTGTAAGGCTATTGTAAAATCAACTCTCGATCCTCTGCATCCTATTAATGTTCCAACCGAAAAAACCATCAATATGATGCATAAAAATAAACCTCTTATTGTTCCGATATTTTTTTTATTCATCTAAACTCAATCCCCTTTTTTGAATTCGTTAGTTATTGTTATTATACAAAGCCACTTTAAATTCTAGTTTGACTTAATTATTTGCTGCACTATTACAAAATGGTGTGCAGCAAAAAAGGATTATTGCCAATATAATGAAAAAGAGCGTTGCAATCAATCATACTATTTTTTTATTTATGATGCCTCTTTACTTTCTTATTAATAAATTATGCTTAAATTTAGGCGAGATTTCCAGTAATTAGCACCATTTATGAAAGCTAGAGCTTATAATACATCCATTTTATTTTTTAATTACATTAAATATTTAAATTACTAAAATGATTATTACTTTTTAAAAATTATTTGTTAGTAATTTTTTTCAACTTTCTCAGTCGATTGTTTAAATATATATTTGAGATGAGTAACAATACAAGTCTCCACAGGACAATTAAAGATTTTATCTTAAATTAATGTCCTTGGACACAAGCAAGTATATTATAATGATTATAGCATACTATTGTATTCTTTTCAAGATGTTCTATTAGAATTATAAATCATTTTTATTTTTAATTTATTTCTTAAATAACGGTTTAGCCGCACTTTATAAATAAAAAAACTACCTTGTTTTTTATCAAAGTAGCTTTATTTTTGTTTTCTTGATTTTATCTTGTTTTGCATATATTTTATATATTTCAAGCATTTATTTTTCTAAAGGTCAAATTCAAACTCTAATTTCATACCTTGGCGAAGATTAACCGCTTTAACCGCAGATTTCGAATTCCATAAATATTCGCCAGGATTCAACTCTAAAGAATACTCTTCTAAATTGACATCCCTAACAACAAACAATCCTTCAGATGCTTGTAAAATGACGTTTTTGTTGCCTTTTTCTTGATTAGTTAAGGTTATTTTTTCCTTTCCGACATTCTGATATAACAAACCATAAGAATCATCACTTTCTAAATTCTGCTCAATCGCCATATCTTGTACTAACGGAATATAAGTTCCTTCTCCAAAACTATAATTCTTTTTATCAACAGTCAAGTTAGCTGCTCTAAAATTTATTTTCATATTTACATTTTCCTTTCGCTTTTTAATAGTGTACCAAAATTCTAGCATGTTATTAATATTTTTGTCAATAAAAGACCTACGTCAATTAGATACTTATTTCGTCAACATATTTATTTTACTTGTATATCTAGGCAAATTATGATAAAATAAAATAAGTTACCTGAGACAATTTGTTTCGGAAGGAAAGGGTTTGGGTTATTATAATGCTAATTACAAGATAATTTTTAGGCCTAAAAAAATATAAAAGAAAAGAGAAAATTATTTATGGAAAAAGCATTATTAGTCTTCCTTGACAGTGAAGACCCTTTTTTACCGATCAATTATCAGATCGAAGAATTAAAGAATCTGGCCGAGGCCTCTTTAATTAGTGTTGTGGATATTATAATCCAGAAAAAATCAAAACCAACGCCAAATTTTTTAATTGGTCGTGGAAAAGTCGAAGAAATAAAAAATAATATTAGCGAACAGGAAATTGAAATAGTCATTTTTAATGATGAATTAAGTCCTGCCCAAATCAAAAATCTAGAGCGTGAACTTGATGTGAAAATTATCGATCGCAGTGTTCTTATTCTGGACATTTTCGCTAAAAGAGCGCAAACAAAAGAGGCAATGCTCGAGATTGAGCTAGCCCAGTTGCGTTATTTCCTACCAAGATTAGTCGGTCTTACAAATTCACTTTCCAGACAAGGTGGAACCAGTGGTTCTTTTAGCGCTAAAGGACCTGGTGAGAAAAAACTGGAATTAGATCGAAGACGGATTTACAATCAAATAAATCGTTTAGAAAAAGAACTTGCTAAAGTTCATAACGAAAAGAAAGCCAGTGCTAAAAGACGAAATAAAAGTTCTACACCAATCGTTGGTTTAGTTGGTTATACTAATGCCGGCAAAAGTGCTACTATGAATAATCTGATTAAACGTTCTTCAAGTCCTAAAACCGAAGTTTTAGAAAAAGATATGTTATTTGCGACTCTAGGAACTAATACTAGAAGAATAAAAATGTCTGGATTTAAAGAGTTTATTTTAATTGATACTGTAGGATTTGTCTCCAAACTACCACATCACCTTGTTAATTCCTTTAAATCAACTTTAGAATCAATTAACGATTGTGATCTTCTTATTCATGTTGTTGATAGCTCTAATCCATTTTATGAGAAACAAATAGAAGTGACTAATACTGTATTAGATGAACTAAAAACCGTTAATGTTCCAACTCTTTATGCATTTAGCAAATCAGATGTTAGTAATAAAGAATTTTTTATGCCAGATTTAGAAAATACTATTCTTTTCTCTAACAAGACATTAGCTAACTTTGAAAGTTTAGAAAAAATGATCGTTAGCTTGTTAAGCGAAGGTTATATTGAAACTGACCTTTATATTCCTCATTCTGAAGGAAAGATTATTAGCTTTATTGAAAGCAATACCATTATATTAGCTAAAATAATTACTGAAAATTCCATCTATTATCGAATCAGAGTAACAGAAATTGATTTTAATCGCTATTTAAAAAACTTTAGGGAGTTGATTTAATGTGTATTTTCTGTAAAATTATAAATAAAGAAATTCCCGCCCATATTTTACATGAAGATGAAAATTTTATTGTAATACTTGATATTATGCAAGCGACTAAAGGTCATACCTTAATTATCCCTAAAAAACATTCAGAAAATATTTTCAACCTTGAGCAAACTACTATTTCAAATATTTTTCCGCTTGTGCAAAAAATTGCGATAAGGCTTAAAGAACGTTTGAGCTTAGAAGGTCTTAACATTATAAATAATAATGGAAAAATAGCTGGACAAACGGTAATGCATTATCATATTCATTTGATACCTCGTTATGTAAATGATAATCTTGTAATAACTTTTGATAAAACTGAACAAAACTTTGCGGAATTAGTAAAAATTTTAAAGTAAAACGATTTTTTAGATTCATACAAAACAAAAAGGGACGCAAATCCCCTTTTTTATTAATTGTTAAATTTAGCGTAGACAGTTATCTCAGAGTTTACTTCACTGACTGGATTCTTAAAATCTTTATCCAGAAACCAACCAATAAAATCAAACCCTGGCTTATTTACTGTTTTTGGTAATATTATCTTAGTTCCTTCTGGCGCTGAATATGTTGCTTCAGCAAATAAAACACCTGGTATATTATCTAAAGCGTCTTTTACTCTTGGCGAAGTGAACCATTTGTATTTTAATTGGAGCGTATCAGCTGTAAAAAAGAAAAATTTCACTGTATCAACTAAAGAGGCCCAAGGTGAATGAAAAAAATCATTACCATGGTTTTCTGGCGTAGTATAGCCTTCATCTGTTCGCCAGTATTCAAAAAATTTCATTTGAAAAGTAATAAAGTCTGTGAACATATCATTCTTAAGACAATAACCAATAAACGTATTTTCAGGCTGATTTTTTAACAATCCCCCTGTTTCTTTAGTTAAGTAATAGCTTTGAAAAGCATCACCTACTCCATATAAATCACTTTTTCCTGAAGCATGCCAATCCTTACAAAAATCTAGAAAAGATTTTAAATCAGTAATTCCATAACTTTTGAAATCAACATCCGTATTCTTTAACATAAAGCGATAAAACTCACCCATAAAATCAATATATAAGCCTTCTTTATTTAACCAGGCGTCTTTACCAATATTATAATTAACAAAATAATATTTCATCTTTTTTCTCCTTAATAAATTTTTTATTTAATATTATATAACTGACAGATAACTTTTCCTAAAGTAAATTCTTTGACAAGAACTGGCTTTGTCTTCAGTTTAGCTAATTCTTCAATTTTTATATCTATCAATAACATTTTATCTGGCTTTACTTTACCTTGTTCGCCAGAAACAATTGATTCACTGTCAAAATTAAAAATTAGATTTCTTCTATCGCCAACTAAACGGCGAACATAATTATACTTTGAGTCATCTTTAGCATAAACCACTAGATTATTGAAATCCGCAACATTTATTTTAAGAATTTGATTAATCTGTTCTTCTTCTGTCTTTTCTATCTCTTTTAAGTAACTGATTCTTTTATCAAATATTTTAGAGAAAGGAATTTCTTCACTTTCACTGGAATAACCTAAGATTGCGTCAATATTAACATTTTCTGCAGCTTTAAAAATTGAGATATCAACATTATCATAATCATTCTTCAGGTCTTTGATTAAATCTTTTATAACTTTTCGTTTTGAGCCATTATCTCTTTTAGTAACTGAACAGCCACAATTCATAGCTTTAATGCCCGCATTCTCACCAAATTTAATAATGTCCTCTTCACGAATTAAAAACATAGGTCTGATTAAAGTTAAATTCGGAAAGTTATCGGAAGGAAGTTTTGGAATCATAGTCTTAAAATTTCCAGCAAATAAGACATTAAGCATCGTAGTTTCTATTACATCATTAAAATGATGACCTAATGCCATTTTATTACAACCTAATTCTACAGCGGCATTATATAAAAAACCTCTCCGCATCCTTGCGCACATATAACAAGGATTTGCTTCATTGAGCAACATTGAAACATGAAAAATATTGGAATCCTTAATAACTAAAGGAATACCAAGGCGGGCGGCATTCTCTTCCAAAGCTTGTCTGTTTTCTTTTGAGAAGCCTGGATCCATTGTTAAAAATGAAGCTTTAAATGGTTTATTACCATGTTTAACTAATTCTTGAATCATTTTTGCTAATAAAAGCGAATCTTTTCCACCTGATATACATACCGCAACGTGATCATTTTCCTCAATCAATTCATAATCAATAACGGCTTTAATAAATCTTGACCATAAAGTCTTGCGATACTTTTTAATAATTGAGCGTTCAATTTCCTTTAATTCTAGCACTTCACATCACGTCCTTTGTATAATTTGTCAGAAGCACTTTTATGTCTTCAATAAAATCGGCTAATTGCTCGAAGCTATCTAATTTCGCCCCCGAAGCCAATGGATGACCACCACCCTGATATTTTTCTGCTAGTTTATTAATAATTGGTCCATTACTTCTTAAGCGAACTCTTATTTCATCTGGATATTCAATAATTAAGGCCCAAATCGGAAAGCCTTTAATACCACCAATAATATTAACCATTGCGGCTGCTTCCTCATCTGTTACCTGAAAATCTTTTATTGTCTGTTGGGTTACAGTCAAATAAATAAAACCTTCTTCAATAAATTTATAATTATTATAAAGATGAGCCTTGTATTGAAATTGGCTTAGCTTTTCTGTATTCAATAGATAATCAATCTTTTGGTTATCTAAGCCAAATTCTAACATTTCTCCTGCTAAAAGAAATGTTTTCTTTTTAACAGCGGCATAACGAAAGCGACCTGTGTCCGTAATCAATCCAACATACAAAGCTTGTGCACCTTCGAGATTAAGTTTTAGTCTTTTTTGATATTTATAATAAAATTCGGCAATAATCTCTGCGCAAGCAGCAGCATTCTCATCAACATAGTTTATTGTTCCGTAATTATCCACAGCCGGATGATGGTCAATTTTAACTATTTCCTGGCATAGTTCATATCTTGGCTCAGAAATTCTGCTTTTAAGAGCTGTATCAACCACAATAGCTAATGCTCCTTTAAAATCTTGATCAAAAAGTTTATCAATTTCTCCTAAAAAGTTAACATATTCACTTTTTTCACCAACAACAAAAACCTGTTTTTCAGGATAACTTTCTTTAATCAAATGCTTTAAGCCAATTTGCGATCCAAAGCAATCGCCATCTGGACGCTTATGACCAAAGATAATGATTTTATCATAACTTTCAATTTTTTTAAGAATTTTTTGCATGAAATTTCCTCGCTACTTCATTTAGGTCTTCTAACATCTGATGAACTTCTTCAATATTCTTTAAACTTGCTCCGCAAGCTTGTAAATGACCGCCACCACCATATTTCTTCGCAACATCAAGACTACTTACATCCCGGCTTCTGATTTCTGCCAAATAAACATCCTTAGCTTCATCAAAAGTAAAGTTGACCCAGATATTAATTCCTTCTATACCGCTCATAACATTAACCATACCACGACTAATCGTAAAAACATCAACATTAAATTTTTCAAATATGGTTTTATCATTTATAAGATAAGCAACATTATCTGCGGTTACAGAAAATTCATTCGCAAAATAACTCTTCATTTTCTTGCTTTCTAATGTTTCAAGATACATATTCTTATAAACAAGTTGCAAATTCGCTTTAGTTTTCAAAAGCTTAGTAACTAGATTAAAGGTTTTATGATTAACTCCAGGATACAAAAATCTTCCAGTATCACCGATAATTCCATAAAGAAAAGCTTCAGCGGCTTCTTTATTAATGGTAAGTTTTGCCTTTAAACAAAGGGATGCGACTAATTCAGCACAAGATGAATAATTATTGTCTATAATATATTCTTCTGTTAAGTCACTTTTATTTTGATGATGATCAATCACAATAATTTCTTTAGCTCTTTTATAACGTTCATCACTTACTAAATGACTAACCGCAACGTCTAAAACAATAATTAAGGACTTATCAAAAAGTGAATCTGCGATTTCATCCATTTCACCGATAAAAGAAAACTTATTAGTATCGCCTGTCACATAAATCTTTTTATCTGGAAAATTAGTGCTTAAAACTTCTTTCAGTCCAATCTGGCTGCCTAAGGCATCAAAGTCTGGTCTTAGATGTCTAAGTATTATAATATTCTCAAATTTTCCAACTTTTTCTTTTAAATTTATCATATCTTTTTCCTCAACTATATTTTACCATAAACAATCTTAATTTACGACATCAAGTTGATGCGCTTCAACAATTTCACTAAGATATAGCGCAAGTTCTTTAGTCCAGACTAGAGAGGCCAAGTGATGAAAATATATAATATTAATGCGTTTATAGCGATATTCCAACTTAAAAAGATTTGGATAATTATGAGAAATCTGAAAAAGTTTCTCCCCATTAAGTTGATCTGACATCGCTTGTGAGATAATTATTCTTAATTGTGTATTGCTTTTTTCAATGTTTTCAACTGTCAAAACTTTCGCAAAAAATTTAAATAGTTTTTCATACATATAATAAAGTAGCTCATCGTCAGCCTTACCAAATCGATCTTCAATTTCCATTTTAATATTTTCTAAGTCCGCAAACGATTTAATCTCATCTATTTTCCGATGCACTTCAATCTTTAACTCATCATAACCAACATATTTAAGTTCAACGGTTCTATTTCCTAAGGCTCCGCCGACTTCTTTTCTTGCTTCATCAGAGACCTTTTGATCTGGATTAAGAGCATCCTTCAATATTTTCATATATAAATCAATACCAACGCTATCGATAAAGCCGCTCTGTTCAGCACCTAATATATCACCAGCTCCTCTAATTGATAAATCACGCATCGCAATTTTAAAGCCGCTACCTAATTCTGTAAATTCTTTGATAGCTTCTAGCCGAAGTAAAGCTTTATCGGTAATCTGCTTATTTTTTGGAATCATTAGATAACAATAAGCAATCTTATCACTTCTGCCAACGCGCCCTCTAATCTGATAAAGTTGAGAAAGACCTAGAAGATGAGCTTCATGGATAATTATCGTATTTGTATTAGGAATATCGACACCTGTTTCAATAATCGTTGTACAAACTAAAACATCATATATTCCTTGTACAAAATCTTCAATTATATTTTCTAAATGGCTTTTACTCATTTGGCCATGCGCAAAACAAACACGCGCTTCTGGCACCATTTCTTTGATTCTTTCCGCCATTACAGAAATTGTATCGACATGATTAAAAAGATAAAAAACCTGCCCGCCTCTAGCAAGTTCTCTTTCGATTGCTTCACGGACAACCGCATCATTTCTTTCCATAACATAAGTCTGAATCGGATAACGATTTTTAGGTGGTGTATCTAAAAGTGATAAATCCTTAATCCCCACTAAAGACATTTGCAAAGTGCGTGGAATTGGTGTAGCTGTAAGAGTTATTGTATCAACATTAACCTTTATTTCTTTAATTCTTTCTTTATGTAAAACACCAAATCGTTGTTCTTCATCAATAACTAAAAGTCCTAAGTCTTTAAATACAATGTCTTTGGAAAGAATTCGATGTGTACCAATCGCAACATCCACTGATCCTTTTTTTAGACCTTCAAGAATCTTCTTTTCCTTAGCTCCTTCTGTATAACGACTAAGAAGCGCAACGGAACCACCAAATTCTTTAAATCGTTTTTCAAAAGTTTGGAAGTGTTGCCTGGCTAAAACGGTAGTTGGAGCCAGATAAGCTACTTGTTTATTGTTCATGACTGCTTTAAAGGCAGCACGCAAAGCAATTTCAGTTTTACCATATCCAACATCACCGCAAATTAACCGATCCATTGGCCGGCTAGTTTCCATATCTTTTTTCACTTCGGAAATTGTTTTTAACTGGTCTGCTGTTTCTTCATATTCAAAGTTATCTTCAAACTCTAATTGTTGGCTAGTATCAGAAGCAAACTGATAGCCTTTCGCTTCTTCCCTTTCAGCGTAAAGTTTAATTAACTTATTTGAGATATCCTTTACTTTCGCTTTAACCTTATCTTTTGTTTTCTCCCAAGTGCTTGAACCAATTTTAGATAATGGCGGATTTGCTCTTTCTGTACCTCCATAACGCATAATCTGATGAAATTGTTCTATTGGTACATAAAGTTTTGCGTCTCCATGATACTGAATATGTAAGTAATCTCGTTTTAAATTATCTAACTCCATAGTTATTAAACCAATATAGCGACCGATTCCGTAATCAATATGTACTAAAAGGTCACCAGGTTTTAAATCCTCATGGCTTTTAATTTTTTCTTCATTGTTAGTGGCTTTATAACGTAAGTTTTTCTTGCGATAACCTTTAAACAACGATTCTTCGTTATAAATAATAACTTTTTCCTTATTTAGCTCCAAAGCCGGATAATACTGATTAATCAGATTTATTTCCAAATCTTTAATTTCCGAAAGATTAAAAGGTAATTGTGCCTCACTAAGTAAATCTTTGATAATTTTAAAGTGATTAAGATTTACTAAAGAAAAAATAATTGTTTTTTTCTGATAGTCAGCTAATAGATTATTTTTTAATACTTTAAATTCTTCCGCATACTGATAGACGTGACGAATATCTAAACTAGTAAATTTTCCGGTAAGTGAAGTTAGTCCCTCTAGCAAAAAATATTTCTTTTTCTCAAGTAATCTGGCAAAGTCAAAAAAATATTCAAACTTAAATATTGAATATCCTTCTACCTCTTTAGCATACTGTTCTAAATCTGTGATAACCTTTTGATAATTTGCCTGATGTCTTTCATAATCAAAAAGAAAAATCTTTTCATATTCACAAAAATTAATAACTGAAGTTAAATCATTATCAAAAAAACCAATATAATGATCCATAGCATCAAAATCGCGCTCATCTTTTAACTTTTGCAAATCAGACTGATATTTTTCACTTTCCCGATTAGATAAATCATTATCATTTATATAACCTTCTATTTTTTTAATTCCATTGCTAAATTCTTCTTCGCTAAAAAACATTTCTGAAAATGGCCCAAAGGAAATATATGTTAGTTTATCTGTTGATTTTTGATTAGAAACCCTAAAGTTCCTGATGTCATCAAGGTTATCTCCAAAAAAATCAAGCCTAATCGGATAATCAGAACTAACTGGAAAAATATCAATAATACTGCCTCTTACCGCAAAATCACCAATTCGCTCAACATTTTGTTTTCTTTTATAACCTAACATTAAAATTTTACGTCCCAATGTCGCAAAGTCATAAGTATTATTGAGTTTAAATTCCAATTGATTAGCTTGCCATTTCTCTGGTTTTAGTTGTTTCTTGATTAAACCTGATAAATGAGTAATAATAAGCTTTTTCTTGGGCTTTAAAAGATTTTCTAATGTATTAATTCTTTCCAATTTAAATTCATTGCTTGCGACATACATTTGGGCTGTAATTAATTCATCAGCCGGATAAAATAAAACTTCGCCCGCTTCAAAAATATTACTTAAGGCATCATAAAATTTTGAAGCTAAAAAAAGTGTCGGCAAACTAACAAGAAAATTACCTTCTGCTTTAGCAAACAAGACACTTATTAAACTTATATAACCTTCTTCAGTCGCACCCTTTAAGCGAGCACTATTACTATTCTTGAATTCAGAAAATATTTCTTTATCTTTAAGATATTTATTTATTATCATTGTTCTATAAAATAAAATTATAAATAGCTAGAAAATGCAAGAGACTACCCATAATCACAAAAAAGTGCCAAATAAAATGGAAATATTTTTTACGTCTTGATAAAGCATAAAAAGCGACTCCGGCACTATACATTACCCCACCTAAAATAGTAAGTAAAACCAAAGTTCCTGATTCTCTGGCGATAATTGACATATAAAAAACTCCCGACCAGCCTAAAGCTAAAAATAAGACAACATGTAAAGGATGATACTTTTTCGGCCAGATACACTTGCAGGTAATGCCAATTAAAGTTAAAGACCATTGCACAACAAAAACAGAGACACCTAATGGGCCGCCCATCGCAATTAGTAAGAATGGTGTATATGTAGATGTAATCAAGAGGTAAATCGATGCATGGTCAAATCGTTTCCAAAGAGCCTTAACTTTTGTGTCTGGACGAAAACAATGATATAGACAACTATTAGCATAAACAAGCATTAAACCCATACCAAAAATAGCCATACTTACATACTCAACGGTACTTTCGGCTTTAATAAGCAAAAAGATTAAAGCCACAATTGCCAGAAAAAAAGCTACACCATGAGTTACAGCATTTCCGATTTCTTCACCTACAGTTTGATTTCTTTTTATTTTCAACCTCAACACCTCGCCTTAAAAGTATAACATTTTATATAATATTTTTCAATTGTTTTTAGAAGTTAGAAATAATTTGTGTAGCGCTTTTATTTAATTTGTAGTATAATATTTATACAAGAGAGGAGCTTGAAATGAAAAAAATATTATTTACTTTTCTTTGTCTTCTTGGCTTTACCGGCCTTATCGCCTGTCAAGGTGGTACAATAGACGATTTTTTTACGGAAATTGAGACGCGTCTTAGAGACTCAGTTCCTGAAAATACAGAGGCTAATCTTAATTTAATAACCGGACACTCTGGATCTACAATATCCTGGGTTTCCAGCAATCCCTTAATCATTGATAATAGTGGCGCTTTACTAGAAAGTCAGGTCAAAACTATTATAACTCTTACTGCCTCTGTTACATTTCGCAGTGAGACTCGTGAATTCTCCTTCACAACAAACGTTGGTAGCGGGCTTTTTATTACCAGACATGATCTGATTTTTGATAATATCAGAACGAGAATACCAGCGACTCATCATAGTGATTTTACAGCTATTACTACTATTTCTGATGTTGCATTTGGTTCAACTGTCCGGATTACTTCACAAAATCAAAATATCATGAACAATCAGGGCATTATTTTCAGAACGATAACTTCACAAGATGTTATGTTAGATATTTCGATAACCTACCGAAATGTTGAAGTTGTTTTTCATAGACAGGTAACAGTATTACCATTAACTGGAGTTGAAATTATGAATTCATTAAGAGATTTAGTTAATAAGGAATTTGATCGATTAGAAGCTGGTGAAATTATGCAGCTAAGAACTTCTTTTCCGGAAATTGGCAGATCAGTAACTTATTCTAGTTCAGAAATTGGCTTTGTGACTGCTTCAGGCCGAGTTCGTTATACTTTAAATCCTGGTGAAATAACGATTAAAGCTTATTTTATTGAACCTGGTGACAGACCATTAGTTGTTTTTGAAAGAACATTCACAAACCCTTTTGCGACTGACAATCGCGAAACCTTCTTTCAAAATTATCTTAATGATTTTTTCGAAAATCGTCTTTATATCAGTGATTTAAATCAAAGATCTTTAGATATAATTGAGGATATTCTTCCGCTTTACAGATATACAAGACCCGGAGAAATAATGGACGTCCGTTATATAATCGTTCACGAAACAGCTAATACTAGAGAAGGTGCCGGGGCTCGCGGTCATAATGCTTTCCTACAAGGAAAAAGAGGGCCTGACGATATTATCTCTTGGCACTTTACTGTAGATGACATAGAAATTTTCCAACATCTGCCGATTAATGAACGCGCTAATCACAATATGGATACTCCGCGTCCAAATGGTGTTACAGATCATGGAATTGGCATCGAGCTTTGTGTTAATGTCGATAGTAATTTTCAAATAACAAAATTAAGAGGCGCTAGGCTTGTTGCTAAGATTATGTATCAGTTAAGAACTGAGCATGGTGTCTATTTAACAATGAACGATATTCGCCAACACAATGAATTCAGTATCTTTCATAAAGATTGTCCACAAATTATGCGTACCGAAGATACTTGGGCAGATTTTATTGAATTAGTTGGCTTTGAATTATTTAAAATTGAACATCCAGATGTTGAAATCAGTTTTGACTCGGGGCAAATCAAACAAGCATTTAACGATCGTATTTTTATTTTACACGCTCCACTTAACTTTACAATCAAGAGGTAAACATGATAACTACTAAACAAAAGGTCCATTTAAGAAGTCTGGCTCATTCTTTGAAGCCCGTATTTCAAATCGGCAAAGAAGGAATTTCAGCTAATCAAATTATTGATTTATCTAATTACTTACATAAGTACGAACTTATGAAAGTAAGCATTCTAAATAACTGCCTAGAGTCACCAGAAAATCTGATTGCAGAAATTGAAGCAAACGATATTATGGTGATTCAGTTAATTGGAAAAACACTAGTATTATACAAACAAAATAAGAAACTAGCAAAGAGTATTGATTTATCAAAAATAAAATAAAAGCGAGGACATATTCTTCGCTTTTTCATTTTTTGTTTAAGTGCGCCTATTTCTATGATTGTTCTCAGTCATTTTTGCTTTTAGAAAAGCATAGATAGTGTGGCAATTTCCTAAGTCAATCTTCGCTTTTTCAATAAATATATTTTGCTTATTTCTAGAGGTTATAATTATGAGATTTTTACTTAGTGCAACTTTCTTAATAATATTATAACTCCAGTTCATTTTATTTTGATTTTCCGGATTAATTACGACTATTTCTTTTTCAAACAAATGAGTCGTTTGTTCTACTTCTTTTCCACTATTATTCTCCAATAAACGTTTATAAGTTGTATTAATTCCCAGTTTTAAAGTAAAATAACAAAAAGGAATTAAAAACAACAAAATAAAGCCACAAATAAAAACAACCCAAGGAAATTCTTCTGAATTCAAGTTTAATAAAAGCGATGTAATCACAAAGAATGTTCCAAGTAATAATAACCAGAAAAAGAAGCGACCATTATTATAATAATATTTAAAGCCAAACTCCAATAAATTTTCTTTATTGTATAAAGCACTTCCCGAATATTTTAGTTCATTTATAGTTTCTTCCACAATGATTCTCCTTTATTCTATAATTCTTAAAATCGCAATACAACCAACAATTATTAAGCCATTAATCAAAATAAACAACGGTGTCCCTAAAGATAAATCAACAAGATTATTAGCGATAAATATACTAACAATTGCTAAATTACTGACTAAAATCAATACAGGAATTCCATAATAAAATTTAGCTTCTTCGTTTTTGTGCTTTAACAAATGCATAGCAGTAAAAGTCCCTAAGCCACCTCCAAAAATGGCGAAAGTAAAAAGAACTTTTTCTTTTATGCTTTGGTTTTCATCTTCCAAAGTCACTTTCTTATCACGACGCATTAGAAAAAATGATATAAAATTTACAATTATTAAAAAGAAAAACATAAAGCCGACCATTTTCTAATCTCCATTCTTTTCAAACTAAACTACAAAGTTTCTAATAATTATCTTTATAATATACTATTATATTATAAAATGATTCTAAATACCAGCTCTATTTCTATAACTATTTCAACAAAAATCAAAAGAGCTTTATTATCCTAGTAGTTGACAAACAAAGATTAACAATGTATAATTAACGTATAAATCAGCGAACTACCCAAACATTAAACTCTGACTTTAAGAAAACTTGCTTACTACAAGAAGTAAGCTAATTTTTAGTTAAACACTTTCTATAAATCAAAAGTTAATACATAATCAATAAACAAGTTATGATTGGAGACAATAATATGATAAAAAAGAAGATTGCCTTTGTGACAGATTTTGATGGGACTATATCTGATCAGGATTTTTTCCATCATCTTAGAGATAACATATTTGACGAATCAGCGCTTACGCCTTGGAATGATTATCTAGATGGAAAAATTTCTCATTTTGATGCTTTAAAAAACATCTATGGCACTTTACGTATTTGTGATAATGAAATAGTTGATTTAGTAAAAAAAGTGACTATTGATGAATGGGTCACACCTACTTTTAAACTTCTTCATGAAGCGAATGTGCCGATATATATTGCTAGCGCGGGTTGTGATTATTATATTAATTTATTGATTGGTGAAGAAATAAAAAAATATAACATTACCTTAATAACAAATCCAAGTAGTTATTCAAAAGAGACTGGTTTAGTAATGGAAAGACCATTAAAGAGTCATTCTTATTATGATGAAAATATTGGCATTTCTAAAGAAAGACTTGTAAAACAACTTCAGGATAATCGCCAATATGTTGTTTTTGCGGGTGATGGTCCTCCAGATTTTGAACCTGCAAAGATTGCGGATATTGTTTTTGCGAAAAAATTTTTACTCGAAAAATGTCTTAAAAACAATATAAAAACCGAAAAATTTACTAGTTTTAAAGACATTTATCTTTTCTTTATAAAGGAGTTAAAAAAATGAGAGCAGTTGATGCGACTAACAAACAAATAGAGATTCCTTATCTCCTTAAAATTGGCTCTAATAAAACCTCTAGAATCGGAAAATATCTTTATGATAAAGGTATGTTGCGGATTGCTCTTTTTATGGGAGAAGGTATCGAGGCATTAGTTGGTAAAACCTTAAGAGATAGCTTAAAGACTAATGGAATCGAAATACTTTATGAGCAGATTGTCTCTTCTGTTGAAATTGATGATATTACGCATCTAGCTTTTTCGCTTCCAACTGTAACAGCTATAGTTGGTGTTGGTGGCGGTAAAACATTAGATTTCGCTAAATTTGCCTCTCATCTTTTAAGGATACCATTTATCAGTGTACCAACTTCTATCTCAAACGATGGCTTTGGTAGTTCTTCAGCTTCCCTAACTATTCGTGGTAAACGAAAATCTGTCAAAGCAGCTAGTCCTTTTGGAATTGTAATTGACTTAGATATAATTAAAAATATTCCTGATATCTTTATGTATTCAGGCATTGGCGATATGATTTCTAAAATCACCGCTCTCAAAGACTGGCAAATCGCAAGAGACAAAGGCTTAGCTCGTTTTGTTGACTTTGCGTCAATGATGGCATATAACTCACTTGATATTTTATTTTTAAAGCATTCCTTTGATATCCGTTGCGAAAGCTTCCAAAGGAGCTTAGCTTCTTCTTTAATGATAAGTGGCCTAGCGATGGAGATTGCCGGTTCATCAAGACCAGCAAGTGGTTCAGAACATTTAATTTCACATGCTTTAGATGAAATAGCTGAAAATCCTAAAATGCATGGTATTCAGGTAGGTATCGCTACTTATTTATGTGCGCTCTTGCAAAATAATGAGCAAATTGAAAATATTAAGCTTGTATTTGAAAAAACAGGATTCTTGAGTTTCGCACAAAAAAATCCTTTCAGGTATGATGAGTTTGTGGAAGCTCTAAAGTTAGCACCTTCTATTAAAAGAAACTTCTATACAATTTTATCGGAGCCTGATAGTTTTAAAAGAGCTATTGATTTTATTAAAAATGATAGCTTGTTAAAAACAGTTATTATTTAATTTAATAGAAAGCCAGATAATAGCTTAAGTGTCATATTATCTGTTTTTTTTATAGTTATATTTGCTTTGCAAAATGATTACTTAAACTTTCTCCGGCAAATACATACTTTCGCATGTAATTTATTTAAAAGCTTTAAATCAATTTTTTAAACAACCTAACGGAACAACTAAAACACCTGTTTCTGTCGTATAAGCTAAATCCGTCCCTGTAATAACCATCAAAAATTCAGGATGCCCAAGCCGAGGTTCATTTTCAACAATCAATCTTTTCAATTTATGCAAATTTTCTTCAGCCTCTTTAATTCTATGACCACCAAGTTTTACTTCTATTAAAGCATATTTGCCGTTATCAAAATGTAAGACATTATCACATTCTAATCCAAATCTATCTCTATAGTGTCTAAGATAGCCTCCTATAGAATTTGCATAAATACTTAAATCTCTATTAACAAGATTTTCAAACAAAACACCAAAAGTTTTCACATCCAACATTAAATCTTTCGGAGACGATCCGAGTGCAGATACGGCCAAAGAAGGGTCAACCATTGTCTTTTTTGGTGCCAATCTAATTGCTGTTTTAGATCTTATATTAGGATTCCAAGCCTCAACTTCTTCGATAATATAAAGTTTCTTTAATACATCTAAATAATCTTTTATTGTTCTTTCACTTATATCAGAATAATTTGCTTTTATATCATCAAATAAAGCTTTATTTGAGTCAATAGTTGCTATTTGTCTAGCATATGATTTCAAAATAGTTTTAGTTAGAAGCGGATTCCTTTTTACTCCATCTACTCTTGAAACATCAGATTCACATAAAACATCAAAATAATTTTTAGCTACATCCAAAGCTTTCTTTTCATCTAATTTAAGACTATTAGGCCATCCACCACGACATAAAACATAAGCAAGTTTTTCATAAGTTAAATTGCTCACTTTTCCATCAATGTCTTTTTTTCCCATTAATATATCAGAAAGCGAAATAGTACCGTTTGATTCCCTGCTTTCATATAAACTCATAGACTTCATTTTAATAATCGCAAAACGTCCTGTTCCACTATGCAATGTGGGATCTTCTGTTGGCGTTGAAGAACCTGTTAGAATAAATTGAGATACCAGAGACGACTTATCAATCGAGTATCTTACAGCGTTCCATAATTTAGGAGCGAGCTGCCATTCATCGATTAAGCGCGGTTTAAGTCCTTCTAATAAAAGAGAAGGTTTTGTTTTAGCCAACTCTAGATAATTCTCTTGCAAATCAGGATCTTGCAACTCTAAAAAGCTTTTAGTAAATTGCTTAGCACTCGTAGTTTTTCCACACCACTTTGGTCCTTTTATTACAATTGCACCAGTAGTCTCAAGTTTATCTTGAATTTCTCTATCAACTAGTCTATTTATGTATTTCATAGAATCAATCCTTTGATTAATATTATACTATGAAAAACACTTTAAAGCAACATTATTTCACTAATTTGTAGCATTTCATTTCACTAATTTGTAGCATTTCATTTCACTAATTTGTAATAAATTCACAAATTTCATTCAAAAATGCTTCAGTTATTACTTGCTCATTAGCTATTTGAATCGTTGCTTTTGTATATTTATATTGCGGAAATTTATCTTTAATATATTCAACTAAAACATAATCATCGCCTAATTTTTCAAAAGACCAAATTGAAATGTGATTTTTATATGCACCATAATATAAAACACCTTTGCCCTTTATAACCACTTGTATGGCAGGAAGTCTTATAACTTTATCTTCAGAATCATTTATTTTATTTCTAATAATTCTTCTAATCATCCGTAATTTTTCTTTATTAATTGCTTCTTGTTGGTTAAAGTAAAGATTTACCTCGTCAAATATTTCCATTATCTTCCTCTATTCTAATGCAGCCACAAAAATGTAAAATTTTCAAATATAAGTTATTCTATTCATATTTATCTGCCTGTAGCTGTCTCGATTCGAGCAACATCTGATTTTACCAGTATGAAGATTGCTAACTGCATAACAAGCTAATTTAATAATCTTATGTTACTTATTCCTGTTCTCATCTAGTATTCCATTCTTTAAACTAGCTTTATATGTTAAAAAGATTGAAATATATAATATACACAGTAAAACAAATGTAACAATATTCACATAAATAAATGCATTTTGAAATCTTAGGATTAATAAAATAGTCAATAAAACCGTCGCGACAACTACTAGTTTAAAACTTTTAGAAGCCCTATCAAGCGTATAACCTAAGCTCTTTAACAAATAAAAATTTGCTATTGTCATCATAACAAGGGTAATGCCAGTCAAAAGTAAATTAGTGCTCCTACTGTTAGATGCTAAAATTAAACTGCCACTAACAATAAAAGTAATCAAAAAGAACGCACTTCCCGTTAAAATTCCATCATGATATTTGTAATCACTGATTAATTCTTTATTTTGATAATAGTTGCGAAAGCTAATTCTTTTAGCTAAAAAAGCAAAAGTTGCTAGGCTAAAAATAGTTAAGGATGCAATAACTAAAATTGTTCTTACCAGAGTTTCTAATTCTCCATGACTAAAAATAAACAAAAGACTTGCGCAACAATAAAAGAAAACCAGCATCACAAAACTCAGTTGAAAACTAGCTATTTGCTTATAGTTCAAACTATCTTTGGGCTTCTCAGCACCATCAGGCAGCGCAAATAATTCATTGATACTGACCTCTAATACTAAAGCTATTTTTGGCAACATATCAATATTAGGATAGACAGTCCCTAGTTCCCATCTGGAAACAGTTTTATCGGAAACATTCAGTTTTTCCGCCAGCTGCTTTTGCGTCATATTAAGTATTCTGCGTCTATTTTGAATGATTTCGTTAATTTTCATATTATAAGCGCATGTTATAAACAAACATACGTTTCCTCCCTTGTCTTATTTTATCAAAAAAGCAGGTTTTTATTAACTCCCAAACCTGCGATTTTCTCTCATATTCTGAGAATTGGTGATTTTATAGCTTAATGTAGCCGCAAAATAGTTATAAACTATCTCCAAAGTCAACTTTAAATTTATTAACTAATTTTTCTTGCCACAGCTGATTTTCTTCTAGTTTACCTAAAAAGAAACGTAAAACCTTAGGCTCTTCTGAAAATTTCAAACCACCGATTAAATGACGATTATCATAAAGCCAGCTGATTCGATCAACTGCGTACCTGATTTGCGATAAAGTAAATACGCGTCTTGGAAGAGCTAAACGTACTAATTCAATATTTGCGAAAGTTTCTGAACCATCTTCTTTACGTGATTCACTAATAGTTCCCCGTTCCATGCCTCTAATACCACTAGCTAAATAAATAGCCGAACATAAAGCCCCTGCCTGATATTCTTCTGGTTTAAGATGCGATAAAAAGGCTCTAGCATCTAAGTGACAGCCAAGTCCTCCAGGTGGAGTAATAACTGGCACATTATTTTCTTGAAACATTCTGCACATCTCAGCGATAAACTGTGGTCCTTGATTGATCATTTCATAATCTAATGCCTCGTCTAATCCTACTGTGATTGCTTCAATCTCTCTCACACTCATACCACCATAGGTAAGAAAACCTTCATATAAAGGTATTAGTTCCCTTAACTTAATATAAAGATCTTTATTCCGAGTTACAATACCGCCACCACGAGCTGAGCTTAGTTTACGAAAAGAACAGTAAACTATATCTGCGCAAGCAAAAACCAATTTATTAATTTCTTTAATACTAAGGTGCTGAAATTCTTTTTCCCGTTCTTTAATAAAATATAAATTATCCGTTAAAAGACTGGCATCAAAAACTACAAGCAAATTATTTTTACGACAAATTTTAGCAACTTCCTGAAGGTTTTTTAAAGATACTGGCTGACCACCGATCAGATTAGTCCCAAGTTCCATACGAACAAAGGCAATATTACTTTTTTCTGATTTAATTACGGCTTGTAATTTATCTAGATCAAGATCACCTTTAAAAGGATTTTCACTTTTTGGTTCAACAGCGTCTTTATTAAATAACTCTAACACTTGACCACCATTGATTTCCATGTGTGCTTTTGCAGTCGTAAAGTGATAGTTATTAATCACAATGTTTCCAGGTTTAATAAAAACCTTAGAAAGAATATGTTCACAAGCTCTTCCCTGATGAGCAGGCAAAAAATAATCCATATGAAAAAATTCTTTAACCTTAGATTCTAAGCGTTTATATGATTCACTTCCGGCATACGAATCATCTGCCATCATCATTGCTGCTACTTGTTTATCACTCATCGCATTAACGCCAGAATCAGTAAGCATATCTAAAAAAACTTCATTGCTTTCTAATAAGAAGGTATTATTGCCGGCCTTTTTAATCGCTTTTAATCTTTCATCGATTGGCAGAAGATTCAATTTTTGAATTGTTCTTACCTTATGCATTTCTAATGGAAATTCCTGACTTTTATAAAACTTAATACCCATTTCTACATCCCTTTTCCTAAAAATTCAAGTGTTTTTTGATAAAGCCTTTGCCTATTATCGATTGTTCCAAAGCCATGATTAGCTTTAGTAATAATCTCTAATTCTGCGTTAGGAAAAGCCTTTAAATATTTTATTCCATAACTTAAAGAAACCGCCTGATCATTTTCACCATGAACAATTAAAACAGGTCCTTCAAAGTTTTCTAACTGATCATAAGTCGGATAATCAATTAATTCTTGATAAAACTGATAGCTTAACTCCATTCCGCCAAGATCACAGTTTCCATTAGGCAAAATCTTCGCTTTATTATCAAACCACATCGCGCCTATTTTGCTTAGATTTCCAGCCGGTGCCCAAAGAATTACTTTTTCAACTTCCGAAACGCTTTTGATTAATTGGCTCGCAACAAAACCACCCATAGAAAACCCTAAAAGAATTATTTTTTTATTAATATTTTCACGAGCATAAGTGATGATTCTTAGCGCATCATCAATAAGCGAAGTCGCTGTCATATCCTGAAAATCCCCATCTGAGTCACCGTTTCCACTAAAATCAATTCGCAATGACGAAAAACCATTTGTCGCTAAAACCTTAGAAAAGCTTTTAAAAAGATAAGTATTTTCATTTTTATTACCAGTGAAACCATGAAACATGATAACTAATGGATCTTTATTATTCTGATAAGTCCAATAACCTCTCAAAATTTTTGGTCCTGCAATTTCGATATGTTTTAAAATCATCATTATTCCTCCTCACCAATAATCAAAAAATTAAAGGTTGTTTCACTTTCTATATTACGCCACAAAAATTCGCTATCAATGAATCCTATAACATTAACCTTTTTATCTTGGGGAAGTTTTTGTTTAATAATCGAAACTTCGCCGCGATAACGTTCGTAAAGATTATTATCAATAACTATTGCGCCAGGCTTTCTTTCAATTGTATTAAAAGGTTTTATATCACTGCCCTTAAAAACTAAGCTACGTCTTAAATAATCAGATTCATCAAAACGAAATCGATGTTCGCCTTTAAGTATTTTTCTTGTTTTTGCGCAGATATCTTTCTTAATTGTTATCGGTATAAGTATTTTATCGCCACAAAAGCTTTTAGCTAACCTAATTTCTTCTTTAGTTGCCAGAGCATCTCCAAAAAACACTTCATCACAACCTAAAAACTTTAATTCGGAAATTGCCTGACCAATACTTAAACGGCGATGAGCCTCTATTGTTGGTAATCCTTCAAAAATTGGTGGTCTTTTACTTGCGCAAGGAATATAGGCCATAACAGAAATTTTCATTTTATTTAAGTGCCTATTGATATTTTTGACTTGCTCATAATTTAAACCAGTATAATTTTTTGGATAAAAGTTATGACTAGCTCTGATTCTATTTAAATCTAAACCCAAAAATAGTAAATTTTCAAGTTTTTCTTCTGTTAAAGTAGAAGCATTTAGTTCAATTTTACAGCTATAATTCTTAGCTATCTCAATAATGTCTTGATCAGTAAAGCCATAATCAAGCCTCACAGCATAGATATCATTTAAAAAAGCTAGATTAAGTTTTGTTGGTTGGGAAATATCAACAATCAATTTGATGTCCAATTCTTTCGCAAATTTTTTAATCGCCTCAAAATCAGAAACAAGTGATTCATTAGCTTCTGGCATATGCATAGAAGTAAAGATATATTCAATACCTTCTTCTTGACAAAGCTTTAAAAAAGCTAAATTATCGCCAATTGTATATTTTTCAAGACCTAAATAAAGACTTGCGCCAAGCCGCATATTAATCACCTACATTTATTCTTCTATAATATCAGTTATAACATTGACATTAAATGTCCGATACTCTATTAAGCCGTTTCGTAAAGTCAAACGATAAATATCTAATCCAGGCTCATTATCAAAGATTAGTGTGCCAAAGGCTAACTCTAGAATAATTTCATTTCCAAAGAAATTAATAAAGCTAAAGGTGCCATTAAATCCTTTAATTGAAAAGCTTTCTTTGACTTCTACATCTTCAAACCAAATGTTTCCGGCTCCTTTATCAACTTCAGCCCGATAAAAGCTAGATTCAAATATCGAAAGGGCATTGGCACCAAGATTTGCTTCAAAATCATTTATTTCACTTTGATCGATCCATAAATTGCCAAACTCTTTTTCAACTTTTAAATAATCGATATTAGCTTCCTGCACCAACATGTGACCTGATGGTTGATTAGCAGTTATATTTTCTGCGCTTATTCTAATCAAATCAATATGAGCATTGGAAACATTTAAGGTAATATCCTTAAAATCACCCTCAGTTAAGCGAAAACCCGTGCCCTGGCCATTAAATAAAATATTTTCTCCAGTCACTTTATTTAATACAAATACACCTCTAGAAACATCTATATCAATATCTTTGATGTGACTTTCTTCGACAATCATTTGAATTTGAGTGCCTTTTACTACAAAGTTATTAAATTCACTTTCTTCAATTCTAATTAATCCAGCCTGTGATTCAAGTTGAAATTCTCCATTTATTAAATTCTTGATTTCAGCAGTTAAGCGAACGCTTTTTAAGTCAATATAGCTTATTTCCATATCTTCTAAAAATACTTCAAAATTACGACCAGAAATTACTAATTCTTCAACTATAGAATCATGCATTTGAAAAGTCATTAAATCACTTTCGATTTCTACTCTTTTAACAGGTTGTGCTAGATAAAGAATCATTCTTGCATCAGGTTCTGGTAAAAGAAAAAATAGATCATTGCGTCTTCTTTCGCTAAAGTCTAAGATTAACACGCCATCAACAATCGAAAATTCTAAATCATTATTAAAGGTAAAATGATATTCAAAACGGGTTTCATTACTTTCGATAATTTCTAAAGTTATGTCACGACTCCTGACTAAAATATTATCAAAATCCGCCTCTAAAGTTCTTGAATAGCTTTCTCTTGTAATATTACGTCTGCTATCATGGATATAAGTTCCTTCCGTAAAGTTTGCGGAAAAATAAATAATAACCATTAAACCAACAAACACATAAATAAACTTTTCCAGTCCTTTTGGTTTAATCTTTAATTTTCGTAAAATAGTGAATATAGTAATTTTATCATAATTATATTTTGGTGGAAATTCGAAAAAATGTTGACTTTTTTCAATTAACTTTCTTGCTAGAACCAAAAAAAGTTCTACTGCCAAAATTAAAATCATTAAATAAAAGATGATATAAAATAATAAAAATAATCCGGAAAGCACTTCTCTGATATTAAAAATAATGATTGTAAGATTAATCATTTCCCGAACAAACAATATAGCCAACAAAGTCAGAAAAAAAACCAAAAAGAGTGCTAAAGAAACAAACAGTACCCCTAAAAAAATCTTTTTCCAGCGGCCAAACGCCACTGGATCAACTTTATTCTCCCGACAAAAATCCGCTAAGATTTTCGCTGGTTCTGGCATGCTGTTATAAATCTCTTCATCGTCTATTCCGGAATCTAATTTTTCATCATAAAGATTACGGTAATGAGCAATAATTGTTTTAACATCTGATCTTGGCAGATAACGAAGTTCATATTTAAGTTTATCAAAATAAAGATTTCTGTAATCCATCAGGAAGCGCCTCCGATAAAAATAAAAGCCCTAAGGCTGATATTTTTTAATTTCCGAAATAATTTTTGTTTTTGTTTGTTGATCAGCTACTTTTTTGTGAGCCAATTCCAGTGCCCATAAAATAGCTCCTGTTGCAGGTGGTTCATCAACTACGCGAACAGTAAATTTTTTGTCTGTATGTCTTTTAATCGTTTCTTCAAATGAATCTTGTAAGTCTTTCGTTAAAGCTTTAACCCAGACGCTTCCAGCTAAAGCTATTTCAACTGGTTGATCAAAATTTAAATTAACCATAACTGAAGCCGCTGCTTTTCCGCGGTTTTCCCCCATGTTACGTAAAATCTCAATCGCCACCTCATCACCTTTTTTGGCACAGTTAAAAAGAAAAGAATTAACTTCCACAGATGGTGCACGGCCTTTCTCGATATAGTTTTCGACAAAGTAATATTTATCTTTAACATCAAGTTTTTCTAAGATAAATTCCGTTAACATTGTTTTTTTACCAAAACGGTATAATTCATCATAAACATAACGATAAGCCATTGCTGTCAAAAAATTTCCGCCAGCATCATCTGATGTAACGTGACCAATACCGCCTACCTGTAGCCAATCTCCGTTTTTATCAATTCCAACACAAACAGTGCCAGTACCAATAATTGAACAGATACCAACTCCAGATTCAGTGCCGATTTTTATACCTAAAAAACCATCATTGACGACGATAAAATTATCTTGAAACCCTAATCTTTTCACTACTTTATCAAGCTCATTTTTTTGTTTAGGGCAATCAACGCCAGCTAAACCGAAAGCAGCACCTGCAAAATCAGACACTTTAATGTTATGCTCTTTTTCAAAATGATCAAAAGCCTTTTTCATTTCACGGTAGGAACCCTCATAACTGTCTTTTAATCCCTCGTGGCTACAAGTACCTAAACGCACACCACAAACAAAGTTTCCTTGTAAATCAAAAACCAGATAATCGGTTTTTGTATTTCCACCGTCAACCCCTATTACGTATTTCATTTTTTAGCTCCGAAAAATTGAGGCAGATATTCTTTATGGGCTTCTTTCAGTTCATTATAACAAGCTAATGCTTTATTATAATCCAATACTAAAGGATTAATCATTAAAGCCCTCATCGCTTCATAATCGCAACCTTTGATAGCAGCTTCAACAGTATGGTTTTCGTAAGCTTTTACCATTTTAATGTAATCTTTGACATGTTTATTATCAAAATTTTCTACTTTAATCGGCGTTGCGCCCTTTTTGTTGATAATTGCGCCAATTTCTATTGAGTCTGAATCCTTTAAGAAATCAAGTGCACCATTATTTAAACAGTTAACGATGTGATGCTCATTTTTATCGTTCCAAATCGCATCTACTAGAGAGATAGCTGCTTCACTATATCTTGAACCACCACGTTTGGATAATTCTTGAGGTTTGTTATTTAAATCTAAGTTTTGATAGATATCTAATAACTGAGCCTCGATATCAATACATAATTCTCCGCGTGTTTTTTCAGCTGTTTTTAACTTTTCTAGCTTAGAATCTTTATAATAATAATACTCTAAATAAGAAGTTGGAATCGCACCAATTGTTTTAATCGCTTCTGCAGGAAAGCCAGAAGTCGGAATATTTTTCATTGATTCACTATTAATACCAGCATTAATCGCATCAAACAGATAATCTTTACCGTTATCACGAACAGCTGTAATATAAGCTAAATGATTCAAGCCCATATATTCTACAAAAGCATTCGGAAGGTTAAGACGTTTCTTTAAGCCATCAACAGTATTGATTGGCACATTACATAAACCAAGCATTTTCACTTTTGTATGGTTAAGAATCATTTCCGTTAAAATACCAGACGGATTAGAGAAATTAATCAACCAAGCATCTGGACAAAGTTTTTCCATTTTGCGGCAAATATCCAACATAACAGGAATTGTTCTTAACCCTTTAAAGAAACCGCCAATACCGCAAGTTTCCTGGCCAATTAAATCGTGCTTTAAAGGAATTTTTTCATCTAATACCCGCGCTGGCAACTTACCAACACGAATCTGACATAAAACAAAGTCCGCATTTTTTAAAGTCGCATCAAGATCCTTTGTTAAGACAACTTTAGCTTTAATTTTAGCATTTTCAATCATTCTTTGGCATAGGTTACCGACAATATTTAGCTTTCTATCATCAATGTCCATTAAATAAAGTTCTTTTAACGGCAGATTAGCTTTTCTTTCGATGATTCCTTCGATTAACTCCGGAGTATACGTACTTCCGGCACCAATAATTGCAATTTTCATATTAGTTTTCCTCCTAATTTTTTACTGACAAATTTTTCCTGGGTTAAGAATATTGTTGGGATCAAATGATTTTTTTATCCCTTGCATAATCGCAATTTGCGTTGGTCCAACTTGTTCCAGAAGATACTTCTTCTTAGCATAACCAATTCCATGCTCACCAGAAACTAAACCACCAACTTCAAAAGCTTTCTGATACATTAAATCAAAAACAATGTCTAATCTTTTAGAAAACTCTTCGGCACTCATTTCATCTTGACAAAGATAAATATGTAAGTTTCCATCACCAGCATGACCAAATGAAGGAATTCTTATCTTATGCTTTTTAGCTAAATCATAAGTAAAGCGCAAATAACTGTCAATCTCAGAAACTGGCACAACTACGTCACATTCATCGATATTAGTTGTTGAGCTCTTAATTGCTTCCAAGAAACTTCCGCGAGTCTGCCAAACAGCATCCTTACGTTCTTTAGTATCAACGATTAAAGCATCTAAAGCTTTCAAATCCGTTAAAGCTAAATCTGCTACTTTTTTATAATCACTTTCAACTTGTTCCCGACTATTTCCGTCAAAAGTTAAAAGAATATATGATGTATTATTTTTATCTGGGAATTTTTTACCTAAATATTCTTCCGCAAAAATAAGTGTTCCTTTTTCAAAAAACTCAATTGCGCAAGGAATAATTTTTGACTGCTTAATTTTTGGCACAGCAGCGATTGCTTCTTTAGCACTTGGAAAGGGCATTAAAATACTTAATGATTCTTTTGGCAATGGCAACAATTTAACGATTACTTTGGTAATAATACCTAATGTGCCTTCGCTACCAATAAATAAATGTTTTAAAGAATATCCGCTCGAATCCTTTTGAACTTTACCGCCGACATTAATAATCTCACCACTAGCTAGTACTACTTCTAAACCCATAATCCAATCTCTTGTTACACCGTATTTTACAGCACGCATTCCTCCGGCATTTGTAGAAATGTTACCACCAATTGTCGCACTCTTTTCACCCGGATCCGGTGCATAGAAGAAACCTTTCGGTTCAACATATTCATAAATATTCATTAATAATACACCCGGCTCTAAAGTCAAGGTCATATTCTTTTCATCAAGTTCGATAATTTTATCCATCTTAGTCATATCAAGCATGATTCCACCTGAAACAGCGACACAACTTCCAACTAAACCTGTTCCGGAACCGCGGACAGTAACTGGTATTTTCTTCTCATTAGCATAAGTCATTATCTTACTGATATCTTTCGCAGATTCGACTTTAAGCACACAGTGTGGTGCTTTAATTATCGTTTTTAGTTCATCCTTATGATAATCCTCTGAAACATTTGCGCCTGAGAAGATATTATCTTTGCCAACAATCTTTTCTAAAAACTCAAAATCTTTATTATTCACAGATTTACTTTCCTTTCTTGATTTTTTCAATAAGTTCTGGAACTATTTCAAAAACATTCCCGACTATGCTATAATGCGAAACAGCAAAAATCGGTGCTTTAGGATCGCTATTTATACTAATAACCAACTCACTACCAGCGATTCCCGTCGCATATTGAATTGCGCCAGAAATCCCCAGATTAATAATAACTTTTGGTGAAACAGTTCTTCCTGATAAGCCAATTTGTTTTTTAGCATCAATCAATCCTTGTTCAGACATTGGTCTTGTACAAGCAATTGAAGCACCTAATAAATCAGCTAATTCATAAACAATCTTTAATTCTGCCTGACTTTTAAAAGCTCGACCTACCGCAATTAAAACTTCTGCTTCGCTAATATCTTCTGTTTTTTCTTTTAAAGTCTCAGAAATTACTTTGATTGTCGACGCAAATGAAATACCATCTAAAGTCATTTTTTTGACTATACCGTGTGGTGTAACTTTTTCGCCTGCTTTAAAGATTTTATAACGGACTGTCGCAAGTTGCGGGCGGTGACTAGGACAAATTATCTGAGCCATAATATTTCCGCCAAAAGCCGGACGAATCTGAATTAAATCAGTATTAGCTTTAACATCTAGTTTTGTACAATCTGCTGTAAGCCCAGTTTTAAAGCGACCAGCTACTTTTGGAGCGAAAGAGCGTCCTTGGGCTGTACCGCCAAATAAAAGTGATGAAGGTTTAATCTTTTCGATAAAATCTTCAAAAACATTAGTATAGGCTTCGATATTAAATTTAGCTAATTCCTTTTGATCATAAACATAAACAATATCAGCACCATGACTTAAAAGTTCCGCAACCATCGTTTCAGTTTGATGACCAATTATGATCGCAAAAGCTTTCTGATTAATTTTTTTAGCTAATTCTTTAGCTTTGGCCAAAAGCTCAAAAGCTACAGGATGAATCTTATTATTCTGATGTTCAACATAAACACCAATATCGCGCCATTTTGTTTTATCTAAAGCATTTTCTTCTTTTGTTTCAAAAAATTCAATAACGCCTTTTGGACCTTTGTTAACGCAAATTTTACAAAACTTACAAGCCTCATTAATCAATAATTCTTTCCCTTGTCTTTCAAAAGCATCAAAAGGGCAAAGTTTAATTAAATCAGCAATTATCTCTTCAGTTAATTTTTCTTGATGAACAACTAATTTTTTCATTTATTTCCCTCCGATAGGAGATTATTGTCTTCAAATATTTGAAGTAGAGTATCTGTAACTTTATCCTTAATCATAACTCTTTTAACATTGCTTTCTGGTGGGAAAATACGCTCAACTTGAGTTGGCGATCCCTTTAAGCCATAATTGCTTTCATTTTTATCATACATATTATCTAAGGAAAAGACTTTGATTTCATAATCATTAAAGTCTTTTGAGCGTTTATAAGAAGGAAGGCGAGGCGTAAAAATATCCTTTTCTGTCGTTATTAAAGCAGGTAATTTTAGTTCCTCAATACGTTCATAAAGTTCATCACTTGATTTTACAGTTAAACTCTTCTTGTCAATTTTAACAATTTCCTCAACATAGGCAATATGGGGTATACTTAGGAATTCCGCGATTTCCGGACCAGTCTGCGCTGTATCACCATCAATCGTCTGTTTTCCACAGATAATTATGTCATATTCTCCAAGACTTGTGATTCCCTGACTTAAAGTGTACGCTGTAGCAACAACATCCGCACCACCAAAACGACGATCAGAAAGCAATAAGGCTTCATCAGCGCCCATCCATAAAGCTTCGTTAAGAACTTTTTTAGCAGCTGGCGGTCCCATGGAAATAGCTGTTAAATGGCCATTTGTTTTTTCCTTTAAATATAATCCCGTTTCCAAAGCATATAAATCATATGGATTAAGTTTAGTGTTATTTCCATCCCTGATCAAAACTCCCGTTTTTTCATCAACTTTAACATCGCTGGAATCAGGCACCTGTTTAATACAAACGATTATTTTCATTTTAAATACTTCTCCTAACCTTTTATTGCGGCATTAATCGCATTTCGTAAATGACCTTTATTAGCATTAAGAAATGAATCAACCTCTTCTATGCTATCTATACCAGTCATAAGCGCAAAACAAGTGCTCTTAACTGACTTAAATTTATCTAAAGCTACTTTTATATCTTTTTCATCTGAGCCAGTAATATCTTTGACAATTCTAATTGCCCGTGCTTCCAATTTATGATTAGTCGGCTGCATATCAATCATCAGATTTTCATATACTTTACCCATTTTAATCATAGCGGCAGTAGTAATCATATTACAAACCAACTTTTGCGCTGTTCCTGATTTCATTCTAGTTGAGCCAGTAACAGGCTCAGCACCAGTAATTGCTTCAATTGGATAATCAACAGCCTTGGCAATTTCCGAGTTTTCACAAGTTGTGATTCCCCCGGTTTTACAACCTAATGTTTTTGCATATTCAACACCACCTAAAGCATATGGTGTTCTGCCACTAGCGGTAATACCAACAATGACATCTTTTTTATTAACTCCGATTTTGATTAAATCTTCTTTAGCTAATTCCACACTATCTTCTGCGCCTTCAACAGCTTTGGTCATTGCTTGCATACCACCAGCCATCAAACACATAATGATATCATCAGGTACTGAATAAGTTGGACGACATTCAACCGCATCTAAAATTCCGATTCTTCCACTTGTACCAGCACCCATATAAATTAAGCGTCCACCTTCGGATAAAGCTTTAACTACCTCATCAACTAAACTAGCGATTTGAGCAACTGCTTTAGAAACGGCAATTGGTACAGTCTGATCTTCTTTGTTTAAAAGCGTAACAACAGACAATGTATCAAGCATATCGATATTCATTGTATTTTTATTTCTGTTTTCTGTAGATATTTTCTTTAAATCAACTTTCACTTCTATTACCTCTTGTCTTTTTTATTTTTAAACTGGTGTAATTTTTCCGAGGATGGCACTTCTTTTAGCGCCAGTAACATTTTTAATGTTTCCAAAAAGTCCATTAGCGCAAGCAAAACCTAGAAAAGCAAAACCTAAAGCCTCTTTATACTGACTGTCATAGCCTAATTCTTCTTGAGTATAAACTGAACATGCAGTTAATTCTTTTATCATTGAAAGCAGCGTCTTATTATAGGCACCGCCACCAGCAATAACTAATTTATCCGTTTCTGGAAAAAACTTAAGTCCTAAAGAAATTGTATAAGCTGTAAAATATGTTACTGTATAAACAAAATCTTCTTTGCTAAATTGTTTAAAATCAACGATTTTCAATAACTTGGAAAAATATTCTGAAGAGTATTTTTCTCTGCCGGTTGATTTAGGATAGCATTTTTGATAATAGTCATCATTTTTCATAAAGGCAAACAAATCACTTATTAATTCGCCCTTTTTAGCAGTATCACCATTAGAATCATATGCTTTATTAAAAAAATGCTGCATTGCCTGATCGATAAGCATATTACCTGGTCCTGTATCAAAAGCTACTACGTCTTCAATTGAGCCAGCTTTTTTCAGGTAAGTGATATTACCGATTCCGCCGATATTCTGGAGGCAAATATTTTCTGATTTATTACTATAGATTAAATATTCTGAGTAAGGAATCAAAGGTGCTCCTTGACCACCAAGTGCCATATCCATAACCCGGAAATTATCAATAACCGGAATATTGGCTAAAGCAGCTATTACACTTGATTCGCCAATCTGCAAAGTACTTGAATGGAAACTATCTAAATTAAAAGGGTTATGCCAAATCGTCTGACCATGATTACTAATATAATCAATATCCCTAAAAGTTAAATTATGAGTTTCCATAAAACTTACTACTGTCTCACCATAAAACTCACCTAATTCAAAATTCATTGCACAAATCATTTGAACATTAGATTTTTCTTTACTTGAGACCGCTAACAATCTTGTTTTTAAAGATTTTGGATATGAACGGGAATAATTACTGATTACCCGATGGCTGATTTGATTATTTTTATTATTGAATTCAACATAAACAAGATCAACACCATCTAAGGAAGTACCGCTCATCATGCCAATTATCTTCATATATTTCTAAGAGCCAGATAAAACGTTCCGATAATTGGCTCTGCCTCTTCGGCTTCATAGATAACTTTTAAATCATGCTCTTTTAAATAATTAATAAAGGCATCTTTGATTCCAAAAGCATTATTGACAAAGCCACCACGAAAGCCAACTATAAAATTATCACTAAATTTTAATTTATTTGCTAAGTTAAGAACATATTGACCAAGTGAATAACCACTTTCCTTTAATAAAATAAGAGCTTCTTCATCTTTTCTAAGTGCCTGATCGTTAATAAACCGTGCATAAGCAGCCAATTCATTTTTAGACTTGTGATACCAAATCTTTTTAATATCAAAACAATCATTGATTCCTAGGTGTTCCAAAAACTTTTTCTGAAAAGCACTTAACTTTAAGTTTTGTTCAAAAGCAGCAATTATTTTAAGTACAGCATTACTGACAAGACTAAAAGCTGAGCCCTGTTCATTTAAAAGATGTCCCCAACCACCCGAAAGCATTGTCTGGTGATCCTTATTTTTGCCAAATACAGCACTTCCCGTACCAGATAAAACAAGAACCCCTTCAGCATATTTATCTTTAATAATTGAATAAAGTCCGATAACCGCATCATTTTCTAGTGAAACCTTAACCTTATATTTTTTTTCCAAATCATAAATAAAAGTTTGTTTTTCATCTAAAGATAAAATACCCATTCCTGACATACCAATTTGAATAATTACTAACTCATCTTTAGAGGTCATTTTATTAAAAAGATAGTCAATTACAGCTTTGACATTCTGTAAGGCTTTGATTTTATCAACTGCCGGACTGCCAACTCCGTTTTCAAAACGAACTATTTCTTTACCATTTAAAGCAAATAAAACTCCAAGTGTTTTTGTACCACCGGCATCAATCCCGATTATAACTTTATTCATAACATGTTACCTAATGGTTTTCCTGATGGAATAATCTTTCCTTCTAAATAACGTACAAGTGTTCTTACCGAATTAGGCGTATACTCATAAACACAAGTATAGTTTAAAAGTTTTGGTTCAACATGCAAATCGTAAGGTAAACGTGTTGAGATCACATAAAGCTTGTCCCCGAATTTTTCATTTAATGTTTTTATTAAAGTTCCTTGCTTTTTAAAGAGAATCGCATTATATGAACAAAAAACAATTTGTTTAAAAACTTTAGCCATTTCCAAAACCGTCTCAACTTCCTCTTCGGTTGGATCATTAGCAATCTTTTTAACAGTAAAACCTTTTGTTTTTCTTTCAATGTAAGAACTTAACGATGAAGTATTCCCATCATCTTCCGCAATCGTTAAGGCGATTGGATCAGTTGTGATTAAAAGCGTCTGTCCGTTTGGCTTAAAAACTTCACCTTTAACAAGTGTTAACGATTGATCTAGAATAGTTTCTACAATATCTTTTGGCGCTTTCTCAAGTAACATTTCCCTAATTTCCGGAAACTCTTTATTTAAAAAGCCTTCCTGATATTGTTTTTGATATTGTTTCTTGAACTTTAAAATCCGAGTAACAGCCTCATCTATTCTTGATTCTGGAATCGAACCGTCTTTAACAGCCTTTATTAAGCCTTTAAAGACTTTTTCCGGCAAATCTTGATCATGAGTCAGGCATAACAAATCCATGCCAGCCTGAACCGCAAGAATAGAACTTTCTACACTTCCAATTGTATCAGCTACTGCTTTCATTTCCATAGAATCTGAAATCAATAACCCTTGATAATTTAATTCATTACGTAAAAGATCCGTTAAGATTCGTTTAGAGATAGTTGCGGGAACAGAGTCATAAGCAGGGAAAACGATATGAGCAGACATAACAGCCGCTACTCCTTTATCCATTGCTCTAATGAATGGCAATAATTCTGTTTTATTCAATTCCTCGATTGAACGATTAACAGTAGGCAAAGCCAGATGTGAATCAAGATTAGTATCACCATGACCTGGAAAATGCTTTACGGTCGCAATCACGCCTTCTTTCTGCAACCCCTCAATAAAGGCATTACCGAATTTAGCTACTGTCTCAGGATCGTCAGAAAAACTTCTGACACCGATAACGGGATTTAAGGGATTATTATTAATGTCAATAGTTGGCGCAAGATTCATATTACAACCTAAAGCTAAAAGCTCTTTTCCCATTTGCGCGCCAGAAAACTTAGAGTAGTCTACGGAACCTGTCGCCCCAATAGTCATCGCACCAGGAAAAAAAGTAGCTTCTTTTTGAATGCGAGTTACCATACCGCCTTCCTGATCGATAGAAATCAAAGGATAAATTCCTGTTGAAGCGGAAATTAGTTGATTAAGCTTTTTATTTAAGTTAAAAAGTTGTTCATTGTTTTTACAATTACGCGCAAACAGAATAATGTTTCCAGCTTTTAGATTATTAATGTTATTTATAACAGTTTCGTCAATGTCACTTAAAAATCCAAAAACAAGCATCTGACCAATTTTTTCTTCTAAAGTTAAATCTTTTAAATCTCTCATCTTTTTTCCTCCGGTAATTTTAATACAGCAGATATTTTTTTCTTATTTGATCAAACTCTTTGCTTTCTTTACTTAAGATAACTTCAAGTTCTTTTATCGTATAAATATCATTTTTCATATAATCGCTGCCAGTATTATAATCAAGCATACAAGGCTTACCTTCAACGTATGGTTTATTTACTTCAAATTCTTTTGGATAAAGCTTACGAATCATATAAAGCATATTCCAGCCAGTTCTGACAGGCTCGAATTTTTTACGATCGAGAACATACATTTCTACACCACCACACAAAGCATTCTGATGTTTAGAAAAAGTTGGTGTGAAATATAAAGAACGAAAATGGACGCCAGGAAGTTTTAATTCATTTAACTTTTCAGCTAACAGTTCTGGATTGATAAAAGGCGCTCCCACAATCTGGAAAGGTTTTGTTGTTCCTCGTCCTTCAGATATATTTGTGCCTTCAAAAATACAAGTTGCTAAGAAAGCATATGACGAATCATTCGTTGGCAAATTTGGTGATAAAAACACCCATGGTAATCCGGTATCTTCAAAATCCATCGACCTTTGCCAACCCTTCATCGGCACGACAGTTAGTTTACAACCAATTCCGTATTCCTCATTGAATAATTTAGCCATTTCACCAATCGTTAATCCATAACGCTGAGTTATCGGATAATAACCGATAAAACTACGAAAATTCATATCTAAAATGTTTCCTTCAACCTTTTCACCGCCAACAGGATTAGGGCGGTCAAAAACAACAAATTCTTTGTTATATTCCTTGGCGGCTTCCATGCAGTAAGCCATAGTAAAAGGATATGTATAAAATCTTGCGCCGGCATCATGAATGTCGTAAGCAATGATATCTAAATCTTCAAACATTTCTTTAGTTGGTCTTCTGGTATTACCATAAAGACTATGAACGATAACGCCTGTTTTTGGGTCTTTATAACTATCAAGTTTAACCCCAGCTTGAATATCACCTCTCACGCCGTGTTCTGGCGCAAAAAGAGCCTTTAATGTTGCTTTTTCGGCGATTATATCCGCTGATGCAACATAATTACTATCAATACCTGATGGATTAGTTATTAGTCCAACTCTTTTGCCTTTAAAAAGACTTTCAAACTCACTAATTCTTTCAATACCTAAAACAACTTTACTCATTTTCTTCTCCCTTATTGAATTCTTCATATATTAATTGATGTTTGTTCATTTTTAACTCACTAACTTTTAATACTATAAAACAATAGCCACCTACACCAATAATCAAAAATATCGGTAAAGCATAAATCAAAAGTAATATCACGCCAATAAGAATTATTAAAAGTAAAAGCGTATTCAAAATATTGCTTAAAGCGAAATAAAAACTAAAGACGACCTTTTGAGGACTGTTCATATCTGCAAGATAAATAAAACTTAGCGGTAAATAGATATAAATTAGAACGTATAATAAGGCAAAGAAAGCCATAGCATAAAATCCGACATTTTCCAGCCAGTTTGCATTATTTTCAATATAAAACCAAAGACTCAAGCCAATTAAAGCGGCAATCATCAGCATCACAATATTTAAAAAGCAACTTGCTTGAAAATTATCCCGGAACTTCTGGAAATAATAGCGCATAATCTTTAACTGCGGATTCTTTACTTCTTTTAAACAGTAAAAAGCGGCTACTAATGCCGGAAGCATTGCAATACCTAATGTAAAGACAGAAATAAAGATTGTCAGTAGATTAACAATAAATATTATATAAAGACTTTCACAAAATTCAAAAAACTTGGAACTTGTAAATTTTTCAAAATTCAAGTTATCACTTCCATATAAATATTATATCATATTCCAAACATTTTATGGAAGATAAAAAGTAAATAATCGACAAAAAAGGCACTATAAATTACACACACGAGCAAATAAGAATAACTATAGCTAATCTTTATGAAAAAAAGCATAAAAAGGAAGTAAATTTAAGTTTGCTTCCTCTTATTATTATTGAATTTAACTTGCTAAAACATTAAGCAAATCTAGCAATCCCTATTCGTTAAAAAATCGTATTCCCTAGTAGACTTTGGAAGAAAAAATTCAATTTCCTCATTATATAGTTCAAAATTTATATCTGTCCGAGAACGAGTCTGTAAACCACATACCTGACAAGTTGCAATTCCCGTATTCCAGTTAAAATGCCAGATATGCCTTTCAAAAAAATAATCACCGCAATCAAAACATTGCCAAATATGATATATATAACAATGAGGCCATACAATAATATTTTGACAAATGTAACTATTTGCTGATTTTATTCTATTGGAATGAGAGCTCCAATGAATAGCATTTGAATATGCAATTTGACTGGATTCGTTTGGAACTCTAATTTGTAAAGATGGATTGGTATTAGCAAATATAGAAGGTCCTCCAGCAACTGTACCATCAAAATGATATCGTATTGAGCGTCTTAATATATATACAGTTAGCAAGCGCTCTGAGTCTCTAAATGCCTCATCACCAATTATTACTACAGATGCTGGAATAACAACAGTTGTTATATTTGTCGCTTGAAAAGCATTATTACCAATTGATCTAAGTGTATTAGGCAAATGTAATTCATTTATTGGAGCGGCAGTAAAAACAGAATCCGCGATTCTAGTTACTCCATATGGTATTCGCATGCGTCCATCAAAATTTTGCTGCCAAAGGAACGACATTACAACTCCATTTTCAATTACTAAATCGTACGGATGATCATAAATCCAAGCTATTGCACCTATATCAGGTCCCGAATTATTGATATGCATATCTGCCATCTGAATAATATCAATGGTGTATTGAGTAGCTCTAGTATTGTGCCAAACAACTTGTATATTTGATGAATGATCATCATGTGCTTGCGTGCCCCTAATGCGTAGATCATAATTAGTATGAATATTTGTGTGTACTTGACAATTTGCAGAATAAACAGCCGAATTCTTTTGCCAGAAAGCAGCAACTCTAATTCTTGAATAGGGCATAACATTTATTGAATGCGATGCTCTTACTTCATTAACACCATTTCTAATAGAGTTTTGAAAACTTACAGCGTTTCTTGCAGCTTCTCTTGCTCTTTCATAATGAATACGTCCTGCTCCAGATATATTACTAAATGTTCCATCAATGTGACCATTAACAGATATTGCTGAGGCTATTAATATAGCCTTAACCATATCTGGTCTAGCCACTAACACAGGGAACTCTTCCATTAATCTAGCGATGATTGAAGCCACTATTGGAGCAGAAAAGCTTGTTCCTGCATGTCCATTTCCTTCAAAACCCGGCCAAGTTGTTTCAAGCCAAGTTCCAGGGGCCACTAATGTTGGATTTCTTGTTTCTAATCCAGGCACTGTGCCAAATGAAGAGTAAGAACTTACATTACCATTTGCGTTAGTAGAGCCAACAGAAATCACATTAAAGCCTAAAGCAGGTGTCATAGCAAATCGTTTATTAGGATTATCATTTCTTCCATCATTACCTATTGCTGCGACAATTGTAACATTATTCTTCATAGAATGATAATCAAAAAACGCATCCATCCAAGCGTATTGTGTATTATTTGGTCCCCAGCTTATGTTAATTATTCTTGATCCATAATGCAAATGCCAGCTCATAGCGCTTATCATATGTGCACTGCTGAAACCAGCACCAGCTGTTGCATAACTATTAAGAGCAGATACTCCTGGAGCTAAACTAAGCGAGCCAACAAATGTGCGAGCAACAACCGTGGAATGGAAACCCGTTATATTATCTCCAAGGCGACGGATGCGAACATTGTTTAATTCTGCGTGATCATGTGGAACATTTGCTTCAATCATTCCAACGGTTACGCCCCTTCCAATGAAGGTATTGCAATTAACTCCGATATCTCTTCGAACTTGTGCCATTGGATAAATGGGGGCATTATCATGAGGTTCCCGAACTGCTCGGCTATTAGGCTCAACAATTTCTAAAACGCTTACTCGTTTTATAACTGAATTATCATGAATTTCTAAAATGTTATCGCTAAAGTCTTTAAATTCGTCAATATTGGCAAATGCCTTAGTAATGTGAGGAGAAAAATAGCTTATAGTTATATTGCCCGAATAAAAACACAAACCATTTTCTTCTAAAAAGGAAAGATTTCTTGATGTATGAAATTCTCTAGTTTTCTCTCGATGTTGAGCTAAGGCCGCATCTACTGTATTTATTGTCGAAGTCATAGTTAAAGAAGCAGCCGGATTTTCTGGTGTTTGCTTGCAATCATACAATTCAAAAACCACTTCTATTTGCTTATCCTCACTTGCGTTATTCAAAAACTTATCCAAACTATTGGTAGCTAATGTTTTATTATTAATTCTAATATAATATCGAAGTGTATAATTCTCATTTGAGTTTAAGACATTTCTGATACTCGACATAAATAACTTAAGTGCTAAAAAAGTTAATATTATTAATAGCAATACAGATGTTATTTTTTTCAAATTTATACTTATATTTTTCATTTGATCTCCTTATTCTTTAGAGTAGATATACCTTTATACTTAACTCCTTCCTAAATATAAAACAAAAGCTCACTAATATGTGTCAGTGATCATATCAATTTTGCAGAAAAATAATTTTCTAAAACCACGCTCGCATTTTGCTGTTTTATATCAAATTTATGATTATCCTTTGAGTATTTCCTAAGTAATATAGTACCATTATACAATATATTATTTCATTATTCAAGATTTTCCACTAATATTAATCTTTTTATTTTGAACAAAATTCTAACAAAAACTTTTACTCTTTCTAGTACTTTTAATATCTAAAAAAGCAAAAAAAGGAAGCAAATTTAAGCTTGCTTCCTCTTATTATTATTGAATTTAACTTGCTAAAATATTAAGCAAATCTAGCAAATAAAGTCATAGCCCCTGTCGATCCTGCAGGAATCGCAGTTACTCTTGTTCCATCTTGAAAGTCAGCAGTAGTATACCAACCTAAGAAAGTTAAAGTTGAGTGCCAAGCAGGTTGTAAGAAAGTTAATCCTGCTGATGTATAGAATGGATTTGCATTAGGCATTTCCGGCATAAACAATGCATGATTATGCGCCGTAAAGTTATTAACCGCAAACTGAGGAAGTCTGATATTTCCTACTGAACCAGTACCTTCAAAGTTCCAGAACCATTGTGCTGAATTTACTCTATTAACATAAGCATCTAATCTATCACCAAAATTCAACCATAAAGCACGTGTTGCATCATTAGACCAGAATAAATCCTGATTGACAACATCTCTTTGTCTTGCAGGCCATACAACTGACCATAAAGCTGCATCTACTGCTGGCGCAAGTGCACCGATTGCAACTGAATTACCTTGGTTAGCAGCTGTTTCACCTTGTGCATGATTAGTTTGAATTTGCCATGTTCCACGCCATCTTAGTCTATGAGTAGCAGAGTCTAGAGGGTCATAACCAGGAGCATGCATAAAGCTATTTAAATCTGGATCAACTTCAAGACCACGTTCTACCATAAATCTATGTAAATCTGTTAAAAAATGCGTCATTAATTGATTAACATCATGATGATTCCAAGACCCACCATTCATGTTATAAGTAATTTCGAATCTTGCTGCGTCCGAATCCGGTGTGAATACCGCAAACAAACGATTAATCTGGAAGATGTTCTCCGCAGTAATTTCTGTAATTCTTGCTTCTGGAGTTGGAACGTAATTTGTAAACCAACCTTCAAATCTGTAACCATTTCTTTCAGCCGGATTAGCTAAAGTATGTGGTAACGAATCAAAAGACATGTTAAGCGGATTACCAGCAACTTGAGTTGGTCTAATTTCTGTACCAACGCTACCTGGAATCCAAGGTCTACCTGGATTTCTATCAGTAGGCATTGCACCTAAATCTTGCGTTCCATCACTTTGATGATAAGTAATTCTAACTTCAATTGGTGTCCAACGAGCGAAAAGTACTAAATCCCCTGTTGTACCTTGAATTAAGTTGTCATGACGGATTGATGATAAATCAAAAGCTTCAAACCAACCATCAAAGACAAATCCAGGTCTTAAGACTTGCAGAGGTCCAGGCAAAACGAATATCCCATTAGTAGCATTATAACGAGTAGGAACTGTAAAATCAGGAGCGAATCCTCCCATTCCCGGGATAAGAACTAAATTATATTCGCCTGTTGGAGTAACTGGCCCCGGATCTGTTGTCGTTGTTGTTTGATCCGCACAGGCAACAAGAAATAGTATACCCGCTACAGCTAGTAGTGTTGCAAATATTTTTTTCATTAATCAACCTTTGTATTATTCATACAAAACCCTTTCTTAATTATTTTTTAAAATAAAATTAGCCTCGGCCTAGAAGTTCATCTAAAGCGTTGTTTCCTAAAGCCGCCATTGCTTGAGCAATTGCCGAAACATCTCGACCTGTGCTAGGTCTGACTCCTGCTATTTCTTGAGCAGCTAAGATAAATCCATCTGGATTTGCCCAACCAGCGAATCCTAATGGTAAAGTTGCCCATCTGTCGAAAAATCCTTGACCGCTTCTGTTCATCGCAACATATGCATCAATATATCTTTGATCAGTAAAATGTCTTTCAACGATAAACATGAATGCTTGTTCAGGAGTCATGATATCTGGTAATCCATGAGCAATTGAGAATAATACGTTATAAATAATTTCTTGGCTTACACCACTAAGGTTGTTTCCGCCACCGATTGCAACGAAACTAGTGTTTCCGGCAACTGGACGGAAATCATTAATACTATGCATACCATCCGCAACTGGGAACGGAACGAAACCGATGTCAAAGTTTAAACCTCTAAAACGCATATCACTACCTAAGAACCAGAATTCACCAGAACTCATTAATGCTCTACCACTTCTCCAGTTTACTGAACCTTCATCTGTGATACCACTATCGAAAGAATTGCTCATAAAACTTAAAAGTTCCATTGCTGACATAGCAGCAGGCGATAATAATCCCATTTGATTATTTTCAGTTACTACATATCCGCCATGGCTTCCGATTAAACCTTCAAGCCAAAAATGTGGCCAACCTGTGAAAACAACTGAATAAGAATCTGAATTATCTAAAACTGCTCTCTCAGCCTCTTCAGTCCAAGCTCTAAATGCAGAATTAGTCCAAGTTCCTGCTAAGAACATGTCAACAGGATTAGGTAAACGTAAAGCATCAATTGCTGTAGTATTAAGGAAAATACCATTATTAGCAAAGCTATGTTCTGATGTAACACCGAATAGGTTACCATCAAATGATTGCTGACCTCTGGTTATACGGCTTGGTGTATGGGCTTGTACCGCACTTCTGTTATCTAAATAACTATTAACTGGATGCATTAATTCTGCTAGCTGTGGCAGCCATTCAGACGAAATAAAATATGCATCAGCTACTGGAGTTTGCATTGAAATACTCTCTCTGATTCCAGCAACACGAGGCGGGCCCCAAGACCAGGCAGCCGGAAATGTTTCATAAACTATATTTACATTAAAACTATCTTCGATTTGACGTAAAAGTGCAACTCTTTCACTAGCACGAGTTCCTGTGAAAGTTGGGATACGCGGATCGAATTCATCTAAAGCCCCTACCATAATAGTGACATCTGCTCTTGCACCAGGATGTCTAAGGTTAAGTGGATTAATTAAATCCTGTGGCGTTGGCTGGGTTGTTGTTGTTGTCCCAGGATCCTCGGTGTCGCCATTACAGGCAAACAGTCCTACTGCTAAAAAAACAACTAACAGTAATGAAAAATATTTTTTCTTCAAAATCTTCTTCCTCCTTAAATTTTTGTTTCAATCTATTATATCATAATTTTATGTATTTGCAAGCGCTTTTTTTCACTTTCGACAAAATTTCTATAACGCTTTCATATTTTCTTCAGAAATGTTAAATTTTTCAGCTAATTGGTTATAGAGATGCTTAGTTCCATAGACAATTAGATAGATAACCAAAGCTATCCCTATTAAACCCAAATAGATAAGGGCATGAAATCCTAAGAAAAAAATTACAATTCCACTCAGTAAAAACCAAACCAAAATCTGCATCTGCGTCCGCACAAATCGACCCGTGAAAAATATCGATAATTTCACAGTATCCAAAAACCGCAAATTGTTTATATAGATGATAATCAAGTAAAACTGAAAGGTTAAAAAAATGAAAGTTGCCATCATAATTAACGTTATTACAAAACCGATTAGATAAATAATCCTCTCACTATCAATATGCATTAAATCATAAAACTGCAAAGCACTAAAACCTAAAACAGCTACTACAGCAAACAAAATCAGATTTAAATATAAACCTTTGCGAAAATAAAGACGAAAACCTTCAAAATAAGATTTGAAGATTTTCGTTGATTTATTGTTGATTTGCAATTTACAAACATAAAAACAAGCTATAATACTTGGAACTATTGTTACGATTCCTAAAAAACCAATAATAGTAAGGAGATTCAAAACGACTAAATCAAATCCTAAATTTAAAAGATGATATAACTTGCTGCCTGCGAATCTGTTCATAGAACCTCCTAAAACCATTAATTATCCTGTAATACCAGAACGCTCAACACCTTCAATAAATTGTTTTTGTACGAATAAATACAGAATTAATAAAGGTCCCATAACCATTAAGGCTGCGGTATTGATGATCATTCCCATAAATAAAGAACTATTTGCAATATCTTCACCAACATAACGCTCTAAACGGTGAATCCTGATTATTGCTGGTAATCTTTCCGCGGTTCCAACTAATCTTGACGGAAGAAGCGGGAAACTATCTGAAGATAAATTTAACATCATATCAAAAGTCCGGTCATTCCATTGCCAAACAAAAGCAAACAGACCAACAGAAAGGATTATGCCTCGAGCATTAGGCAACATAACTGAAAAGAATGTTCTAAAGACACCCGCACCGTCCACTTGTGCCGATTCTTCCAGTTCTTTTGGCAGCCCTGCGAAAAATTGCCTAAACATGAAGATGAATAAACCTGTTCTTAATCCTACTCCTAACAAAGTTAACAGTGGCAAAGCCAAAATTCGGCCTCTTAATCCCAGATTCGTAAATAATACTACCCTTGAAACATGTAAAACCTGTGGTGGAATTAAAAGCATCAATATCAAGAAAACAAAGATTATTCCACTACCTCTAAACTTCAGACGAGCAAAAGCGTATCCGGCAATTGAACTTATTGCCAATTGCGAAAACATAACAATAGTTGCTAATGAAAAGGAAGCTAAAAGTCCTCGTCCGTAATTTAAGATAAGAATTACAAGCCGATAATTCATCAACGATAGTTGCGTTGGAATAAAGACAACTGCCGGATTAGCGATATCGGCCGGAATCCTAACAGAAAGACTTAATTTTTGGAAAATCGGAAATAAAATTATAAAACAGAAACCGAATAATAATACTGCTCGAAAAATGCTAATGAAAAACTCTGAAGTATTGTTCGCAAATACTTTTCTTTTAATTGGATTCGATAAATTACTCCGAATTTTATCATAGCGCATTTTGAAGTATTCTTTGGTTGTCATACTAGAGTACTCTTGGTTTTCGCTTACGTTCTCCTTCATAAATAGCTAAGACTCCTTTCGAAATAATTAAATAATAGATTATAACAATTGCCATAGATACACCAAAATAAACCCAACTCATTGCCGCATGAAGACCTAATACTCCAGTATTTAATTGAGTTATTAAAAGCGTATTTAAAGGGCTTTGGCTAAATGAATCCATAACCGTGAAAACAAGTATCGGTAAAAACATTGGCGCAACCATCGGAAAAGTGATTTTCCAGAAAGTTTCATACTTGGTAGCACCTTCAATTACTGCTGCTTCATATAAGTGTTTTGGCACTGACTGGATAGCCGCAAGGAAAATAATAATCTGAATACCAGAAAAAGTTACTATCTCATAAAGTCTTCCAACCATCGTTGTTAACATTGCCGTTAATGCTGGTGGAAAATGAGCATTTGCTAAAAACTGATTTAAATCAAAAATATCATTTAAAGCTCCTGCCCCCGTTTGACCTAAGACAGCGCCAATTCCTTCTGCTAGGCTATTACCCATAACTGTTGCAATGGCTTCACTGTTTAAAACAACCGGAATAAAGAATACGGCACGGACAAAGGTTTTTCCTTTAAACTTACCATTAAGAATTACTGCCATGAATAAACTAAAAAACAAGATTATGAAAATACTTGAAGCAACATTGATAGCAGTTTCCGCAAGTACTTGCATAAAGGTTAAGTGAACTCTAAAAGCATTCTCGAAATTACCCCAACCAACAAAAGTAAAAGTAATACCATCATGCCCAAAGTTAACTATATTAAATGAATACCAAATTGACATAACGAACGGATAAAGGAAAAAAACTATAATTCCAATAATTACTGGTGAAACAAAAATCAAACCCCAAAGCTTCTTTTGCGTTTGAAAAGACATTCCTTTTGGTTTTTTCGGTATAATTTCTAGTTCATTTTCTTCATCTGACTGAACATTTTGATTATTTAAAGCTACTTCACTCATCTTATCCCTCCTATGGCCTCACGTAAAAGCCTAGTGCTGGGACATTAACCCCATCAACATTGCGCTGAGTACGTGTGAAGTTTAAAATTATTCTGACTCCATTGCTGTAGGTAACTTCAAAAATATTTTCTCTAGGTACTAAAATACGATGGCTTGTTAAAGTCGCACCAGCAATACCAACATCTCTTAATCTTGCATTAAGTTCTGCAAGATGATCAACCCAATTGCTGTATGTCGCATGGAAAAATTGTGTGTATCTAGTTCTTAACAAAACTGAGGTATCTTCATAACTAAAGACAAATGAAGGATTACTTCCTGTATTTAATAAGTTTAGCATAATCCGGTCAATTCCTTCGGAAAGACTATGATTAAGTTCTGGTGTAGAATAAGCAAACAAATCAGAAACTACCAATTGAAAGAATGGAATACTCGTCTCAAAAACTTCTAATCTTGAAGCGTTCATTGGCACATTATAAGCAAAGCTAGCAAATGGCAACGCAAACTGAAGCGGATTATTAAGTTTTAAACTAAGCCCTGATTCAACATATTGTCTCATAAGGTTTTGTTGAGCTAATAATGCTTCTTGACGAGAAACTGGATTACTTCTGCTAAAATCACTGTTTAAGATGCTACCTAAATCAGATAACTGGATGGCATTAAGACCTGTGATATTTTGATAACGATTAATCATGCGCGTTCCGAAATTATTGTAAAAACGCGGTGATAAGGTATGAATCGGCATTTGCGTATTGTCAAAAACACCGGTTGCTAAGTTATGTGGGAAATTAGTAGAAAAGTCCCAACTAAGAGCTCTGGAAGTATATTTTCTAACATCAAACATATTTCTGTAGCCATTATTTAATAATAAATTTGAACTCTTGGTAAATGGAATATCATTCTCTGCCAAAAAGGCTACAAAATTATCATAATCCCGACGGTTTCCTAAATGTCTGCTACGCGTAAAATGAATTGGATTCATTTCAATCAAGCCAGTATCTTTCCAACCAAAATAATTAACCGTAATATCTGTTATGCCCCGAGCAATCAGCGTTTCCAAAATAAGTTGTGCTTGTTGGAAAGTCGTTAAGCTAGCATAATTACGACGTCCGATTCCTAAAAAGAAACTACGGAAATCATAGACACCTAAAAAGTTAATATCAAAAGTAATTCCATTTGAAACAGGAAGAGCAGTTGCTGGAAAGTCAAATCGGTTTATTAAATATGCCTGATAAGCCTTCGCCAGACTAGAATAATCACTTTGATCTTCCGTTAAGAAGTGGTAAGCGATTGAAAAATCCGTATTAACTATATCCTGTTCAAATATTTCAACACTCATTGCATTCCAAGTCGTGCTTCCTATTCTAACATTATCACTTTGCCTAACGTAAAAGCCAAACCCCGCTCTGGTAACCGAAATTGTTCTATCTCGCTGACCAGCCTCAATATAGGCATGAGCATCTCCTTCTTCAAGAACCGCAAAGAAACTTAAATTGCTCTGAGGTCCTGAACCTTGTGTCCGATTAAAGATTTTAGCATACATCGGAAAATTGATACTTTCTTGCGGTTGTTCTCTTCTAACGAACTCTACGAAAGCATGATCACGACCATAAATTGGTTTGCGAAAATTTCTAAAGAAACCTGAAGACTGAAAGTTCATTAATGCTCCGCTACCATCAGGAATCAAGATATGACCATCTTCACCATTTCTGGCAGCCCCAAAATATGGTAAAAAACGAATGCGCGCCAGCGGACTATTTTCATCTTCAACAATTGAATTTCTTAAAACAGATGCTTGTAAGCCATGATCAGTTAATACATATTCAACTGCAACTTTAAATCTTGGTCTTTCCATCGTTGTAGATTCACGATTCATTTGGCTATCATGATCTAATTCCCAATCGAACTCACCTTGATTATAACCAGCTTCCAAATAAAGAATTCTATAAAGATGTTCCATGAAAATACTTTGCGCAAGAGCAGCATGACTTGACAATGTTAGCTCATAGTAACCCGGAAATTCAACAGATGGTGCATAAATTACCGTTCTTAAACGTAAAATGTTCATCGCAAATGTCGGACTGTTTGGATCAAGACGAGATACAATCTCATTCATCCGCTCTTCACTTATAAATTCTGGGAAATTCGTATAATGAAAACCACGAAATTGAATGTCATATAAAACCGTAATAGTTCTGTTTTCTGCATCTACCCGAAAATAATAACTTTTTTCACCAGGTCTACCTGTAGCATTATCATCTGGTCTTTGGATACTTAAAGAATAGGCATCTAACCAAACGATGCTTCCATGATTACCCACATGACCAAGAATTAAGGGCGATCTTATCTCATTTTCGGTAGTTAATGAAGATGCTAAGTTATCGCCGTCCTCATTTTGCTGTGGATTGGAATACCAAACTTCACCAGTTATATTGTCAGTAATCCGAAAATGCGTTGTCACTTCGTTAAATTCCATCCGGAAACGCCCATTTGGCGAAGTCATGTTCGGGATAAATTTATTTGGGCTCTCGTGAGCATAAAAAGTATCATGCTGAGCAACCCTAGCTCTTATTTGATCTGGAGTAAAACCACGATCATTACCATCAGCATCCGTGAGTCCAAGAATTTGATTTATACTTGTGAACCCATCTGGATCAAAAGGGCGAGCGCTAATGCTTTCAAAGCCGCTTGCGTGAACAAAGACAAAATAATTAAGACTAAAGAAGCTAACAAAGATTAGCGTTAAGCCTAAAATTACTCTTTTTATCGTTAAATTTTCAAATATTTTTATTAACATATTATACCACCTATGCTGTCCTAATCATTATTTCTCGAATTATCGTAAAGACAAATCCATAAATCTGTTGTGAAAGACTAAAGATTGCCAAACAAAAAAACAAAATAACGATTAGTGCTATTATAGTAAAGATTAGAGAAAGTAATAATGTTCCTAAACCGAATTCGTGCACTACTAGTAAGCCCATTAATGCTAAATAAACCATTAATGTCGTGCCAGCAAAAGCGATTATATTCGCAAAACCTATTTCTTCAATTGTAATCATATGACTGAAAAAAGTGTTAAAGACAGTTGCTATCAATATCGGAAATTGGGCATAAGCTAAAACCATTAAGATTTCTTTTAACCGTCCCTTACCATTCATTAAAGTTGTAACGCTCCAGTTAGCAATAACGAAAAACAATATTGGAACTATCACAAAAAGTATTGACCAGATACTGTTAAAGCTTTCTGGATCAAAATCAACCACAATGAAAGATCCATGAAGAACAAACATCGCTTGCGAAAATCCGGCTAAAAGTAAAATTATCAAAGCAACACTAAGACTGCCTCGTTCACCATCTTTTAATTGGTTAAAGCCTTTTATCGGATGGGTTAACAAATAAATTGGAAATTTAATAAAATTTTCAACAAACTTTTGCCAAAGGTTTATACTTTTAGTTTTGGCAACACGCCAATCAAGTCTTTTTTCCATTAGTATTCACTTCCTTCATGGGATTTGAATTTTCCTTTTTTAACCCCACGATAAATTAAAAATCCCGTTACAGCCGCAGCACCTACTAAGAAGATGCCCATTGCCGTATTAAAGTGACGATCAATAAATAAAAATCGCTGTTCATTTAAAGCTCTGGAATATCCTCGCCAATTATTACCAAGTCTAAAGTAGTGTCTGGCTTCAGCAAATCTTCCTTCATCCATCATAACACGGGCAATACCTGTATAAGCAATTTCAAAGTTACTATTACGCCTTATAACTTCACGCCATACTTCAGCTGCTTCTGTCATATTTCCAACACGTTCTAGTTGCGTAGCTTCTGTAACTAAGCGACCAAATTCAGTAAAACCAAAGGCAATTAAACTACTTGTTTGTCGATCGACAACTAAAAGCTGATCCTGAAAATAAACTACAGCAACAGGGTCACCGAAAGAATCGGTTTGATTTCCCATTTGCCCAGTAATAAACAAAAGATTTCCTTCAAAGTCATAAGTAAATAGTCGCCCACGTCTAGTATCAAGAACTGTGTAATTACCACGACCATCTAAAGTTATAGAACCAAATCTTGACGGACCGTAAATCAAATCAAAAACTCCAGCTGACAAAGAAAATTCTAAGTCACCTCTTGGCCGGGCGAAGCCGTTATTTCTAAGAACATCTACACCTGAAGGATTGATACTTTGGATTATATGATCATTTGTATGTCCTTGGGCAATAGGCATTGAAGTCGCCCAAAGAAAGTTTCTTTCGTCAATTGTCAAATTAATAAATTGTTGAGGCAAACGCAAAGAATCTCTACGAATTTGTTCCTCACTTTGAAAACGACGCCAAAATATTTGTATTGGCGTTAAATGGACACGATTTGTACCAACAAAACGGGAAAACTCTCCTGCTTCATCAAATTCTAGAATTCCTTCAAAAACCATAAGTGCAATTACATACATCCTATTTGTTGTATCAACAACAATTTTACTCGGTCTAAAAGCAACACCATCATCATCGGCATGTTGTCGAAAAGTTGGATCATTCGGTGTTCCAAAATAACCATATTCTGTAAAACTATCAGTTATTTCATCGTAAGTATAAACAAAATTTCCCTCTAAATCAAGTTTGATAATCCGATTATTTTCCGTATCAGCAACAAATATATTGTTAGGAGTGATAAATAATCCTTGAGCTTGATTAAATGTATCACGCACTAAATCCATTCGCCGTTCTAACAATGGTTCTCCATTACCATCAAGAATCACTTCACCATTGTTGTCAACTACTGGTTGTAAAGAAAAACGGGCTCCACCTGTCTCTGTAAGATATGGACGATAAAAGTGATCAATAACTTTGACAAACTGAAGATTAGAGTCTAAGACGAAAATTCGGCTATTGTTATTTGTACTTATTGTTACACCTTGATCGTTTACCATTATAGTACGCTCATCAAGTAAATAAAGATAATCACCGCCAACTCTTAAATCAGCAAGACGTCCGCTAAAACTATGATTTCCTGATGGGTCAATATTACGATCATAATAGTTATCAGAAAAAGCAAAGCCTTCAGCTGAATGAATCGGTCGACCCCAAGATGAATAAATATATGAATTGGCTCTGAGATTAGGAATCGTCAGCACACCAAAACAACATATTGCTAAAAATATTAATTTTTTCATGCAGCTCTCCTCCTATTTCATTCCTGAATGACTCATCGTTTCAATTATCTTGCTTTGGGAAAAGACAAAGATTGTAACTGGAACAATCATCATAATTAGCATTACGGCAGCACTGGCTCCTGCTCTTCCGACTCCACCAGCAACTATTAAGCTCAACGCGAAACTGACTGGCCTTAGTTCTTCGGAAAAGATAAACATCGCGCCATCGGCGGTCCATAATGACTGAAACAATAAAATAATTAATGTCAGCCACGCTGGTTTGACAAGTGGCATAACAATGGTAAATAAAATTCTAAATTCGCTAGCCCCATCAATTTTAGCGGACTCAATTAGTTCAGTAGGAATTGTTACCATGAATTGTCGCATCAGATAAAGTCCTAAAGAAGCCGCAAAAGCCGGTAAAATAAGGGCTAAAAGATTATCAAGTAAGCCAATTTGACTAAAGATAATGTATCTTGGAACCATTGTAACCTGTGGCGCAAACATCAGAGAATAAACGACTAATGCGAAGAGAATCGTTTTTCCAGGAAAGCGATGTTTAGCCAAAGGGTAAGCTGCCATTGAGGCAAATACAACATGTCCGAATGTTCCTACAACCGTAATCAAAATCGTATTGAAGAAAAATCTGGAAAATGGCACCCAGGAGCCACCCATTAAACCAGCTAAATCAGTAAAGTTATTTAAGGTCGGCCTTCTAACAAACAAACGAGGCGGAAACATAAATAATTCATCTAACGGTTTAAATGCATTATTGATTGTAAATACTAGTGGGTAAATACTAAACAAAGCAAAACCAGCAAGCAATAAAAACATCGTGAGATCACCAGCAAATGATCTACTAAGTCTTTTGCGTTTATTTATCTTACGATTGTAAAGATAACGTTTTACAATTTTATTTGGCGTATTACGCGCAAAAAATGCCTTCGTTTTTTCACCAACACTTTTTTTCTCAGAAAGTGCTACTTCATCCATCATCTTAAGTTCCCACCCTTCTGATAATTTTTCTAACTAGAACGTTAGCTGAAATCATTAATATGAACAATAATGTCGCTATTGCACTAGCATAACCTAATTCATAACGAATCGAACCAAAGTCAATCAAATGGGTAACTAAGGTATGTCCAGCATATTGAACTGACGGAAAACCGGCAATCTCCATGGCTACAGCAGCAATCGCAAAACTTGCTGTAATCTGCATAACCGCACCGAACATCAGCTGTGATTTCATTTGTGGTAAAGTAATATACCAAAGTTCTTGCCAGCGATTTTTAATTCCATCAACTGCTCCTGCTTCATAAAGTGTTCTATCTGTTGATTGTAAGCCGGCAATGAAAGCAAGAAAGCTAATACCAAGGCTCAGCCATAACTGAACAATGATGATAATTGGAATTATATAGGTCGGATCCTGAAGCCATAATCTTGGCTCTGAACCAAACCAACGCATCATAAATGCATTTGCAAAACCAACCTCATCAGAAGCAAATATTAATCGCCAAATCAAAAAGGTATTACCAGAAATTGATGGCGCATAAAAGACAAGAGTCATAATTGAACGCATGCGCGGCTTTAATTCATTAATCAACCAAGCAAATACGAAAGCCATTATATAGCTTACAGGACCAGTAATCAAAGCAAGTACCAAAGTGTTTCTAACTGCTCTTAGAAATACCTGATCGGTTAAGAATAAAGCCCGATAGTTTCCAAAACCAATAAATCTTGGCGCCTGTAATAAGTCGAAACTCGTAAAACTAAGTGCCAAAGCCATGAAAACTGGGAGGATAGTAAAAACGAAAAACAAGATAAAAAACGGAGCAATCAAAGCATAGGAACTACGCTTTTGATATATTTCTTTTCTTGTATGACCGCCACTGTTACTCCATTTTTCAATTCGTTGTCCAAGTGATATACGGCGTTTAAGAATTGATACCTGACGACGTAAATCCATCATTCTATCAGTAACTTCTGATAAGTTTTGAGCATTCTCTTCGCTAGGATTCTGCTTTTTAAGTTTGCGCTTTTGCAGATAATCATTATAAACTGCTTTATATTCTGCTTTTAAAGGTTCAAGCTCTTCAATAGTTTGTGCTTTAATAACTTTATAATCAGCTTTTTCCTGTTGACGATCTGCTTTTCTTTTGGCTTTTAAAGCAGATTTCTCTTCTTTTGTTAATTTTATTTTATCTTTTCTCATCATTGCATCCCAAAAATCGGTAAGCCGAATTCACGGCGTTTTCGATTAATCTCCATATTTATTACATTAACAAACTCTAATAATGTTTCACGCTCGTTCCAACGATCGTTAATAATGTGACGGAAAGCATTCTCTAAAGCACGTTGCGTCATATAACCACCCGGTGTATTCTGCTTAGCTTGAGTATTTCTTTGCTGCGAACGTAAAGCTTCTAGTTCTCTCACCGTCCAAGGCAATTGTTCCATCGCATAGATATTTGCCGTATGCCAGCGAGCCGCTGAACCAATAACTGCTTCCATTTCACGACCATATCTTACTTGCGTTTGTGTTGAAGACCACCATTGTAAAAATTCCCAACAAGCATCTTGATCTCTAGCTGTTCTAAGCATCATCGCTCCTGAATTAACAGCGTGAGAGGTATTATTAATTACTTGTTGTCCATTATTATCTAAAACTGGATTTCCATTATCATCAACTACAGGCGTTCCCGGAATCGGGTGAAAACCCCATTTGCCGCGCAACTCTGGTGCAAAAACACTAAGAACGTTAAACGTAGTATAAAATGATACGCCAATTGGCATCTGTCCCGTTCTAAAACGCTGAACAAAATCAACTGCCAACGGAAAACTGAAAGATGTATAAAAGTTTGTCCACTGTTCAAAAGCCGTAATAGCTCTGTGGCTATCTAAACCGCTTCTGACGCTACCATCAGGTTCAGTTATATAAAATTGTCCCCCATTTTGAAATAGCAAGGAAGAGAAAGTCGCATTTAATGACGAATCACCAACAGTATTAACTGGTAGAAAAAATTGCAAACTTAGCCTGTCAAGCCTAGGAACCAGTTCGATAACTTCCATCCAAGTAGTCGGAATCGGCCAACCATGGTCCTCAAAAATATCTTCACGGACAAATAACATTAAAAAGTTTTGAGTTTCCGGAACCGCATAAACGTTATTATGCAATTCAAACGGTGTCCAAGCACTCGGCTCAAAAAGCGTTTGGTGCTCTGCAAAACCAGGAAAGCCACTAAGATCCTGGACAGCGTTTCGCAAGGCAAAATCATTGACGGTAAATCCATCTACCCCAAGCGCAACATCGGGACCGCGTCCAGATAAAGTAGCTGGCAATAATACTCCGGCATTAACGAGTTGCATATTGACGGTAATGCCTGTATTAGGTGTAAAATCTTCATCAATCAGTTGTCTTAAAACGTTCGCCTGATCGCGACCAGATTGAATCCATACATTTATTTCTCGATCACCCTCTACTTGACCCGGCATACCGCCGATTGCGTTAAAATCAGTAAAGAATGATGTAAAGAATCTAGCAACTGAAAACCACATATTACGAAAGATATTGGCATTCGCTCTTGGTAAAGAAACATCATCACCAAACAAAGCAATATAATCAATTGTTAATGGCAATTCGCGTGCTAATAACAAAATCGTTCCTAATGAAGCAATATTATCATTAAATGCTCTAAGTCTAGCTGGTATCTGACTAGGTCTATCGATAAAAATACCTAGTTGTCTTGACATTGAATCTGCAGTAGCAGTAATAGCGCTTCTTTCCCCAGAATGAGCTTCAAATTGCTGACTAATGAAGTCTAGGCTCGCTTGTGCTGCTCTAAGTCTTTCTTCTAAATCAGGAATATTACGACCGCCAAGGAAATAGTCCCGAAACGGGTCTGGGCGAGTTCCAGTTACTCTGATAACATCACGATAGATACCATTTAAATCGTTTATGGTATCTTCCAATTGCCTAATTAACAATCCAAAATCACCAAAAGTGACCTCTAAAGTAATAGTATGTACTCCTGGCTCAAGCCAAATACGGTGGTTATAATTTTCAGTACCAAAAGTTACATTTTGCCAACGACTACTGTGTCTGAAACGAAAGTTATTCATTTCTGAAAACAACTGCTCACCGTTAATTAAGATTCTACGGCTAGAAAACATGCCTCGAACTTCGTTTTGTCGCGCTCTAACCGCAAGATTATAAAAACCAGGTTGATTAACTGTAAACTCCCAAGTTATCCAGTCACCAGGAATTCGCCAGTTATTACCACCAATAGCATTTAGTCTTGCTACTCTAGTTGAATTCGGGTAAGTAATCGGACTAGAGCGATCGGTAATTGGAAATAATGTCGGACTAGAACGTAGCGTAGCGTGCTGTCCTTCGATGCGGATAAACTCATTAGCGCTAAGGCTTTCTCTTCCAACATGTTGCTCACGATATTCAGCATAACTGATTAATACTTCATAAGGCTGGATTAAAATCCTTCTAATTTCCATAGGTTCTCTTAAGGAACGGAAAGCAATTTCTTGCATTGTTCCATCAAAGAAAAACATGTAAGGTTCAGCAATATAACCTAAATCATCTCGAAGCGCTGATGTCCGCCATTCTGGTCTTTCAACTTGCGAAGGTCTTCTGTCGTTTCCAAGCGCATCAACTTGAAATTCGTCATTTATGTTTCCCCATACTCTTTGAAAAACTAAATTATTAGCTTCTGTAAAAGGCGCTTGCCCATCAATCAGAAAAGCCCGCTCAATCGGCGAACTTCTTCCAGCTGTTGGAAAATACTCAATAATAACATTATATAAACCTGGTTGAAGCATCAGTCCAGGCATATTATTAATCTGCCAAGCCACTAAACCTTGCTCACCAGTAATTACTGAACTTTGATTAGAATCAACTTGTGGCGCATCGCCTTCAAAACGGCTGAAGTCAATACCGCGCAGTTCAATCCCTGCACTTGGCCTTGCTAAATTCATACCCTGAAAGTGTTCTAGATATGCCAAATAACCTTGACGGGCATTACGAACTTGTTGTGTACGCTCAAAAGCCTGATGTTCATCAGGTTCTGAAAAAGAGGCATGTAAATCATTATCGCTCATCATACCTAAAAGGCATAATATTGGTAAAATCAAACAAATAATTTTCTTCATCATCATTCTTCCTATCTAAGCTGCCGGAAAATCATATTTTCCAATATTGATGCTAAATCACGTGCAGCGTTTTCTTCTGCTACCCTAAAGTATCGACTTCTGGATTCTACAGTTTGGTGATTATTTGTGGTCGTTAAGCGGAAATAAGCAATTTGCCCCCGAGTCCAAGGTAGAACATTCCAAGTAAACTCATACCTTCCTGTTTGCTGGTTATAAACTGGAGAACCAACAATAACTTGACTACGGCCATCAATAAACAACTCTAAAGTGAAATTAAGCGGATCACCTAATACATCATAAGGTGCCGCAAAGCTTACTATTACTTGTGTCCCTCCATAAGCATATCCTCTGATTAAGCCCTCAAGATCTAAGGTTTCAGGCACTTGCGGCGGTTGCGACTCAGCAATATTAGTTATCGCTAAAGCTGTTGCGCTTTCACGATTTTGAAAATCAATAACTCTAAGATAAAAATCATAATTCTTGTAGTTTCTAACCGATAAGTCCCTGACAGTCAGATTTCCTGCCCCCATACCTCTGATAGCTCCCATAAAATGACCAGGATTATCAAAATTAACTGGTGTTCCTTTAGGAGTTTTGTAAATCACATAATAAAACACATTATCGCAAGTTTCATTGATTCTGAAACGCAAATTGTCACCTCGGCTTTGAACCTCTATGTTGCTCGCGCTAGGCAAAACCGCCAGATTAGTATTGGTAGACATAGCTCTAGATGACATAGGCCTTTTTTGCCAGGCATTCCTTAAATGTTCAACCGCGGCTCTAGTTGATGCCCTATTTGACCAAAAATTCCGTAAAGAGAAAATCGTAAAACCGTTAACCTCTGGAAATTGACTATTATAAAGCAACTGATCCGCCATTTCGGTAACAGGAGCAACCCATGGTGCTGTATCATCAAAACGATAAAGTCCAGCTGAAATATTAAGTTGCACATAATGACCATTCGCTCTTGCTTGTCTAACAACATCGACCCACCAGTCAACAAGATCAGCATAAGGATTAGCATGATGTCTAATTGGCCAATAAAGTTGTGGCGAAACATAGTCAAGCCAACCTTCTAAAACCCATTTACGGATATCCGCATATAAGTGGGTATATGATTCAAAACCACCTTGAACATTTGTCCCTTGCGGATGTCTTGACCTTGCTGCCCAAACACCTGCCGGAGAAACTCCAAAACGCACGCCGTTTCTACGACCGCTGTTTTCATTAAATTCACCGATAGCTTCTGCTACTTCACGAATCATTTTATCAACATTTGCCCGGCGCCAGTCAGCTTGACCTAACCCTGTTGGCAACCCTAAAGGATTATTAGCACGATATAAGTCAAAACTTTGTCTGTCAATATCCATAGGCATGCTTTGAAGATAGAAATAATCATCGAAATTAATCCCATCAACATCATAATTTTCCACAATTTCCATTACTGTATCAACAATATGATCAATAACTGCCCGGCAAGCTGGATTCAAAATCATTGAACTATTTCGGCGTAACCAAGTTGGAATTCCAGTTTCAGGATCATTTGGCACTCTTCTAGTAAAGTGTCTTGCTGGCAAACTATTGATAAAATCCTGCGTACTCGCTGGAGCTGAATTTGTGATACGATAAGGATTTAACCAAGCATGAAATTCCATTCCTCTAGCTCGAGTTGCTTGAACCGCAAACTCAAGTGGATCAAAATTTGCCAAATCACTGTCAGTCATTCCTAAAAACTGGCTGACTGGGTTATGCACACTTGGATAAAAAGCACAAAGCATTGAACGCACTTGAAAAAAGACCGTATTCATGTTAAATTCCTCAAAGATATCCAATACTCTTTCGTATTCAGCCATAAACTGTTCCGGAGTTCTTGTCTGCGGAAAATCAATATTAAATACTGTAGTTACCCAAACAGCCCTTGTCTCAAGCGGACGTTCAAAATAAACATCGGGCACTTGAACAATAGCTCCTTCATTAGGTCCAGAACCAGATGTCCAGCGTCTTACAAATTGTCCGTCTTGTCGCCAATTAATAAGATTAAAAAAGCCTTCACTATTAACTTCTTTAGTTGTGACCGAAGATATTAGACATAATATCGCAATCGCTGCACAAAAAGTTACAATTACTTTTTTCATTCTTCCAACTCCTTAAATTTTGGCATTAAAGCCTTTTTTGACCACATTTTTTTTATTATTTCTAGTCCCTCGCGCGCAAAATCATTTTCTGGAAATAGATTACTGAAACTCCATAAGCAGACTCCATCTACATTTGAAAATTTATTCAAATATTTGATCATGTCAGGAAAGACATCTTTCGAGCTGTAGCCAGGAGTAGCGCCATAGCGCCCTATCGAAAGACCGATAAAAAGTTTAACACCTGTTCCTTTACAAGCTTCGCTCCACCAATCGACTAAATCAGCGTAACGAGCAACAGCATGTTCAAATTCCCAATATAGTTGTGGCATAATATAATCGAGATAATTATTGTCAATCCACTTCTTCAAATCAGCATACCAAGTAACATAAGCCTCTGAACCCAAAGTTTCAGAACCTCCATTAATTCTGCCGTTTTTATAAATACCAAACGGACTGATTCCAAAAGCAATTTTCGTCTTATTCTTTCGATTAAAAGCCGTTATATTTTCTCTGATTGATTTAATTAAAGCTGTAACACATTCTCTTCTGAAATCAGCTAGACTTTGCTTAGTCGTTGAATTCTGATATTCTAAAGTATCATCAGCTTCTGGATGCAGCCCTTCACTTGGATAAAAATAATCATCGAAATGAAGCCCATCAATAAGCGGATAATTTTGGCATATTTCCATTAGTGTATTAACAATAAAATCCCGAACCGCTTTCTTTGCAGGATTTAAAATCAACATCCCATTATTACTTATGACAACATTATCCGGATTTTTTTTAACATAATTCATCGAATGCATCTTTTGGATTTCCGTTGCTTTCAATTCTTCAATCTGCTTTTTATGAAGAGTCGGTGCTAAACGATTAAGAGCGCTACTTGCCCGATAAGGGTTAAGCCAGCCATGAAACTGAATGTTTCTAAGGTGACATTCCTTAATCATAAATTCCAGACAGTCAAAAGGCGGTTTTTTGCCTTCCTGAAACGCTCCTTCGCCTCCCATAAGAAATCGGGAATAAGGATTCAGTTCTGAACGATAAAATGCATCATTCATTGGTCTTATTTGAAAAAACAAACAATTTAAGTTGAATTCCTCCATTTTCGCTAAAATGGCTATAAATTCATTTTTAAAACTCTCTGCATCTTTAAAACGACTAAAATTAATATTACTGACTGTTGCTACCCAGACAGCTCTTAATTCTGTTTGCTTAGCTTCGTAATGTTTCGGAATCATGACAACTTCATCCGATTTAAAATATTTTATCGTATCACTAGAATCGATAAAACTCTTTAATTTGGTCAACTCCATTAAAAATCAGTCCTAACAACTTTTTTCTGATAATCGACAATATTAAAAGCTTGAGCATATTGCTTTCTGGCAAGACAACCATTTGCTTTTATAATCGAAGTATAATAATCATAATATTTAAACGATGAGCTATTCATAATGAACCAATGCTTTTCAATTGCACTTTTCCATAACTGATAACCTTCTTCTGATACTTCATAATAAATGTAAGGAGAAAAATCTTCTCTGTCTTCCCAATTTTCACAAAGATAAACAGGTGCATAATGCGTTTGACCTTTGACTTTATCGCCGATATCAACACCAGCATAAAACTGAGCATCATTAACGATTAAAAAAGTATTAGCGTGATCTTTATGCATTGAATTTTTCCAATGCGTGAAAACTGCTTGCGGCTTATAATCACGAATTAGCTGAGCAACGCGATATTTTATTTCTTCAGATGGCAACAATTCCCCATCCTTAGTTTCAAATACTATTGCTTCACCACCAAGCATTTCCGCAAAAATCTTAGCTTCATTAACTTTCTGAACTCGATATTCATCTTGGGTCATGTGCTTAGGATTACCTCGTTCTCCGGCAGTTAGAGCAACCGTTACGATTTTATAACCTTTTTTGGCATGTGTCGCTAAAACACCTCCACAAGTTAATTCCATGTCACCGATATGAGCGCCAATTGCTAATAATACCTTTTGCATACTATTTCAGATCCTTTTTCATAATGGCAAATGATTGAACAATCTTAAAGCCAGCCGATAAATAAATGTTGCGAGCTATGTTATTTAATCCCGTAAAAAACGTCATAAATTCGCTGTTATTCTCTTTTGATTTTGCACAAAGCACTGAAAATAATGTTTTTCCAATACCTTTACCATTATAAGTTTCTAAAACTGCGATACCAGCTAAAGAGGCACGATTATTACCTTCATTCCAAACTGGTCCAGTAAAGGCAATAACTTTACCATTATCGTGAGCAATTAATAAAGGACGAGGGTTTTGTGCATTTTGATTATTCCTAATTGCATTTGCAAAAGGCGGATTATTTACCTCAACACAGAAATCTTCAAGCCCATGGTGTTTCTTCGGATCATAAATTTCAATGCCGATTCCTTGTTTTTCGTTTCTTTCGATAACCGCTTTATTTTTCTCTGACATTTCAAATTTTGTAAGATCCAAATGAAAAGCATCAACTTGCCCCTCAACATTATAACCAGAGGAAAGATAAAGAAAATATTCTGAACTATTATATGGGACAGCTGGTGCACCAGGATGATTATGCATATTCGTATTAGGCACATACCATTCCAGATTAATTGCTCCTAAAAAAACCATTCTGGAACTTTTGCGCCCAAGAGCTTTAAAAAATTCCTCAACTTTTTGAATCAACTGTGTTCCTAAGCCTTTTCTTCTGTAAGTTTCTTTTACTAAAACAAAAGTTACATAACCTGGTGCAGTTTCGTTTTCTAAATCGGCTTTCTTGACTATTCCTAAAGACATCCCGACAAGTTTTTTTCCGTCATAGGCCACAAAGAACCCCTCCGAGCGAAAATTTTCATTTTTCAGGAACTTGATAGTAAACTCTTCTTCTGTAAATGGTTTATAGAATTTTTTTACATTGACGACTTCGTTCCATAATTTCACGCAATCTGCAAGCATGTGATTTTCAAAGTTTTGGAATTTCATAATTTCAGTTCTCCTATTTTTTATATCTTAATTTGTTATCGTTCTCTTCCCATATAGACATAATGATTTCTAATTGTTGTTGTGCCCATAAAGTTAATTATTACTCTAAATTCAAATCTTACAACAATAAATGTATGGCGGTCCCAATAGAATACGCCATGAGCACCTTGATAAATGCCCACAGGCAATTCATCAAACTCGTATTCAACTTCTAAGCCTAAAGCAACTAGCTCTAACATTTTATGTTCATTCATAATCATTCCTAAGAACTCAGCCCATCTGCCAGTTCTTAAAATAATATCTGGGCAATGTCTACCACTAAAATATTGGTGCGAACGGACAGACGATAACGGAAGATTATGTTTTTGCAATAAGTATGCAACTAATTTTGCATACATCCTTAAAGCTCCTTCAAAATTACCATCAGCGTTAATAGCCATTTCAATTCCGATAGCCCACTGATTTCCAAAATGTTCACCAGCATGATTTGCTCGATAATTATCGGGAATATGTTGAAATATTTCATGCTCATCGACTGTATAGTGCCACGATATTGCTCTATCGTCGGTATTAATGACATTATTCCAGAAAGCAGCATTCGTCCCTGTAGTGCTGACGCCTGTTTCATGAATTGTAATCCATAAAACATTGCTATCATTTGGCGCTACATCAAAGCCTGCTCTTGCTAAAGCCGCTGGCGAAGGTGTTACCCTTCTTCCTGGAACTTTGCGGTTGTTCTCTAAAGGAATCATACCATCTTGAATAACTAACGGTTCACCCGTAATCATATTTACAGCCCGATAACTTTGATAATCTGTCAAAACAATGTCCATAAAATCTAAAGCGAAATCTTCAATCTCTTCTTCTTGCAAAACAATACTTGTATAAGCAAACGTTAGCCTTACAAGCGCTGTTCCAATACGAATTTCTGCTGAAAGCACAGTCGTAGCTTGAGTAAAAGTTTTTGATAAACGTCCAGAAAGGCTAACAATGCCGCCAAAAGAGTCAGTCCAGACAATATTTGATTCGAACAGTTCATCAGTTACCGGCAATTGAAAGACAGTATTGAAGTCCGCATTTTCAAGATATTCAAGTAACCAAGTCCGAACCATAGCAGCTTTTTCCGGATCCGTAATTCCTAAAATCGTTATTGAAACATCAAATCCTCTTCTAACGCCTTCATGTTCAATTATCGCCATCATTTCAACCGGGACGTCATATAAGTGAGTAATTAGAACTTCACCTTGATTAGTTACAACATTCGGACTTAAAGAAACCCATGATACAGTCACATTCGGAAAGACAGCTATACTTTCAGGTAAAACCAACTGATTCGTTCTTTGCCGATCACGAACACTAAAATTTAATACATCAAAAACTGTCTGTAAAAAGAAAAGTTCGCTGGCATTAGGTTGAACTAAAACATGGTGAGTTGCAGAATGAGTTTCTCCAGCAAAATTTATATGGCTAGTCAATATCACAGGGCTTTCGGTTGTAACGACGCTTACAACTCCAGAACTAGTCATTATGTCATAATTACTACTTTCCCAAACAATTGATGCATCAAAGCCAGGAACGTAAGTAGGCAAGAATAAATCACCTTTGGTTGTTTCAGTAACTGAGGCATTGACAATTTCTTCGAGTCTTTGCAAATCCGTTAATTCAGCTGTTGTTTTGTTATCACCATTACAAGCAACTAAGACAAATAAAAAAACGATTAAAATACTATACTTCCAATATTTGATCAATTTGTTTCCTCCCTATTTTTAAAATTAAGATTCACAAGTTTATAATGTAGGTATTAACCAAATTCTGACTTTATCATCATCAAGAATTTGCTGGCTTTCGGTGACACATCTTTTGTTTGTGCAGAAAACGCTTACTATATTATATCATAATATGAGCCAAAATTAAAGTTTTTTTTCGATGAAAATAAATGAAAGCGGAGATTTTTTACTAAAGTAAGCCTATAAAGCCAGTAAAATTGCAAAAAATCATAAAAAAAAGAAGTTTTGCAACTTCAATTTGATTTTTATAAAAATTATTTTCTCAGATAATTCCTTGATTTTCCATAGCTTCCGCAAGCTTTATAAATGCACAAATGTTCGCACCTTTTTGTAAGTCAAAAGGAGCCTTGAACTTTTTGGCTGTTTCATAAATTTCCGTAAAAATATTTTCCATAATCGCCTTAAGCTTTGTTTCGACTTCTTCGAAAGTATAAAACAAACGCATAGAATTTTGTGTCATTTCCAAACCAGAAGCTGCTACTCCTCCAGCGTTGGCTGCTTTGCCAGGCGCAAATAGAACATCGTGCAACTTAAAATACTCTAGAGCTTCGCTTTCGACTGGCATGTTCGCTCCTTCCGCAACTAAAAAACAACCGTTTTTGACAAGCAGTTTAGCATCATATAAATTAAGTTCATTTTGAGTAGCACAAGGAAAAGCCAAGTCACATTTTACCGTCCAAATTTGTTTTGGATCAGCGTAAAATGTGCTTTTAGAATCAACTTTCAGATAGTCCTTTATCTGTCGATTTCTGTCGTTTTTCAGTTGTTTCAACGCTTCGATGTCAAGCCCATTTTCATTAACAATACAGCCTGAAATATCATTAACCGCAATAACTTTAGCCCCAAGTCTTACTGCTTTTTCAGCCGCATGGATGCCAACATTTCCACTTCCTGAAACAATAATTTTCTTACCTATAAACGTATCATTTCTGTAAGTATTAAGCATTTTTTCAACAAAGAAACATAAGCCATAACCAGTTGCTTCCTTGCGTCCTAGTGAGCCGCCTGAAACTGGATTTTTACCAGTAAAAACGCCGCCTGGTTCGCCAGTAAGCTTTTTATACATGCCATACATATAACCAACTTCCTTATCAGAAACACCGATATCGCCAGCCGGGACATCTAAAAACTGACTAATATGCTGATAAAGAGTTGTCATTAAAGCCTGACAGAATCGAATTATTTCGCCATCTGATTTTCCTCGTGGATCAAAATCACTTCCACCTTTACCACCACCAAGTGGTAAACCAGTCAAAGCATTCTTAAAGGTCTGCTCAAAAGCTAAGAATTTAATAATCGATAGATTAACCGAAGGAGTAAAGCGCATCCCACCTTTATAAGGCCCTAAAAGCGCATTATGCTGAATTCGGTAAGCATTATGCACGCAAACCTCATTTTTGTCATTAAGATAACTAACACGGAAAGTAATAACTTTATCTGCTTCTATTAGTCGCTCTACAATATTTAACTTCTCATGCTTGGGTAAAATGCATTCTTCGATTGAAGCTAACATTTTACGAAGCGACTGTAAAAATTCGGTTTCATGTGCGTACTTCTTTTCATATTTTATTAATAAATCATTTAAGTATTTATTCATATTTTTTTACCTGCATTATTTTTCAAGAATAACTCAAAAACATTTTCTAATAGTGCTGCTCTTGTCATAAGGCCAATGCCACCAGGAACTTTTGTAATTGCCATACAATTATCTTTACAATCGTTAAAATCAATGTCACCACAAAGTTTTCCATCAACTCTATTAATCCCAACATCAATAAGGATAACATCTTTTTTAATCATTTCTTTTTTAATAAAATTTGCTTGCCCAATAGCCGCAATTAAAATATCCGCTGTTTTAGTTTCCTCGCTAAGATTTTTTGTTTTACTGTGACAAATAGAAACTGTTGCATTCTCATTTAATAAAGCTAAAGCTAAAGGTTTACCAACAATTTGGCTACGTCCGACAATTACTGCCTTTTTACCAACAATTGGCAAGTCGTAATATTTCAAGATTTCAATAATGCCTTTCGGGGTACAAGGAATAATACCTGACTTACCTTTATAAAGAGCTGCGATATTTTCTGGATTTAAGCCATCCGCATCTTTTTTCGGTGAAATCGAATCAAGAATATTCGGATTTATTTTTTTAGGCAATGGCAATTGAACTAAAATCGCTGTTACTGTTTGACTCTTATTTAAGCGACTTATTAATTGCTTTAATTCTATTTCTGTAGTATCAGCTTTCAGATGTTTCCATGTAAATTTGATGCCTACTTCTGCGCAGTCCGCTTGTTTACCACTAATATAAACACTTGATGCCGGATCATCGCCAACCTGGATGACAACCAAATGTGGAACTATATTTTTTGCTTTAGCTATGTCAGAAACTGCATATTTAACTTTTGATTTAATCGTTTTTGCGACTACTTTTCCATCTAAAATCATCTTAGCCTCCAAGCACTTCTTTAATTCTTACTGCTAAACCTTCAATTTCCAAAGCACTGATTGAACTCGCAGAAAAGCGCACCCCACTTGGGAAAGGAATCGTATAAATGCCTGCTGCTTTTAACTTATGAAAAGCCGTTTCCGGCTCAGCTATTTTAATCATCACGAAAAAGCCCTCTTTAAACGGATAAATCGGATAACCTGTTTTTAGCAATTCCTGATAAAGCTTACTACCAAGACCAAAAAGTCGCAATCTAGCTGTTTCTAATTCTATATTAAAATTATTTATAACATCTTTATCGAAACTTTCAATAAATGTAAATCCAGATTGAGTAATATTTGACCATTTAGTTCTAGCTGAAAAAAGATTGGCATCTAAAAAAGTAACAGACGAGGCTTTTTCTCTCCCTAAAAAAATTTGAGCACCAAGACGCATTCCATACAACGAAAAAGTCTTAGAAGCACTCCAACAAGCAATGACTGCCGCATTATTATGCAACCTTGTAAATAAAAGAAAAATATCTCTTTTGATTTGATAATCCTTTATCGAAAAGTCGAGATAAGCCAAATCAAAAATCATTACAACAGGCAAACCAGTCTCTGCATAACGGTTCATTTCTGCAATAATAAATTCATAATCGCTATAATCTAAAGAGAAACCTGTTGGATTATGACAAGGATCATTAATAATAAAGACAATTCTTTTTTGTTTTTCTGCGACAACTTTCAAGCTTTTCCTAAAAGCTTCACGATCAAATTTCTCATCTTTAATATAATTAAAAGTTTTAGCTTCTACTACATATTCCCGTGCCATGAGTTTATAGGGCCCCCAACCAACATCGGGAATTAAAAGTGTTTCACCAGGATTTAAATAGTTATGGATTGTGTTACTTAAGGCTCCAGAGCCACCAGGAGTCGGGATAACCTCACAATGCATTTTTTCAGTAATTTCTTTGTAATGTTTCTTAAAGAGCATCATTAGTATATTGTCTTTAAATTTTGCGCTTGCTTCTGTTGTTGCATAAGCGAACTTATCACTTACTTCCTGCTTTTCCAAAATAGACGCAACCGAAGAAAATGCACAAAGTTTTGATTCATCATTTAGCAACATACCAGCTGTAGCATTTATGATTGAAGGATTGGCCTGTTTTGACTTTCTAGCTTCACTAGCTATTTCCAAAACATTATTAATCAGCTTTTTTCCTTGCGAGCGACTAGCTAATAATTCAGACATCATTTTCTCCTTTCAAGCCATTAGCTTTCGCCAAGCAGCTTTTGTTTTTGATCTTCATTAACTAAGGGTTCAATAATAAGATCTAGTTTACCATTAATGATATCATCAAGGCGCTGAACTGTTAAATTAATCCGGTGATCGGTTACCCGATTTTGTGGATAGTTATAAGTTCTTACCTTTTCTGATCTATCACCTTTACCAATTAAACTTCTTCGTTTCTGATCTTCTTCTGAAGTTCGCTCACTAACAATTTTGTCATACATTCTGGTTTTTAAAAGCATAATTGCCTTATCTTTATTTTCGTGTTGTGATTTACCTTCTTGACAGCTAACCGAAAGTCCACTAGGCTCATGTGTCACTCTGACCGCTGATTTAGTCGTATTTACCGACTGTCCTCCTGGACCGCTTGAACAAAAAGTATCAAATCTTAATTCATTCATATTTAGTTCAAAGTCGATTTCTTCAGCTTCTGGCATTACTAAAACAGTTGATGTTGAGGTATGTACTCTCCCCATTGCTTCTGTTTCTGGAACGCGCTGTACTCGATGAGCTCCAGATTCATATTTCATATAAGAAAAGACATCATCGCCCTTAATCATAAATTCAATTTGCGAAAAGCCGCCCATTGAAGACTCCATAGCGTTCAATATTTCAATTTTCCAACCTTTGTGCTCCGAATATTTTGTATACATACGAAACAAATCACCCGCAAAAATATTGGCCTCATCACCACCGGCTGCGCCTCTAATTTCCACAATAACATTTTTCTCATCATTAGGATCTTTTGGAACTAATAAAAGCGTAATTTCTGCTTCAAGAACAACTAGCTTTTCTTTTACTTCGGATAACTCCATTTCTGCCATTGCTTTAATTTCTGGATCATTATCCGCAAGCATCTCATTTAAATCATTTTGACTAGTTGTTAAATCTTTCCAAAGCCTAAATTTATCTACTGTTTTGGAAAGCCGGCTTTGTTCTTTAGCTAATGCCGTAAACTTTTTTATGTCATTGATGATTTCCATCTGGCTTAAAAGTTCTGATAATTCATCAAAACGATCTTCCATTAATTTAAGACGGTCAAACATATTTTTCATTTTTATTCATCCTCTAAGTTTTGTATCCATTGATATAGACCTTGAACAATATTAATTGTCTCTTCAACCAAATCAATTTTATTTATAGCTTCTTCATCAAATGCTGATAAACCATTATGTGCACCTAAAAAAGTGCCAGTAAGAATCGAAATATTAATCGGATCTTTAGTTTTATAAGCCATCGCCAAAGCTTTTTCCGGATTATTCTTATTTACAGAATAACAATAGTAAGCTAAGGCTAAAGAGTCACTGGCATTTGCACTATGATCAAAGCTATTAAATGCCTCAGCTAAACTTTTATTTCCTTCTAAAATATCAGAAAGTTTTTGAATAGTCATAAAACAATCATAACCATCCGCAAAAACTTTAATCTCATTAATTACGCCTTTTAAAGATATCGTTGGTGATATGTCATTTAAAATACTCGCAAGCAAATAAATATAAGTTCCTGATGCAACCTGAGCATTAACATCACCATGCGTCAAAGCGCCAATTTCAATCCCCATCTTAAATGCCGCTTCTGGTCTTTTATGAAAAAATAAAGCTACTGGTGCTAGCTTAGTTAATACTGATGAGCTATTTAACTTATTTCCTAAAAGGTTTTTGGAAAACATTTTTCCTTTGCTTAAGATATTCAATACTTCTTCATCAACATTTCGTTTTTCTTTCAGCTGTTTGAAATTTAAGATTCGCTCATTTTCCGGCATTTCCAAAATATAGTTATTACGTTCCTGATTTGGCATAACACCCGTTTGGAGATAAAACCAAGTTAAATAACTCTCAAAAACTTTTTTTATAAAGATTTTAGCCGTGAGATCTTCGCCAATAAAGATATTATTAATAAAATAATTACTAATAATAGTAAGTTGAGCATCATTTGTTAAGCTAAGTTTATTATATTTTCTTTCGTATTCTAAAGCACCAGCATAAATGCCACCAATAACTGCGCCTAAATAATTATCCAAAGAATTTGCCATAAAAACTCCTTTTATTAGTCTTCAGCCATTGAATTAAAGCGAGAAAACTCAGGCGTAAACATCATCTTTAATTCAACACCACTAGTACCATGACGATTCTTGGCTATAATCAAATCCGTCTTTCCTGACGAATCTGGATTAGCTTCACTACGCTGATAATAAGCTTCCCGATATAAGAACATAATCATATCGGCATCTTGTTCAATACTTCCAGATTCACGCAAATCAGACATTATTGGTTTTTTGTCGTCTCTTGTCTCAACACTTCTAGAAAGCTGCGATAAAGCTAAAACCGGAACATTTAGTTCTCTTGCCATCTGTTTTAAAGAACGAGAAATCTTAGCTACTTCTTCCTGACGATTACCATTACGGCTTTCACCAGAAATCAACTGTAAATAGTCAATAACAACAAAATCAAGTCCTCTTTCCTGAGAAAGTTTACGACATTTGGCTCTGATATCACCAACAGTAACAGCCGAAGAATCTTCAAAATAAATATTAAGATTACCTAAAGCATGAACTGTTGAACTAAAGACTTTCATATCATTACCATCTAGCCGACCCTTTTTAATTTTATAATTATCAATGGCGGCCTCACTGGAAATCATTCTGCTCACTAATTGTTCTGCACTCATCTCTAACGAAAAAATAGCGCAAACAGCTCCGCTTTTTCTATCACTTCTTATTTTAGTAGTTTTATTATATTTAGCAATATTAACAGCTAAGTTCATTGCTATCGCACTCTTTCCCATACCAGGACGCGCTGCTAAAATAATTAAATCCTGTTTTTGAAGGCCCCAAGTTAAACGATTTAAGTTTTCAAAACCTGTATGAAGCCCAGTCATTCTTCCGGCATTAAGAATATTATTTTCTGTAATTCTTAAAACATCTTTGGCGACATCATCAATCGATAGTAATTTTGAACTTTGTCTTTCTTTGGCAACATCATAGATTTGTTCTTCCGCAAAATCAATAAAATTAGCTGTTCCTAAATCAGGATCAAAACCTTTTTCAGCAATCATAGCTGCTGTATTAATTAGTTTTCTTTTTAATGATAATTCTCTGACGATATTAACATAACTAGAGAAATTGGCGGTTGACGGAACTGCATCAGCAAGACCAACAACGTATTCCATATTTCCAGCATTTTTCAAAATACCTTGGGCGTTAAGTTCATTAATAACTGTTGTATAATCTATCATGCTACCTTTTTCAAAAAGCATAACAAAAGCCTTATAAATATTTATATGCCTAGTATCAAAAAAATCAACAAGTTTAACCTTGTCAACTAATTCAACTATCAGATCTGGTTTTAAAAAAACCGATCCCAAAACAGCTTGTTCTGCTTCAATATTATGCGGCATTATTTTTGCCATATTAAAACCTCTATTTCTTAATTACGTGTGCCTCAAACTGAGCTTGAATATCTTTATAAAGATTTACAGTTATCATATGGATACCAAGCGAATTAATCGACGCGTCAACTTCCAGTTTGCGCTTATCAATTTTAATGCCTGTCTGGGCTTCAAATTCATCAGCGATCATTTTTGAAGTAATGCCTCCAAAAAGTTTTCCATCAGCACCAACTTTAATCGAAAGATTAATGCTTTTTCCACTAATTTCTTCCTTTAGTTTTTTATTAATCTCATAATGCATTTTTTCTTCATTTTGACGTCGTTCTTTTTCAGCTTTTAATTGATTTAAGTTTTCCTGTGTAGCTTCACAAGCTTTCTTATTTGTAATTAAAAACAAACCATAACCATTAGCAACTTCAATAATATCATCTTTTTTGCCACGTCCTTTTAAATCTTCTAGAAGAATTACTTTCATTTTTATATCCCCTTCCATAAATTCACGATTTAGGATTTCCTTTAATATTTTTTCTGCTTCATCTAAATCTTCAGAAATCTGACTGGCTGCATTATTTAGGTGGCCACCACCACCAAGCTCTTCCATAATCAGTTGAACATTTATTGCGTCAAAACTACGAGCACTAATTCCCGTTTTACCATCTTCTAACTTTCCTAAAGTGAAGGTAGCATCAATGTTTTCGATTTTTAAAGCCGTATCTGCAATCTTTGAAAGCATTACTCGGTCATTTATCTCTTCAGGAGGCAATTTGATAATTGCAAATCTATCTAAAAAAACCTCAACATTATTCAGATAACGATAAAGCTCTAAAACCCGATTAGTGTCCTCACGCATCAACATTCGAACTTTAATCATATCAGCGCCGAACTCTTTTAAAATTGAAGCAACATCAAAGGTTCGATAGCTAGCACGATAAGTAAAATCATTTGTATCAACAACTATCCCGCCAAGCATAATAGTTGCCTCTTCGGCTTCAATAACAATACCTGGATTATAAAAATTACACATTTCTACAACTAATTCAACAGTTGATGAGGCATAAGGCTCAACATAAGACATTAATGGATTTAAAAATGCAATATCACCAGCCCGATGATGATCGATTATCGCTAGTTTCTGACAGGCTTCCAGAACTTCAGAATCAAAAACAATCAAAGGCGATTGAGTATCACAGACTACCAATAATGTATCTTCATCTATTTTAGAAAGTGCCGCCTCTGGTTTAATAAAATATTTAAGGATATCCGATTTATTTTTAACTAACAATTCGTCAAAGAACTTTTGAGCAGTCAAACCCATTTTTTCCGGATCAATAACGATATATGTTTCCTTTTTACTCGATCTAATCATTTTCAAAAGACATATTTGCGCACCAAGTGCATCAATATCTGTTTCAACATGTCCCATTATTAAGCAAGTAGATGCATTATCTGCTAAATCCTTAAGGTTTAAAGCATTAACTCTAGCTTGAATTTTTGTATTTTTCTCTAATGCATTGGCTTTTCCGCCAAAAAATTGGATTTTCTGCCCTTCAATATTAACAACAACCTGATCGCCACCGCGTTTTTCCGCAAGATCAATCGCATGTTTAGCATAAGCGCCAAGATCAGTCATAGAGACATCGTAACAAGCAATACCGATACTAACAGTAACACGAATATTATTCTTAACCGAAATTTCTCTGATATTATTTAAGATTTCAAATTTCTCGGAAATCATAACTTCAAGTTCCTGATAAGAAAAAAGCATTACTAAAGAGCGATTATCGTAATTTTGTATATAAGCTTTATGCTTAGCCGCAAAATCTGATATTTCACCTAAATATTCACCGCGCAAGTTAGATTTTTCAGATACATCAAAAGCATTAAGCGAATCATCAAGATTGTCTAAAGCAATAATAGCTAAAGCCGGCCGGGATTTTAAGAAATGGGTTCTTAAGTCTTCGCGTTCAGTAACATCAAAGAAATATAACAAGCGATGTTCCTTTCGACTTATACAATCATACTTTCTAGAAAAAACAGAAATTGTATTTAAATCTTCATTATTTACTAAAGCCTTATAAACTGACTCATTAACTTTAGCTAAAGAAACATCAGCAAGTTTGCTTTGAAACATATCCTTAGCATAACCATTTGACCACTTAACCATTAAATCTTCATCATATAGAATAATACCAATCGGCATTTCATTAAAAGATTCATCACCAGCTCTTTTGATATTAAAAGACATTGAATTCCAGGCTTCTAATCTTTCTTCTAGCCAAGTTATCTTTTTGTTTTGCTTACTAGATATTAGCGAGAAAATAAGAAAAGCTTCAACTATAAATAAAAGAATTATAGCTGATAGATGGAAAACATTATCTCCCGTAAAGGGCTCAAAAAAATAAATCAGCAAGGAAATTATAACCGCAATCAGCAAGAATATAATTATCCGGCGCATATAATCACCTCTAATGATATAATTATATCATTTTTCACGCCCCGATGCAAATAAAAAAGTCAAACTTAATAATTTGACTTAGTTTTATTTTACTCTTTTATAAATGGTAATAATGCCATATGGCGTGATCTTTTAATCGCAACCGCAAGCATTCTCTGATAACAAGCACTTGTACCAGTAGTACGGCGAGGTAAGATTTTTCCACGATCAGAGATAAACTTTTTTAATAGTTCAACATCTTTAAAATCAATGTATTCAATTTTATTTTGTGTAAAATAACAAACCTTTTTACGCTTTTTAGATTTATATTGATTCTGCATAAATTATTTCCTTTCTAAAATGGCAGATCTTCTTCTGTGACCGCAATTTTTTTGCTGGACTCAAAATATTTATCTTCCTCTTCTTTATTGTTAGTCTGAACTGATTTTTCAAAATGACTCGGATTTAAAACCGGCGCATCGTAAGAAGGAGCCTGATACTCGCCTCTTGACTCATCAGATTTACTTTCTAAAAATTGTACTGTATCACATAAAACTTCTGTGACATAACGCATTTGCCCGTCAGTCTCAAATGATCTGGTTTGAATTCTTCCTTCAACACCAATAAGCATTCCTTTTCTGACAAAACGGCCTAGGTTTTCGGCTTGCTTGCGCCAAACAACGCAATTGATGAAATCAGCTTGCCGTTCTCCTTTATCGTTAGTATACGGACGATTTATCGCTACTGTAAAGTTACATACCGCCGCATCAACGTTCATCATTTTCACTTCTGGATCTTTCGTAATCCTTCCGACTAAAACTACCCGATTCATCGTCTTACTCTCCTACTTTTACGCAAATAAAGCGGATGATGCTTTCATTTAAGCGAGCAGCACGATCAAACTCTTTTATTGTAGTTTCATTAGCATTAGCGATAAACCAAAAATAGTGGCCTTTATTATATTTATCGACTTCATACGCTAATTCTTTGTTTCCTAAATCCTTTTCTTCAAGAATTGTCCCACCATCTTTAACAAAGACATTTTTAATATCTTCGAATGATTTCTTTAAGACTTCTTCCTGAGCATCAGGTTTTACAATAAACATTACTTCGTATTTCTTCATATTTTTCCCTCCTTATGGTCTCTGGCTTTTAAAAAGCAAGGATTTTGATTTCATCGATAAAAATTATATCATAAATTTTCTAAAAAACCAAGCAATTTTATTATTTTAATTGCTATTTTGTTTAAATTCAGCGCTCATAGATGAATTTTGTTATTTAACTTCTGCTTCTGTTTGAAATCACGAAATCTTTGGGCAAGGATTTTTATCATCTTGTTTTGTCATTTGGATACAGCCGTATCAACAATTTGATACACTGACTGTTACAAAAATCAATATTTTTGTCATTTTGATACACCGACTGTTACAAAATTTTCCACTGTCAACTTATCTTGTTAGCTTTTCCTACTAAGCATTTGTAAAACTTTATCTTCAATAAAATCAGCTACTTTTTGTTTGAAAATAAATTTATTTGGACTTTTAAAATTCTTTTCAATCACTAAAAATTGATCCAAAACATTAAATCCAATATAAACCAATCCTGCTTCTAAAACCAAGTCTTTAAAAATTACAGCCTCATTACCTGCTACTCCTGTTGTAGCAATACAAATATCAGCTTTAGTTATTTCTTTTAATCCTTTAACCATTGCTTCACAAACTTCAAAACTAATCGAAGACTTTTCTTGAATTAGTTTTGAATCAACCCTTAAAATTTTTGTCTTTGAATCATCACTATAGGTCACATAAGATTCATTAATAACTTTCGAAGAATTATCAGAATCTGTTAGAAGGCTAGCCAAATAACCACCAGTACAGCTTTCACAGAAACTGATATTAAGTTCTTTTTTTATTAAAGTTTCAAGCATTTTTTTCATAGCTATCTCCTCTTATTTATATCTATTATACGACAAAACCCGTGAAAATAAGGATATTTTTGCTAAAAAGACGAAAAATACATATAGGTGATTATCATAAAAAAATTAAAAACTCTTCTTTTAATTGCTATAGGCTTAGTTTCAGTCTTACTTTTAAGTTATAAAGTTCTTGATAAGACTACACCCAATAATTTAAGAGAATATCGAAGAATAGAAATTTATGATACCAAAGAAAAATTAATCTATTCAGCCTTTAATAATCAAGAACATACCTGGATTTCATTAAATGAAATTAATCCTTTATTTTTAGATACTTTAATTTTTTCCGAAGACAAACGTTTTTATCAACATTCTGGCTTTGACTTTCTAAGAATAAGCAAGTCTGCTTATAATAATATCCGCCACAAAGGAAATCTAGAAGGTGCCTCAACTTTAACCCAGCAATTATCCAGAACTATCTTTCTGAACAATGAAAAATCGTTATCCAGAAAAACCAAAGAATTATATTATGCCCTTTATTTAGAAAGTCGCTTTTCAAAAGCTGAAATCCTTGAAGCCTATATTAATCTTGTTTTTGCGGGACACGGCCAAACAGGATTTAGTGAAGGTTCCAAGTTTTACTTTGATAAACAAATCGGCGAGTTAAACTTAAATGAATTTTTGATATTAACTAATTGCATTAAAAACCCAACATACTATTCACCTATTCTTAATTATAATAACGCTATACAAGCAAAAAATAGCTTAGCAGAAATGTTATTTGCGAACAAGCGAATTACGGAAAATCAGTTATATGAGGTTTTACAGAGTAATATAATACCCATAAGTGCTAAAAAAACAGATAAAGATAACTCTTTACATTATTTCATTGATTATGTTTTGACTAATATCAAAGAAAAGAAAAATTATAACATTAAAAATATGCGTAACTATTTAAAGATAGCTACTGAATATGATTCTGAGTTAGCTTCACAAATAAATAAAAAAATTCCCAATTATGCCGACTTAGAGGTCGCCATTTGTGCCATTGAGCCTTATACAGGTTACATCAAAACAATGATCGGTGGTAAAGACTACAATACCTCTAATTTTAATAGGACTAACCAAGCAAAGCGCCAATTAGGCTCAACAATTAAACCTTTCATTTATTATACAGCTTTAGAAAAAGGCCTTTCGCCAACTACTGTTTTCAAAAGTGAGAAGACAAACTTTAATTCTAAAAACATAACTTATTCCCCAGATAATTATAACAAATCCTATGATAATACTAATATAACAATGGCTTATGCATTAGCTACTTCTGATAATATCTATGCGGTTAAAGCTTTAGAAAAAATCGGGCAGAAAAACTTTTTCTCAACTCTTGATAAACTTTCATTTGAAAAGCCTGAATTTAATCTTACCTTAGCTTTAGGCAGTAATTCAGAATCCTTGCTTAATCTTACTACTGCCTATAATATTTTAGCTAGTGAAGGTAAAAATATTCAGCCAGTCGCCTTAACTTCAATCCAAGAAAATAATAAATTGATTTACCGGGCAAGCTTTAATCGGCGACAAAAACAAATACTAAATTCAGATTCTGTCTTTATTCTTTCAGACCTTCTTACCGGAACCTTTGACTCAAGCCTTAATCAGAAAAACCGAGTTACTGGTGAATTGATTGCTAATGAGCTCACTAAAACATATGCCGGAAAAAGCGGCTTAACTGATACAGATAGTTATATGCTTGGGTTTAACCCTCAACTTACTTTAGGTATCTGGGTTGGATATGATGATAATAAACCCTTAACTGAAACTAATGAATTAAGGGTTGCCAAAAAACTATGGGCTTTTGGAATGGAAAGCTATATGCAGGAAAAACAAGATTATTGGTATAATCCACCTTTAGGTGTTTATCAAAAAAATGTCTACTTAACAGAGGAATATCGTAAAGGAGTATATTTTCGTCAATAGTTGACATTAACCTTTAAGCATGCTATAATTTAGTTCTCGTGGAGGTTAATTTATGGATGAAGAGTTAGTTTATTTGGTTTTAGAAACTGTTAATGAAATTCCAGCAGGAAAAGTTGTCAGTTATGGCCAGTTAGCTTCCCTTTGCGATCGCCCCAAAAATGCACGCCAAATGGGAAAAATTTTAGGAAATTCGGCTTACTATGGCGATTATCCTTGTCATCGTGTTGTTCATTCGGATGGTTCTCTTACAGCACATTGGCCTGAACAAAAAGAACTATTACAAATTGAAGGTGTTACGTTTTCTAAAAATAATAAAGTATTAATGAAAAATCATCGTTGGCAAATTTAAAGCTTTTAATTACCTGATGTTAACCAATACACTAAATAATTAAAAGCTTTTTTTTATTCATTAAGAATTTCTATTTTCAAATTATAATAAATATTTTTACTTAATATATGTATATTTATGCCGCGCATATAACAGATTATTCCAGACTAAGATAGGAAAGCTTATTATGGCAAAAAGTAAATCCAAAGACGATGAAGTAATTCAGAGTTTAAGGAATAGCGGTCTAACAATACCTTTACGATTACAAGTTCAACTGTAACTTCGTAAAAAAGGGGCATCGGCCCCTTAATGAAAAATTATTTTCGTTTTGTTAACGATTTAAATTTTGACTGTTACGCATTATCTATTAACTATAAAATCTATTTCGGTTCTAATTGAAACCCAATCATTCAAAACTATAGTTATAACAATTTTTCTAACTTGATCATTAAGATATTCTGCAGATATGACAACTGAAGCCACATCTCCTTGCATTAAAGACCTAGTAGTAATTTTTACAGGATCTACTAGTGGTTCATGAAATCCTTCTAAAATAACAATATTATTAGTTGTCAACCCATTTCTTTCGGCATTAAAGGAGCTGAATGATTCTTCTTGTATTGCAGTAGCATCAACAGTTGCATAAGCCCAATGAGTTATTATTGATGAAACTGTAAATTGAAGAAATCTTGAAACGGAAAAGGAGCCACTAACAAACACTTCTTGATTATTCACAAATGTGCTATTTATTACCGCAGATGCAAAATTAAATGGCGTTGCTGTATAGGCAAACCCCGCTTCTCTAAGTTCTCTGCTCAGAAAATTATTTGTAACAACATTGTGCATTTCTCTACGATTTGCCTCCATGGCAAGATGAATTTGCGCTTGCGTTCTATTATCTGTTTGGCCAGTTGGAAGATTACCATTCCATCTGGAGTTAATAGCGTCAAACACATCCCAACGATTTGCTTGATTAGGAGTTAAAAAAAGCGGAAGATGTGCTGCTGAGCCAAAAATCGTAAGAATTTGAGCATTTGTTCTGGAAACTTGTTCAGCTGCTGGCACAAAAAAGTTATGGTTTTGATTAACAATGAAGCCTTGTCCGACTCTGGTAATTATTTTATATACAGTCGACCTATTAACTTTTAAGACCTTACACATTAGTTTAATTGGATAAACATGTTTGAATAACTTTATAAAATCAATTTTAGCGGTTAAGGTTTTCTGGCG
>Ga0131853_10000422_pt1 | contig 77520 bp, 44 predicted proteins | sample TergutLab28metaG_FD_92764 | JGI IMG/M metagenome (GOLD analysis project Ga0131853, IMG submission 92764) | Labiotermes labralis P1 segment gut microbial communities from Petit-Saut dam, French Guiana - Lab288 P1 (version 2) (version 2) | ecosystem: Host-associated > Arthropoda: Insects >...
AGCAGTGTTCGAAGATGGGTGAAACATTTTAAAGATGGGAACACGAGCATCCAAGATCAGCCTCGGAGCAGTCGCCCTCGAACAGCCTCAACTGAACGCAACAAGGAGAGAGTGGATGAGATCATTCAAGACGACAGGCTTGTGACTGTGGACACAGACTACCTTCTTTTCGGATTTGTGAAGGATCAGCTGCGCGGACAACGTTATGAGACAACGGAGGCAATTCAGAAAGCAGTGCTTCAGTGTCTTCGGATGGCTGGAACGGAATTTTACAAAAGGGGAATTTTCAAACTCCCAGAACGCTGGGAGAAATGTGTATAAAGAAGTGGTGATTATGTGGAAAAATAAAGAAAGGTCTGTAGATTAAGATGGTGTATTTGGTTTGTCAATAATAAAGCGTGTTACTTTACAAACAATTGTTGCTCATGGCTTTCGGTACGACCCTCGTATATTACGTAGCTTAATACGGAATTTTTGTTTATGTGCTTTCATATTATTGGTCCTATAATGTGTGAATATATTTGTTAGTGAATTAAAATGTTTCCTCCTTTAAATAAATTTATTATTTTGAAACTGCGTAGAATTTTTTAATTTCATAGTTTCGCGTAAAAATGAAAATAATATAATGTAACAAAACAACTGATTTTGTAACAGTTTTGACCGTCCTTCTGTTCTCAGTCTTCCGGATTTAGTAGAAATTAATCACGCATTAATGAACCAACTTAAGAATTTAAACTCACTAGTGATATGTTCCTCGTGAATAATTAACACTTACTGTTTATAAAAATATAAATCACGACTTATAATTTTAGCCCTTTCATGTCCATAAATATTGTGTAATCAAATAAATTCAATGTTGAGAGTAATTCCTTTATAATTTGTAATTACATTGGTTATTCGGAAAGTAAGTACCGCCTGCGCATATCTCTCGCGCATCCTCGAGACTCACTTTGCGCATGTGCAGTGAATTTCTCTATCTATTGAGAAGTCACAGATGCCATTTCGTGAAATTCGTCTCATGTTTATGTTTGTTCCTGTGAGTTAAACATGTTTAAGACAATTGAATGGGCCGCCGACTGTGAAAGTCGGACTGTAATTCTTTTTTTCAAGTCTAGGAATGTGCTACCAAGTGAGATTAATCATCAGATCTGTCAAGTATATGGTGACAATGCGATGAGTGATGGCATTGTTAGGAAATGGACTCGGATGTTCAATGAAGGACGAGAGAATGTGCACGACGAGGCACAAAGTGGGCGTCCATCTTTAGTGAATTATGATTTGGTGCGTAAGGACAACGAAAGAGTGCGTGACGACAGACGTTTCACAATTTCTGATCTGTCCCTGCACTTTCCTCAGATTTCAAGAACTCTACTCTATGAAATTGTCAGTAGTCATTTGGGTTGGCTAACATCACAGGTGGCCGCATTCTATGAGGAGGGTATACAAAAACGTGTGCCCCACTAAGATAAGTGCCTCAATAATGGCGGCGAATATGTGGAAAAATAGTTTGAAGAATGTAGAATCTGATAACAATAAAACTTTATACGAAATCTTATTCGATTTTTTTACAGGGAAACGGTACTTACTTTCTGAATGCCGCACAATCCATATGCTACATAAAAGGTCTGGAGTCCGTACAGAGGCCAGCTACGGGATGAGCCACGTGGTTTCGTATCCCGGCACGGATAAAGTATTTTATATTCTCCGAATGGTCTAGACCATATCTGTTTCACATCCAGACTTTAATTCAATGGAAGCCGGAGAACTTCTCCGGAGGTGAAGCCGTCGGGACGCAAAGTTCAGCACTCGCATCCATATAACGCCGACATTATTAATGAATGGATTTGTATTTCTAACCACCCTATGCAACATCACAGATTACACAGTTAAAATTTTCCTTTAGGTTTACATTTTACATATAAAACTCAAATTATACTAATTTATGAGCTTGAATCAGAAAAACCTTTTGTTACATTTAAAATTATATTTCTGTTGAAGTGCACTATGTAGGTCGAAGTACGTCAGAAGAATTTAAAATTCTTTTGGGAAGCAATAACTAGCCCCTTTGTGACATCAAGTGCGGAACACATGTGGTGATCATGGTCCTAATGAGCTTTATGTAGCATACAGGGTATTCTCCACGGAACAAGCAGTTACAATTGTGCGTAACTAATGGAATTCCATCGACATTTGTATTATTTCATTATGGCACTGAACCTGCAACATGGTATATGTTTCTCATTCTGTTCGTAATGAAATGTGACACGCTATATTCTGGCACAAAACCCATTGCGACTACCTGCGGGATAGATTAAAATTTGTCCCTATGAAATGTGTTTCCACCCACCGAATGAAACGATAATTAACATTAGGATTACTTTAAAGTGGTTTTTAATGAATAGGCCTATTAACTTCATCAAACAGAGTCACTCTTGAAAAGCTAATAAATTCGCAGTCAGAAACTTTCCAACACCACTTCTTCTTGTTTCTTTAAGACCTATATAATATTATCTTCCCATCATGTCTAGTTCTTCAAATGGAGGATTTACTACAAGTTTTCTAACAAACCTTCCGTCCATTTCTCTTCTCTCTCCGTTCGATTCACATGCCCCACCTAGCTCATCTACCTTCACTTCATCTCCCTCTTAATTCTTCATAAGAATTAAAAAATATAATGCTCATCATTGTGAAACATTTTTCAGCATCCTTTTACTTTTTATTTCTGAGTACTAAATACTACCTTAAGTTTCCTCAAACAACGTAAGCGTAAGTTCTTCCCTCGAAAGTACAGGATAAATTTAAGGAGCATAGAGAGTATGATTCCAATACACAGCTTTTTATATTTCGATACTTGAGTAATTTTAGATAGCAGATAAGATAAAAAATGATAGTGAGCCGAAAGGCAGCAATACGCCCCAATTTAAACTGTTTATAATTTCTTTTGTGAATGAAATTAAATTTGTTACAATTGTGTCAAATAGTTGAATTCTCATGAAGTGTTTTAGCTCTGTGTATTTAAAATATTGCTTTTCGTTCTGGTGACGAGACATAATAACATGCTTACTGTTCTCTGTATTTTCTAACATGCTGCACTCTCATGACGTCATCAGCACAAAGCCGTAGCAACGGGCGGTAGATTTCTATGGAACAAATCTTTTTTGTCCTTAAAAGCCGAATCACACAAAGGATGTCTCCTTGGGACAAAATTTAAAGTGTCTTTTCCAATTCACATCAAGATATTCTACGAACGGCACCTGACTATTGCGTGATGCTACAAACGCTACCTCCAAATTAAATATAAAATTACTTCTACAGATTGTCCGAGATGTCGCCCCATACCGTAATTCTGCATTAAAATTATTTATTTTATCATAACGATATTTTATGTACCGAGCGGATTAGCTTGTTCACCCTCTAATCGGCATGGAGCTTCACGCATGGCCACATTCTTTGTGTCATTTTACATAGCATTTATAGTGTTAAAGAGCCGAAGGCATCTATATTGCCAGCTCGTAATTCAGTGTTTGTGTTATAAAGAAGCACTGCCAATTTGCCTTTCCTTATTTCTCACAAGTTGTCATCAGGTGTGCTCCACATTGGTGGAGAGGATGATAAAGCAACACGTCCAATCCTGGGAAAGTTTCCTAAGGAATTTAAAAGCACAATTAGTTTAAAATTAAGTGGAGCACAATTTTGTTGAAGCCTCACTTGTTACATGATCCCTCCGCTCGTAAGTTCAGGTATAACATAATTTTCCCACGTTTCAAAATATGAAACACCTTTGACATTTCCGTCAAAGAAATATAGGCTAGTAACACGAATGGCAATTACACTTCATATTATGACGTGTGGTGTGTGGTCTTCCATATAAGAGGCGTAATGAGAATTCCGTTTGGCCAGAAAATAACATTCTATGATGAGGAAATAAGGTTAACGACACCTTCGTCTGAGAAGAGAAATTTCCCACCAGGCAAGGCTGCCGGAAATCGTTCCATCAAGAAAGCAACTGCTCCGTGACGTCGCCTCATAACAGCACCGCTGAGTTCGTTTAAAATTATTTGCCGAAATTGTTTCATTTCCAGGTCCTTCTCCATGTGGCCAAACATAGAATTCCGCTGATTGTTTCTGTGCAGAATTTTAGGTGAATGTTCATATTCTACATGAGTAGCAACAGCGGAAAGAGTATAACACATCATAGTTGGGGAAATTGGTCGACCTTTCAGAGCAGTATCTTTCATATTCCTGGATCAGTAAGCGCTTTTCTTCTGTAAAACAGAGTTAGTGTGTGCGGAAACGGCTTCCCAAATCACTATAGAAAGACTGTCATCAGTTGTAATGAGCAAAGGCCGTGATGGTTTACGATTTTACTGAGAGGCTTGGACTAATTAAAGCTGGCATAAAGGGGTTTGAAGATATTGATTGAAACAGGGAGTGAGCAACATCTGGACAAGGTTTTATGAGGACGCTTGCTTGCTATGAGAAGATTCAACAGCAGAAAAGACGTCTTCAGCCCGTCAGGCTTCAATTCTGATTTTCTTCAAGTCATCATCAGGGACTCTTGCATCGCCACTTTTATTGCTAAACACTGGCGTGATGAAGGAGATGAAAGACCTGCAGTTAAAGAGGAAGTGTTTCTTACCTAAATTATTATTTGTATATGTAAATAGAATGCCTCGAAATAGATTACCCAGAGTAACGAAACACTACTCGCCAGCTGGCAGAAGGAATCATGGTAGATCTTTAAAGAGACTTCTGGAACAGGTCAAAAAGTGGCCAAACTCTATGACAGATATATTATTATTTGTTTTTGATATCTTATTTATTGTAAATGTTTCCTAAATATTAAAATATTTTTGGTCAAAATAGATTTTCTGGAAAATGTTTTTCCATTTTAATATTGCCTTTATGGAAATATGCATTAGCCAATGTTGTCTTCAACAACGTCGCTTGTCCCGGAAAGACTAGGACTGAGGAATTTCTGTAGGCCTAGAATATTATTAACCCAACGATGTTTCACGAAAGGTTGAAATATTCCCCTATTTTAAAAATAGCTTACTCAATAGATAACGTCGCGCCAAATAATACACACACCCGTACATTTATTTAATAATTATTTATTTATTTATTAGTATTTTTTAAAGAGAGTGTGTTAGGTCATGGAATTTTTCAGGGCAAGAAAAGATTCCGTTTTGATTGCCCGGAATTAACCACTAGTTCTCATCCTTCATATGGTCATTTTACTTACTGAGTGTAATTCACCTAACTTCCACATTGTTGGATTTAACATTCCATCCTTGATATACCTTCTTCTCTCTGCCTCTCTCTCACGATGACATATTGAAGAGCGGGATACAGCCAGCTGTCTTGTACGCCCCGGGTAACCTATCACAATCTCGTCGGCTCGGATTTGTATCTGAAACCATAAGAGACCACCAAGAGCTCAGCTTTATCGACCGCATCACAGTGGGGTGTGAAGTTATTCCAGCGCTGATGAATATGTATTGAAAGCACGCTTTGTGTAGCTTGTATAACACATCAGGCCTTATCATAGAAAATTGGTCCACGTTTTCCAGCAATCTACATAAACACACCATAAAGCCCGCGTATTTTACTCAAAACGTCCTGTAATAATCTATGAGTATGTCTAGGTCGAACAAAGCCAGATATCTGCTCTAGAGGACAAATTATCCTAAACTTTTAACACTGTCTTGGAAGAAGTTAATATCACGGTGTCAAATATTCTACGCCCGTTAGTTACGCGCCAGAATAAATTGTCTCCTTCACTACTTAACAAAACATTTCTTCGAAATACTTTCAAGGCCAACATACCTTTAATTTCTGCCGTTATCTTACGACAATTGTAGTGTGCCTGCTCTTCATTAAGTGTCTTCAAATACGTATTTTACAAACCTATGGCGTTAAGTACAATTTAATTAAAAAATTTGTTATAGTTTTCTTTATATTTCTAGCAAAAGAGGTAGCTCTTACGTCCATATCGAAATATTAGTTACATAGACCAGATTTTCGGAAGAGAGTCAATATTAATATTTCTCTGCGGAGTTGTGAGATTGTACGTTGTGAAAATTCATTTGAAGCCAGTCACTCTCCTTTAGGTTTGCAATCATTCTGTGGCCATGTGTTACATGCAGAACGACAACACCTCTAAAGTAGGGTGGTGTGTGGTGGTGAGTATCGTTACAAATACGAAACCAAACGTGCTGTCAACATTCATGTCTGATTATTTGCGTGATATTTCCTTAAATTCTAACCGTTCTATTGATTTGTAATTACACCGAGTGAATACATACTAACTTTAGTAGAAATGAAAATACCTTTTTATCTTCAGAGAAACGAAAAGCGAGCCAGGATAACCTAGTCAGTTTAGAAACTAGGCTGCGGGATGGATGACCAAGAAATCACGACTCATTTTCGGGGCAAGAAATGTTTCTTTGGGTTAGAGAATTCAGACTGGCTCTGGGGAACAAAATGTCTCCAATGTCATGAATACAGGAGGAAGCTGCGGCTGATATATAGTGGTCTTGACGTGAAGGTCACCACTTTTGTCCACCTAGTGTGGGGCTCTACCACTGCCGAAACATATTGTTCCATAGAGTCCTTAGGACCAGCTGTAAAATTTATCTGAATTGGGTACTTTAACATTTTAAAGCTAAGTTTGTGTCAGTGAAAAAATCGTCACAAGTAACAGGGGGTCGGTCTTCTTCTCCCCAAACCTAAATACATTGTACTTTTCAGGCTCTTTAACAAAGAAAACACAAAGAAGGAGACAGAGAGACGGCTCGTACACCGCGACACTTGATGACAGAGGGCAAGTTAAAGTAAGGGGGTGGTGGTGGCAGCTAGGCAGACGTGAGGCGGAAAGTCTGTGTCGATTCTTTCCTTGGTTTACTTGTAGCTATAATGTACAAAATTCTCCACTTTTGGACAACGGTAAAATGAAGTATTTCGACTTTCGCGTTGTCGCTTTTAAAACACCCACTCTTGTGTTATGGCTTCCTGTCAGAGGAGAGTCAGAAAGTTCCTAGCGCCGTCTCGGGTTTTGGGAACGGCCAACATCCATCCTTCTGATCTCAGTTAGTCAGACTGAAACCTATTTCGGCACCATAGACATATTTTCGTATTTATAACTCCATATAAACTTTTTTCCCCTATTTTAATCTGGGTTCTGGAAATCTGTTATTATTCACACTGAAGAAATCTGTTACATGTTTCTTTAAAGTAATTCTTCCTTCCTCAAAAAAAAAAAAAGATTTTTCCTCTTTCACCAGAAAGAGGACAAATGTATTCTCTTCAGAGGAGTCCTAAATAACTTCCATAACCTGCACTCCAATAAAACAGTATAACAAATGTGTTAATGAGAATTCATTTCCTTTTGTTGAATTTGTAAGTAAATATTTCTTGGGCTATTCTATTTTTAGTCCCCTTATATTGTGAAGACCTTTTATGTTATAATAATAATAATAATAATTATTATTATTAGTATTATTTTCTTTCATTTAGAAAGGATCTTTATTCCACTAATGTGTGAACTCTGTCCACTTTTTCTCAGAGAAGAAAGGAAAAATTCGAATCCAAATAAGATAAATTTTGAAGTTTGTTTTAAATCCATTAGTCAGAAAAGAGAACAAGATTTGAAAATATGACGATTTAAGTTTTGCGATATTTGCACTTGTGAAAATTCATATTGTGCTCTTCTCAGCTACAAAACCGTGCAAACCGTTTGGACTACGTGGTGTCGTAAATCTGAAGAACCTCTTGCTGGTTGAAGGCAACTGAAGTGCAGATGTTTTGATAGAACGTCACAAAAGGAACCTGAATGATTTTGTACCTCAAGTAATAGTGTTAGTGAAAATAAATCAATAAAAACTAATTTGCGGAATCTATGTCACGCACAAACAGTTATGGTTTAAAGATTCAAAGATTAATTTGCATACTTTTATATTGTTGGGACTGTAGAGTAATTAAAATTGTGCACAAGCAATAAGTAGAAACGATGTGTTTAATTCGAATGACTCATGCTCGGACAAGTTGCGATCTTTGCAAATATTTATATAATAATTTATTGTTAATATTATGTGCATAAACATTAATTTAGCCTGGTGCAAAATTCAGAAAATAGAGGAAATATTATCCTCCGAAACGCTACTACATTTATACCAAACCGTGCTTCTTTACATCTTCACACAAATTGTCACCAAAACTTAAAATGTGAAACAACATTTGTTTTTCAATAAACTTATGTAAGAATTGTATTCTCCTTTATTTTAATGAACAAATTTAAGTTAAGTGTCAAATACCAACGTTAAGTATGGATTATAATCCTCATGTTCCGATAAGATGAAAGGTAAATTTTGCTAGTCCACGTCACGACGGTTCCACTCCTTTTTACTTGGGTGCTCTGCGGGGTGGAGTGCAGTACCCATTGAATAGAAGACTGGATGGGCTTTGAGCCAGTTTTCTTATACCTAAATGAAACTGAAATTTATAGGTTTAGAAGATACGCCGTTTTGTGTTTCTTCGCGTAGGACTTTTATAGTTAAATGTACATAAGGAAACCTACCGTACACATACTCGTATTGATTAGTATACTTATTGTCATATGAAAGCCGAAGCTCTGTAACAGGGTAATAAGTAACTTTACTTAACGTTGAAGTAAGAGGGAGGAAGTAATAAAAAAATATTTATTTTTGAATGGGGGATCCAAGACGAACGCAACGGAAGTAAGTTCAACCTGAGAACAAAAGTGCTAATAAAACTTCCCATCAGTGGACAAAAAACGTAGTCAGTATCTCCGTCCACATCGCATCCATACAACCTATAACATCTGAGACCCATATTAATGTTATTTTCCCTCTCCTTCTCCTTTTCGCGGATTGGCCTTCTTGGGTTTTGTTACTATTTGGTATCTGAAGATTTTATTCGTGCAATATATATATATATATATATATAAAACACGAATTATGTATGTATATATATTGCAGGAATAAAATCTTCAGATATATATAATTTAATATATAATATATAATTTCCACACACACACACACGTATATATATATATATATATATATATATGGAAATTACTAATTTGGTTATAATGAAATCTAACACTATTGCAGTGATATTAAGATTTTACCTACAATTTTCCATTGTAAACCTGGCTTACGATTTGTGCAAGGGTGAATATAATGCCAAGTTACCTTATTTCACCTACTTCGCAACACACATGCTTAGTTCAAAACAGAAAATTATAAGCACAATTTTAATACGGTCGCATTAAATTATGTATCTGTCGTTAAAACAGACACCGTAATTTCTAGACTCAGTCTATATTTCTTTAAGAAAACCGTGGGATACAAACGGAAACAGGGTCAAGCAAGGCCAAAATAATACACTAAAAAAAGACAAAAATAAGGAATAACCCGCAGAAAATATATGTGAATGTAATTTAATTCCATAAATTTCACGCTTAATATGTTCATTGTTACTATCAATAGCAGAAATACCGATACTCATGCAAGGTCAATGCGTCCAATTTTATGTAAAAAAGACTTAATTGTAAAGTATAATGGTGATAAAAATTCAATCAGAAGGGAAACAATTGATTTAATTAAAATAATTTATCCTAATTAAAAAGAGACTTTGTTGGTTTTATAACAATATTTTAATATAAGAATATAACATCTTTGAATATAGGCTTACAATTAATAGTGAAATATATTTAATATTATAGTAACACAACCACATGTGGAATAAAAAGTCTTACTTTTTCTATGACTGAGGCAGGGTTAGGTGAATATTTAGTAAACTTATGTAATTGTAGCCTATGAAAATTTTAAGAAAGTTTCCTGTTTTGTAAGAATGAGGATTCTAAAGGTTTAACCATTATGCTTTTATAAATCTACTCCTGTTTATGACCCTCATGGGTAGAAACACGTCTCAGGGTAGGACAGGTGGCGGGTACTTGTGATTGCGTTAATGAACATTCGGGTTCCACAAAATGCGAGGAATTTGTTGAGTAGCTGAAAACTGGTTAGCTTCTAAAGAAAGACTCTGCTCCATGAAGTAAGCAAGCAAGCAAGCGAGCAGGCAGACAAGGAATTAAGTAGGTAGGTAAGTAGGTAGGTAGGTAGGTAAGTAGGTAGTAGGTAAGTAAGTAGGCAGGTAAGTAATTAGGTAGGTAGGTAAGTACGTAAATAAGTAAGTAAGTAATTAAGTAAGTAGGTAGGAGGTACGTAGGTAGGTAGGTAGGTAGGTACGTAGGTAAGTAGGTAGGTAGGTAGGTAGGTTGGATGGTGTGTAGGTAGGTAGATAGGTAAATAGGTAGGTAGATAGGTAAGTAAGTAGGTAGGTAGGTAGGTAAGTAAGTAAGTAAATAAGTAAGTAAGTAAGTACGTAAGTAGGTAAGAACGTAGGTAGGTAGGTAAGTAGGTAGGTACGTAAGTAGGTAGGTAAGTAAGTAGGTAGGTACGTAAGTAGTAGGTAGGTAAGTAGGTAGGTAGGTAGGTAAGTAGTTAGTAGGTAGGTAAGTGAGTAAGTAAGTAAGTAAGTAAGTAAGTAAGTAAGGTAAGTAAGGCAAGTAAAGTAAGTAAAGTAAGTAGGTAGGTAGGTAGGTAGTTAGGTATGTAGGTAGGTAGGTAGTTAGGTATGTAGGTAGGTAAGTAAGTAAGTTGGTAGGTAAGTAAGTAGGTAGGTAGGTAGGTATGTAATGTAAGTAAGGTGAGTAAGTAAGTAAGTAAGTAAGGTAAGTAAGTAAGTAAGTAGGTAGGTAGGTAAATAAGTAGGTAAGTAAGGTAAGTAAGGCAAGTAAGTAGGTAAATAAGTAAGTAAGTAAGGTAAGTAATTAAGTAAGGTAATTAAAGTAAGTAAGGTAAGTAAGTAAGTAAGTAAATTTAAGGAAAACAAAATATGTTCCATGAATTGAATTTTTATATTTGCTTTCACCTGGATAAATGTAAGTATTTTCAGAAATAATAATTCTCTGATTTCACCACAAATCTCATTTTTACATAACATTGAACTTTTAAATTTCTCGTGTTTGTGATGTGCTTCCATATCGCCTACGGAACAATCTCATACATTTACAGTTATCTCTCTCATACAATAGTTCAGAATGAGGTCCGGACTATTTCTTGAACTTTACTGTTTAGACTGCAAGTTTGTCTTGCAGAATAATTTGACCTGGATGGAGACTGATCTGGCTCAAATCTCTGAAGTCCATCCTGTCCCATATGTGAAGGAAACATGGAAGAAACAGCAACTAAAGAAATACAAGAATGCCCTGCTTTGCTTTTACCTAAGTTTTGTCTCTCTCTACCAATTCAAGACAGAAATTCAAAGGAGACAGTCTGTGTATAAAACGTTGTAGAATACCTAATTACCATATCTTGTATTGTATCCAGTTTCCTTTACCACAGATCACTACAAAAAGCAGAGTCCAGTTTGAAGTGCTTGCAGGTGTTTTAATTAGTCAATAAATTCCCGGGCTTTGTGAGACCCAATTACCGTATTTACAAGAACCCGCCGCTTGACCCTATCTCGAGGTAGATAAATCGAGTCCATGATCTTCCATGCTATAAAATTTATGACCTATTACAATTCAGTGCTCCGATCTACATCCAGGCTTCCCAGAACATATTATTGATAAAGATTTTTCCATCAAAACCTTGTATGTTCCGTTTATCTTCCATGGTTATGGTACCAAAATGTGGCCAGTTTTGAGTACTCGGAAATTGCATTATTAAACAGAATATTTTAATAATACAATCTAGAAATTTTATATCCTTGAAATTCACAGGCAGCCACTCTCTTTGATATAAATGCAGGATTAAGAAATGTACATTTATAGGAAATTATGTAACTGGAAACTGTTAGAAAGGCTGAAGGTAAAACTATGACATGGTTGAGTTTACAGGAGTATCTGAGGAAAGAAAAGCGTTTTGTGTAATTTAGGTCCTAAAGAGAAACAAGACACGCAAAATGGTGTGAGAAAAGAATATAAAAATTTATCTTGAGGAAATTATGTTGGATCAAACAGTCAAACTAATCTAAACTTCTTCGGGGTTGTGATAATACGAAGGAGAAGGAATCGTTATTAACTTTCGGGTTTAGAACAGTAGTGAAAAGGAGCCCTATACGACATGGTATCCTATATGAGACACCTCACTATTGGCCAAAGTAGAAGTTTAAATGTGGTTTTTACCATGTAAACTGCTCCAATGCGTAACGGCAAGCTATGAGTTTTAACAGGGAATACCTGGAACAGTATTCAATATTTTTCAATTCTAAAGTTTTTGACAGGGTTCTTTATACATCAGTCTTTCAAAACGAAGATAAATCCGGATTTATAATTTATTTATACAACTTTACTTCTTACAATTGAGCTTAATAAATGTGCAATGTTTAATAAGATTTTTTAGCATGGACTTTGAAGATACACAAATTACACGATATACGAAAATGTCCGTTTTTTTAATTCGTGCGTTAAACTAAAGTTAATTAAAAATTACAGTACTTAAAATATAACTTTTACAGAAGCATTTACTACAGACAGATGTAATTTTATGAATGTCTGTAAATGTGTGCATTAAACATTGACCTAGGCTTGTGTCGTGAATGCACTTCGAGGCACGTCGTTGTTCTGGCTATAACAGACTACAGTGATGTAACAAAAAGAATGAGAATGCAAATGAGAATTATCTGAAAGTTTCCTGACAATGACTGAACATGTAACTGACATTAATCACAGAATTACTTTCTTCTGAGATGTTAACGCTCTGTTGAATCGTCAGTAGTAACTGACATCAGGATCATTCCGAATATTGGCAACTTTAATAGGTGACACGATATAACAACCTAGAAGACTTGTATCCTCACAATCACGGCGGTAAAGATTCAAATCACGAAAAAATGAATTAACAATCATAGTATCAACTGAGTTATAGGAGGAAAATTTAACTTAAAACAAAAAATATTACTTTGTACACACAGAGTGTATATTTAGTTACGAGGGTGTTCAATAATTTATCTACCTAAGCAGGAAAGAAGGCAATGAGCGGATTGAAACACGTCTCTGCATGTTGGGACATGTCTTGAGGTGTCACATATGCAGCCTCAGCTCAGTGCGATTCTAACTGTCAGAGTGACAGCATGTCAAGTGAACATGTGTGTGAGGTTTCTAAGAAACTGCTCGATATGGAGCAAAGATCAGTTAAAAAATTTCTTACTAAAGTAGGTAAGAAGCCAAAGGAGATACTTGAACGGATGGTGGAAGTTTATGGGAAGTCTGCCCCTTCTTACTACAAAGTGAAATTTTGGAGTAAACAATTTAAGTGCGGAAGAGACTCGATAGAAATGACCCTCACACTGGGCGTCCTGTGGATGCGACTTCTGAAGAAATGTGCCAGAAATTGGAAAGTTTGATTTTGGCAGATAGGCGAATGAAGGTGTCGAGATTAGTGGAAGAGACAGGCATCTCAGCAGGAGCATTTTGGACCATTATTCATGAAAAGCTGGACATGTCCATGGTCAGTGCAAGATGGGTCCCAAGAATGCTGAGTCCTTTTCAGAAGGACACTCGTCGCCAATGCTGTCAAGAGAACTTGGAGCTGCTCACTGACCATCCGGAACATTTTTTTTCAACGTTTGGTGACAGGAGACGAGATTTGGGTATATCACAGAGATCCTGAGTCCGAAATGGATTCCATGCAGTGGAAGCACAAGACTTCCTCCACCCCTAAAAAGGTCTGGGGTTAAAAATTTGCTGGCAAAGCCATGGCAACTTTTTTCTGGGATGAGAAAGGACTTCTGCTTTTAGAATTCATGCTACAGAGGACTACCATAACTGGACAGAACTATGCTAACACAATTACCGCTTTGCGAGAGGCCATCAAAGAGAAAAGGCGAGGAAAGCTCTCAGCAGGCATGCTCATGACAATGCGCCAGTGCATATGTCTGCAAAATCTCAAGCTGCCATTCGGCAATGTGGGTTCCAACAGCTAAATCACCCACCCTACAGTCCAGATCTAGCTCTCTCGGATTATTTTCTATTCCGAGTTATAAAAAATTTCTTCGGGGTAAACGATTTTCAAGCGATGAAGAAGTCAAGGAGGCAGTCACGACCTGGTTTGAAGAGCAGTCAAAAGATTTTTTTCCAAGGGGATAAAGTCGTTGCAACAAAAGTGGGCGAAGTATATTGAGTTATTAGGGGGCTACATTGAAAAATAAAACATTTTTTGTGATAAGTTGTTTCCTTCTTACTCAGGCAGATAAATTATTGAACACCCATCCTACTGTATTAACCCTTTAAAGACGAAGCGCAGACCGCTTTATTTAAAAGACACAGTTCGTACCGCGCTGTACACACTTTTCATCTCTGTTTATGCTGTAAGTGGCACAAGCCGCTGTTTGTTCTCAGATAAATACAAAACACATAAATACAGTGTGGGCAGAGCGTACAGTTGTTGAATGTTAAACTGTTGGTGCGTCACGTAACCAGTAGGCTTTAACAGTTTAAAAGTTTTAAGAAAAAATTCTCAAGTGCAACATAGAACAAATAAAGGTCATATATAATATTTCCTGAACCCACTTTACGCAGTCTTAAATATTTAAGAAAGAATATGTTGTGTGTTTTTTAATTTTAGCTGTCAAACAGATGGATTTGCTACATAGCTACTAGGAAATTTCAGAGTATATGAAAATGAAGGTTTTCTGTCTTCTTTCTTCTGAATTATGAGTTGTGATGTCGTACATGTTTACCAAAATTACTAGTTGGAATTTTAATGTGGAAGAGTGTAGGGAGAAGACCCCCCGAAACGTTGGTCTTTCCTAAACTACGCGTTGTAACAGCCCGGTAGATTGCAATGCTGGTATCTAACAAATGCATGTTGTCGTTATTACTGTTGATTTGTTTGTTGTTCATACTTTTCCTTCCGGTCTAAACATACCTATTTCTTGTATATTTTGAGGATAGTCAGTATATGTTACATGTTACATGAGTAGATATTATAATGAGTTCGTTTCTTCTCTATAATTTTTAAGCACTTTCCTTGTACGCATGATTAAAAAAGCACAAATAAAAAAACAAAAAATGCAAAATTTGCGCATTCTGCCAACGTTGTGTAATTAAGGGCACATTAATGAAAAACTGTACGTGGTTAAAATTATATTCACCTGCGGTCTTATGTGATTAGCATGAAATATGCACAAAGAATAAAAATGTTATTACTCCCTTTACCAGGAATAAAGATCATAACGTAATGTATTTTAAGAAAAACTCATATTTCCCTTGAGTTTTGTTTAAAAAAATGTAACAGAAAAAGAACACAGCAGCAACCGTAACGAAGGTCTTTAATTGAATGTTTAAATTAAATGACTGAAATGACATGCACTATTTTCTAAATTTTATGAAATGAATTATGTTCTTTTAAGCATTAATTCCTCTATTTATATCACACATACAGTAAAATGCAATTTTCTTGGTTTAGTTAGAGTATACTGTATGAGGTATTGGGGCATCATTTTGGCTTCAATTAGGTGATTCAGTTTACAGAAGCACAGTTTTATGTTACGTGAAAGGGTGCAGTGTTTGAACTTTGGTTTGATAACTTGAGGGTTGTTTGACCGTGCATCTTCCTCATGAAATAACTTGAAATGCCAAATTGATGCAATAAGATCATTTTATTGATGCATTCTTAGCTCGACATGTTTCGGGTACATACACCCATCATCAGAAGCATTAGATCTTGAGTTGCATCATATGGCTTTCTGCACCGAGTTTTTGGATGGGTGGTGGTCTTGAGAGCCGCTGCGTAGGTCGTGTGTACGGTGCGGATGGTGCCGTGCAACGCACGGACACAACCGCACCGTACACACGACCTAAGCAGCGACTCTCAAGACCACCCCCCATCCAAAAACTCGGTGCAGAAAGCCATATGATGCAGCTCAAGATCTAATGCTCCTGATGATGGGTGTGTATACCCGAAACATGTCGAGCTAAGAATATATTAATAAAATTACATTTTGCATCAATTTGGCATTTCAAGTTATTTAATTTGGTTTGATATTCTGGCAAGCAACAAGTATCTGTATGAAGACATGTGACGAATAGAATGATTAATGAATGTGAAAGGATTTGGTAGGAGTAGGTTTGGTCTTCGTGTTTGCCGAGATGACTAGCGGAAGAGTAGGAACACAGAACTTTCCGAATACAAGACAGAAACTTTACCGATAAAGCTGACTTGTACAAATACTAAGATACCGTTGTCAATGTTACGATTACCTTCAGTCAGAAGTTTGAAAATTCTGTCATTCATAAATAAAAATGTAACAAACTTGGAGCTTCAGAATATCTGGTAAATGATACAATGAATGCAGCAAAGATCTTTAATATTTTAAAATATTTTAAGAGGCTGTTTTTGGCTTCTCTTCCACCCGATTTATCACTAATAACTCTGCACAAGTTCAAATGTGTTTATGGGTTACATACAATGCCCACAATAAAGAAAGTTTTTTCCCCATACATCTTTCACGGACAGGTCGTCTTATTGTTCTGTGTGATGTACAAAATGAATTTTTACATTAAGTAGAAATTCATTGTAGTCCTGAACCCATATCAACGCAGAGTCAATGGTGTGCAAGAATTAAGGAGATGGATATGTAGGAATGATATAATATACTCCTAGAATGAAAATACATAGACTATTATAGACGGAATGTCCGAAGGTCAGAAAGCGGTTCTAGGAATAAGTGTAAAAGGAAGACTGACATTCTTACAGTTCTGAAGGAAACTAGATATGCGATTGAATGAAAGTATGTGGTTCATAACATGTTACAGTTTTGAACTTTGCGAAGAAGTAATGTTTCTAACTTTAAAAGAGAAGAGGAATTTCTTTAATATATGAAATTAGGAAAAATGAACAAGTACATACACAAATACGGCTCCATCTTATAACTCAATGATATGATTTTGTCACGTTAATTTTTTATCAAAATTCCTTCCTAAACATAATGACATGTTACTGCCGTATCTTTACTTCTTACCCTAAATCTCCATGCCCCTGATGGGTCTCTCTTAAACTAACGGGTTTCCTTTCCCTGCCTTCACCTTAGGAAGGATACCCGGTGCGGGACAGCTGACCTGTTTGGTCCTCAAAATTCCGTCTTGGCCTTACATTTCTAAAATATCGTTTCTGTTCTGTGAACAGCGCGCCCGGTGTTGGGTAGCCACCTCTGGCTTCGTTGGATTCTGGTGTGCGTTTTTATAGAGTGTATTTGGGAAATACCAGCCACGACCTTACGGATGCTATGAGAGTGGAGATTTTCTTCTTTTTGATATGTTGTATTTATTCATTGCGTTTATGACTACTTGGTGTGTGAGTATTTGCTGTTCTATCTGCATAATGAATCATATATTATAGAACAACCGTTCACTAGCGGCGGGATATTTGACTTTGTGTGTTGTGCATGAGCTTTTCTCTGGGGTCATGCTTCTAGAGCTACCGGAAGGAGCTGAAGTGCGGGAATAGTCGAGCAGAATGCAGCTGCTTCCTTCTGGAATAGTTGTTTTGGGGTTGTTATTTCCTTTCTTTTGCGTTTTTAGTGTGATATTTTTGTGTAAAATAAACCCAAATTACCTGTTACGAGGTTAACTCATGTACGAACTGGCCATTCGTCGTGTCTATGTACGAGATGAGGTGCAGTTGTTATGTAAGATTTTTCGGTCGGTTCAGGCTGAGGAGGTCTGCATTGTTCTGGAGAATGTACCGGTTTCGGAAGCAGGGAACAAGTACGATCGCTACGAAAGTTGGGTAGTTGGAAACTATGCTGCGGCAAATTGCCTCTGGTCAGAGTAATACCGTGGTTCGTCTTAAGACACGCAGTCTACATTTACGAAACAGATTGCGATCCTCTGTTGTTACGGAATATCCCCCGGCAGATACACCTTTAGCCGAGATGGAGCTACTTATGCCTCGGGTTGACTGTGTTATTGAGGAAGCCAATAAATTTTCAGCCACGCAGGGTGGCGTTGTGTGCGTCCCCAGGCTACCGTATCTAACGTCACGCGACAAGTTATGGTGGATGTTCCTGCGGCAACAGGCGTGTTATAAAAAGGCCTTACTATTTTCGAAAATATTGGAATTGTTAGAACCTGAAGTGGGCGGTCAAATTACTTCTATACCCCAAGCGAACGGCAGTTCTGGTGATGTCGGGCCATTGCATCTCCTACAGAGACCATTTCAGAAGTTACCACAACCTTTGGAGCGTCTATTGAAAAACCTGCCTATCGTGGATTGGCTGGAGGTCGTAAAATTGTTTGATTCTTTGGAAAGTGTTTTAAAAATACGTCTTGGGCAAGTGTTAGACTGACAACTATACGAGGCTGTTTTTCCGTGTAATCGGATCGTCTGGCAGCTAGGGCCCGGAATATTGGTTTTCACCAATTTCACCGGATGCTTCTAGAACATTTACTTTTAGCTTAGGAAGGACAGTTGCGCACTTCTCCAGGGTGAAGGGAAAATCTTTGCTCATTATAATGCCGAAGTTTATAAAGCAGCGACTGTGTTATTGTTACCAATGTCCGAGGCTGAAATATTGGAAAATATTCTCGAGGGTTTGTTCTTACAAATTTCCCGTTTTTTATTCCAGGTCCCACATTGCATTTTAGCTGAGTTCGGTTAATTATGTGTCGTAGATCAAAATATGGCTTGCACAGATTCCGTGAGGAAAATACCAGTGCATTCTAAGAAGGAGCGCATTGCACATATACTGGTTGCAAGTATCTTCCGACTACCAGCAGCAGCAAGTCTCCCGTGGTCGTGATCCGAGGGACCGTCGCTCAGTCCAGTTTTTCTATTGTTGAAAACTGCGGCAGATGAAGCAGGAGCGTAAGAGATGAGCTGCAGGTTCGAGGGAAAATTTCCCGGAGTCGAACGGTTCTCGTGACTGACTAACCGGTAGACACTTTTGTAAACACGGGAAGGATAAGGTCAGGACTTTGTTACTTACTGCCCCCTTAGATACCGGTTCAGTGAGGTCTTTCATTTCGGCAGGTTACTTCTCCCAGTCGTAACTTGGTGACCCGAAGTTACAGCTCTATTCCAGTGACAGTTGTAGGAGTGCTTCTGGACAGACTCTGCAGGTATTTGGTTATGTGACTGTCTTTTTGAAGTTGGGTACATTCTCGTGGAAGTTACAATTACTAACTTGTAGCAATGTACTATCACCTTAAATCTTGCACTCAGATTTTACAGTTAAGACAAGAAAGTTTCTGAATCTTAGTAAAGGTAGCGCTTATTTCCAGTTTGCACTTGCGAAGTTTATTTCTGTGTCCACACCACTGTTATGGAAATTTTGCGTTTACAGATGGACGAGGCACATGATTCATCTTTGTCAGAGTATCAGCTGGAAATTTGTCCGACGAAAAGCATTAGGATATGGAGGACCTTGTTTCACGATATGCCGATATATTAACCAGTAGATTGGGACTAGGATAGACCCTGAGCGCATTTGGACAATCTGTGTATTCCCTTCATAGAGATGTTCGTGAGGTTGCTCACTTCACTGGTATGGCCAGTTTCTACCGTCAGTTCGTCCCGAATTTCTCGGAAGTGGTGGAGACATTAAAGACTAATTCACAAATAGCATACCGTACCCATGCCGTTCCCCTACCACACCGTGCCGCTAAGGGTTTAAATTGTGTCTTTCCCATTTGATTTACACAGTGCGGCCGTGTCTGATTCACACTTGCCATTTCAACCCCATGCCGCGTCCGTACCGTGATCCGACCATGCTGTTCTGGAAGCGACTTCTCAAGGCCACGGCACAGCACGGCATTAGCGCGGCATGGGCACGGCATTGCATGTGTGAATTAACATCGGCCGTCGAGAGACGGTCTGTGGGCGACCTGCCCACTTGCGGGTTCTTCCGGCTACCATGAAGTTTGTTATCAAAAGCATACCAATTTCAGATGCAGGTGGCCAGTGTGAAACCAAGTGAAACCAAACAGCATTTGTCATAGACTAGAAAAAGCTTATTATTTTGATGCAAGGACATGAGTAAAAGTCCTCCATCACTGGATATGCCGTAGCCACCAACGGGGATTATGGTAAGCTTATAATTGGCATCGACCAAAGCCAAGAGAACTACAAAAAAGTCTTTTTGTAGTTAAAGAAAAGAGAACAACTGTTATGCGTTGCTTGTATCTCAATATGTTTGCCATCAATAGCTCCAACGCAGTTAGGGAAATGCCATAGTGAATAAAATTCTTCTGTGTATTCTCCCACTCTTCTCCTGTCGGTTGTGGTAATCCTGTTGGAGATAATTTGTTCCAGATTGCCTCGCAGGTTGACGTGATTATAAAATGCACAGTTGAGGGTGCTATTCTCTAGCTGAAGCTCATCGATATTTTGGGAATTCCCTGAAGCCAGAAATCTGAAAATAAACACAACCGTATTTAACAAATAACTTTTAAAACGTCCACACTTTTAACAGGAATATTGCCTTCTGGGTTGTGTTGAATCTGTTTTGATGATCACATAGAAGGATTATGTGTAATTGTACATTTTTATGAACCTTAAAGTTAAAGTCAGTATTTCTTCTGTTCTTATGCACCGTCCCAATCTTGTATCATGCTTTTCAATGTCTGTGTGCAACAACTGTTTCAAGTTTTCAAATTTCGAAAAACTCATTCCAAAATATTTGAAAAATTTTTGCCTCTCATCTTTCAGACGTCCAGAGTGTGAAATTCTCCTTCCTTTTCTCTTGCTTGAAACACTTTATGAATGAAGTATTTTCGTTCTTTTTCGTTTTATTTCTTCTGCAAAAAGGTAAAGCTCACAAGCAATGATCACATCCTCCTCACAACGATCCATACTTAAGACTATAAAGAGTGGTAGCAGCATACATAAAAAAGCGTGTCTGTTAAACTGTTGTACTAGAAGTTCGGATATTTCCGGCTACCGCGCGGAATTTCACGAAGGACACGGAACTGTCGGAGCAAGGCAAGTGCGCTGCACGGCACGTGTGAATTAACGCGGCACGGCATGGCAGGGGAACGGCGTGGTCGCGGCATGCTATGCGTGAATTAGCCTTCAATAATTTACTTAAGAAAGGAGTACGTTTACACTGGGTGCTAGAGCAAGATCTGGCCTTTCAAAGGTTAAGGGTGGCCATTGCTCACCCACCTGTTTTGCGTATGGCGAAATTTGCTCAGGACTTCATCTTGCAAACAGATGCGAGCGGCGTTGATTGGGCGGCCATTTTGTTCCAGTAATATGAAAGAGTCCGATTACCTATAACCGACACATCAAGGGCAGTGACTGCCCAGGAGAAGACAGCATAACCTGTGTATGAACTGTGGAGACTGGCAATTGTTTGTATAAAAAATTCAAATTTTATTTGGAGCACTGTGAGTTTATTCTTAAGTTTAATAATCAGGCCGTGTCTTGGTTTTTATCACACCCGCGCCAATTAAAAAAAAATTGGCAGGTGGGTGTTTAAAACCTCCGCATTAAGTTTCAAATCCGTTAAGTAAGGGTTACATAATATTTTTTGCAGATACCCTGACCATTACGTTCGAGGGATGTGACCCCGCAGAAGGCAGTTTCATCCACCCATTCAGTATTGACAGATTCACCACTTGCTTTTGAGGAATTGTGGGGAGGGGGGAGGGAGCTGGCTGCAGCAGTAGTAACCTGAGCTGCGTGAAATCATGAAACACTTTCTGAAAGGTGAGTTTGTGGCCAACTACTATCTTTCGAAAGGAGTTTTGAGCCATGGGGTTAGCGCTGGTCTTAGATGGATTGTCGTGGTGCCATCGAGCGTGGTACACATGGTCTTCCACTACTTCCATTCTACTCCTACTTGGGGCCATCTAGGCATGCTTAAGACTATCCAAAAAATAAGACATCTTGCATGGAAGGGAATGGATGAAGATATCCGTAACCGGGTACGGTTTTTGTTTCGTGGTATCCCAACCAGCGCAGCGGCCACTGCAGAACTATTTATTGAGTATGCTGGTAAATTTCTTAGGATTAAGACAGGAAATGTTATGCTTCAAAATACGTTGACGTGTTCTCCAAATTTTCTTGGCTTCTTCCAGTAAGGGATGCTACTAGTGCCCCCAGGATACATGCCCTAATGCAGAAACTTTTTGCCATCTTTTCCGTATCTGACGTCGTAGTCTCTGAAAAGAAGTGCTTTGTTTCGATTAATTCAAAAGGTTTTGTTTCTCTTTAGTTATTCAACATGTCGCCATATAATATGGCATCGCATGAAGCGACGGGTATGACACTGTTTGAGAACTTCTTTCCATGTATGGGTAATACTCCTTTTACCAGTAGACGGAAGATTCAAGATATTCTTCCAGAGAAATCTTCTCCTTGTAACATCCTCCGTAGATGGGATAAGGCGCGTACGAATTTTATACAAAACCGGCGATGTGTGGAGGTCAGATATAATCCGCACCGTAAGCCATCTCCTTTTAAGGTGTGTGATTTGGTATGGCTTAGGTCGCATCATGTGAGCTGTGCGGGAGAGGGGATTTCGGCTATGCGTCTATCTCGCTGGGAGGAAGTCTGTTTAAAATCGACCCCTTTCTTACGCCCGTTACAGTTAGGTTGGTTCAGCCTGAGTCCAGACCTTATGTGTCGAGAGCTTATCTCTCACAGATAAATGGAGCTCACTTCTGATTTTTCGGGCGGCTATGTGGGATTTAATTTGCAGCCATCTCTTGAATATTTTCGTGTATGCACCACATGTCAGGATATGCTATTATTTAAATTATTTTTTCTTTCCATCTCCTAGTTGTGTTTGTGAAGGATTCCTCCACACTCGTTAAGGTCGTAGTTAAGTAATGAGGCGGTTTGAGGTATCCGCTGTTTTGGATTATATTATTCGCGGCGCCTTACATGTGTATTGTTCTTGCTTGTTTGTGACGTATATTCTGTGTATGTGTTCTTGTAACACCGCTGTTACTATAAACATAGCATGATGACCAAAGCAAGAGACCTTTTGTTAATGTTAATACGCCATTAATACCTTGCTGAGAAAACTTCTGTTATTATTAATATGTGATTATTTTTTATTGAGATATCTGATTTGTTGACGTACGATCATGGTCTTATTGGCATAACATGCATGTTTAATGGTTAATCGTTATTTAGTATTGGTACTATAACTCCGTTGGAGCTGGTAACTTATATTTGAGTAATGCATCATATTTTATTAATTTCGAATCTTGTTGCATTCAGATATGTGAAGGGGGGTCTACAGAATATTATTCGCTGCCAGTAGCATTGTCGCTTTCAGGGATGTCTTTTCTTGGGCGAATTTGAGCCTGTTACTCGCTTATACTAGGTTGGCAGTGTCAGGTCTATTTTCCCTTCTCCACTCATGATGCGCATGGAAGGAGTGATGTTGTACACAGCCCTTGCTTTTGACTTATCATCAGCATTGTGACTAAGCCGCCTATACGGGTCCTCTCTTGTACGGTTCACTACGATCATCACGGCGGGTAGTCAGCGGACATCGATTGATACGCAGTGCGAACACCTGGACATGTCAGGACAATAACAGTGCTCTGTAAGACCTCAATGTGTTTTGAAAGTGGAGGACATCAGTTGTGAAGTGGTGTTTATTGGTACCAACAGAGGGACGTGTAATAATGCGGGGGGGGGGGGCGCAGTAAGATGTGACAACCCAGGCATAGAATCATCGATGGCCTTTCTTTGGTCGAGGAACGGGTTGTGACACACTCCCTAACTTCACCTTAGGAACAGCTGACCTGTTCGGTTCTCAAAATTCCGTCTTGTCCTTGGTTCTGTGAAGAGCGCGCCAGGTGTCGTGTAGCCACTTCTGGCTTCGTTGGATTCTGGTGTGAGTTTTTTTATTGAGTGTGTTTGGAAAACACTAGCCACGACCTTATATGTATTATGAGAGTGGAGCTTTCCTCCTTTTTATGTTTTGTATATATTCACTGTGTGTATGACTGTTTGGAATGCGAGTATTTGCTGTTCTATCTGCATAATAAATCATCTGTTATAGAACACCAATTCACTAGCGGTGGGCTATTTGACTTTGTATACTGTGCGTATAACTTGCTCTTGGGCCATGCTTCTACAGTTGCCGGAGGGACCCGAAGTATGGGCGTAGTGGAGCAGGGTGCAGAATGTAAATTCATTCATTTGCGTGAAAGGTATTTATTTGTACTTCAGGTTGGCTTAGTACTGGAGATAGAGACAGATAGCAAGAAGGATTGGAATTTCGTTTTTTCTGTTTTTATATTCGGTCCGTCTGTATCACGCTAAATTGTTGACACATCAAACACATCATTAATGCCTTCTTTCGGCCTTGGCCTAAGCATTTTGTTTTGCTGTTTCATGCCATAAAACAAAATCATCTGCGTAAAGTAGACATTTAATACTTGTCGCTGACTCTATGACTTCAACTAGGTAATTGATTTACATATTGGAAAGGGAGCAGCTTGTGACAAATCCTTGGGGCAGGCACATTTGAAGTAGTTTTTTTTTTTTAAATTTCCTTATCTCACCGTACTGAATCTTTGAAGAGTAAATTCTTCAATCAATTTTGACAGTTTACATCGTATTCCAGTTTTTGATAATTTGAAAAGCAAGTTCTCCTTCCAAATCAAATGTTAGATAGATTCAAAACCAATATACACAGCAATTAAGATGTTCTCTTAGTCAAGAAGGTCTTAAAAATGCTGACTGAAGATGGCCGCATTTATATCACTTGGGATTTTTTTCCTTTCCTTGAACCTTCTGTGATCAGCAGGACGAAATGGAACGACACTATTTGTTGAGATGCACTACTTTCTCTTCAACATCTGTCAACCAAAGATACTGGGAGCAACATGTCGAAAGTTTGCATGATACTGTCAAAATACGCGCCATCTGTCGGGCAGGATTATGACCTATTTCGTCCACATCCTTCCTAATTCTTCATCTTTCACAGTGGTTCTTCTGTTTGAAGTTATAGAAATGGTGTTTCTGAGAAAGTGTTTTATGATTAAGAAAACAATATCTATGTCAGGCATTGGCGAAAATTTCTTGTTTATGTCATATGCTTTAGAAGTGTGTACTTACTTATTTACTGCATGGAGCGGAGTCCTTCTTGAGAAGCTAATCGTTTCACAACTAGTCTAGAAACACCAGAATTTTATGGAACCCGAAAGCTCAATACCGCATTTACAAGTGTCCGCCAGTTGTCGATCTTCTGAGGCAGATCGATCCAGTCCATGTTCTCATTCCCACTTTCTTGAAGATCCATCTTAATATTTTCCTCCCATCTACACCTGGGTCTTCCAAGCGGTCTCTTCTCTCAGGTTTCCACACCAAACCCTGTATACACCTCTCCTCTTCCCCATACGCGCTACATGCGCCAAACATCTCATTCTTTTCGCTTTGATCACCCGAACAATACTGGGTGAGGAGTACAAATCATTAGGCTCCTCATTATTTAGTTTTATATATTCCCCTCTTAGGCCCGAATAAACTCCTCAACGCCCTATTCTCCAACACTCTCTACCTACGTTACTCCCTCAATGTGACCGGCCAAGTTTCACACCCATAAAAAACAACAGGCAAAATTATAGTTCTGTATATCGTAATCTTTAAATTTTGTACAGCAAACTGGAAGACAAATATCCTCCCCCAATGACAGCAAGCAAACTCAAATTCTAATCTGCTCTTAATATCTACCTGAATAGAATTTCGATTTTTTAAGGTTGTTCCCAAATATTTGAACTCTTGGTCGGAAAATGTCAATGGTGTTAACTAAGTTGAGAATCTAGACGTGCATGGAATGTTACAATTAAAGTAACAGACAAATAATGTGAAATTTGTATTGGATTCTACTTGCTCAGAATATAATTAATTATTTAGTTTTACCGATGAGTGGAATAGACTGTTTCTTTCGCTAGAAATAAAGGAAAATTCTTGACCCTAGAATTATTAATTATTTGACAAGGAATTCTCAGAAGAAGCAAGCTAACTACAAATACCTCTCTTCCAAATAGTCTCATCGTGCATTGAAGACGATACTTACTGTCCTTTCAGACAAGTATAGTCAAAAAAGCCACAGGTTAGGTTAATGTCACCGAAGATGGGAAAGAGAGGGAGGTAGGCAAAGTTGGAATCACGTTCCTTCTTGTTCTGCCTTTATGTTTATTGTTGCAAACACAATATATATTCTAAGTTAGCCAGTGCATGAATCCAGCCAGTACAGTGTCAGTCGTTACATCTGCTACCCAGTGCTATGTCACTCCAAACTTCTCTTACTAAGCTGTGTATTGTTTGATGAAACTGTTTATTGTCAGATTCAACTCTTGAGAACTAGAACCCACTAACTGTGACAGATAACTTTCTCGTGGTTTACTGGGCACGTCATTTGCGCATTCGGATTGCTTGCTTTGAACCAAATACAGAAAGTGTTTTATGAGGATATTCCAGCGTCTTTACCACTGATTAATAAGAGTCAACTATACAAGTGTGTTGTTTATTCATGGCTTATTATTTAAACAACAAAACTGTCATAAAGTCAAATTATATAACATCTAATAAATTACAAATGGCGTGACGTTATTTGAGGTATTATCACGACGTTTGCTGGAAACGCCTGAGAAAAACAATTTCCGTCCAACATACTTATAGATGTTGTTCCAAATTAGGCGGTTTATGGTGTCAAATCAGTTAGAAAGACGTTTATAATTTCTAAACGCTTTTCAGGTAATTATTAAGAAAAACTTGCTTTTGTCTGATTTAAAAGTGACATTGGAAGACGAAAGAATAATGTACGAAACATGCGCCAAAACTGTTGGTAGACAGTCAATCGAAATGCGCACCTTGCGCGTAATTTAAAAACTCAACCATATATTTCCCTTGGGAACACTGATTTTGTACTGCCTTCCACTGATTGTTAGTCATGCGTGCGTTTTGTACAGTTCTGATTTGGAGTTAATATGTTACAAATAACTGTATTTTTTACAGTTACAACATGTAATTTTTTAAAAGTTCCAAAGCGTCGAGCAATAACCCCGAACTACAAAGAATTTTTCCCCTCTGAGGATGGATTTTTTTTTGTGTACTACGAACGCTGTGGTTTTTTCTGAAGGAAGATAAGATGACAGATGCCTGTGATGAAAGTTTGTAGGGGAAATGCGAATTGGGAACGGAGAGGAATTATAGTGAAAGTTGAGCAGTATTTTTGAACATGTTTTGTACCAGTGCAGGCAGGCACTGATTCTTGGACTCCGCCCATTTTCACTTACGGTCAACACGTATTATCTCGACACCCATCTCTTTGTTCTGCCTTACGCTGTCAGATGAAGACTGTAATTACAGCACCGAAATAAGGTACACCGTAAAAATAGCGTAAGTACAAAGCTATACTACTGAGAGACCGAGCGTGTTACATGTTAGTTGTGGTCCAAATGATACACAGAAAATTGTATCGCTTTGAATCGGAACTGCGTTGTATAATAACATGTGTCTTATTTTTGGATGAAGGCACCTCAGTACAGGCCAAAGTTTGGAGAATATTGCAATCTTCGCCTTGAAGTGAAGTACAGTATTATTCATTGGACAGGCTGTGGAACACATCTATTCCTACACAGTCAACGTCATAGCTAGAAGCAAGATCTATATTAATAATGAATTAACATGAAATTGAATATCTTTTATAGGTCCACAATAGATGATAGGCTTCAAGCTCATTGTTTGCAGTTTTCAGCGCTTGTTTACCTCCGGCTGATTGACCAGGTAACGAAATGACAGCCGTTACAATGGACGACCTCAGATGATCTGGTAGAAATCGGAAGTAGTCGCGCCGCGACAGAAGCAGAATAAATGTTGAATGTGTGGTTACAGAAGACAAGAGCGGCGAGTGTGACATCTAACAGATCTTCGAAGTAGTTCGACGATATCAAATCTGTTTTGGTTTCAGTTGTATTGTCGTACAATCTTTCATCCCTGTTTCTGTAACGGATGTGAAATATTGTTAAACTAGGTCCAGAAAAGAAGGACGCTGCGGGTTTTGCACATTAAATTACAGCACAATCTGCATGTCTTAAAAAATAATGGACTAAAGCATGACCGGTGTTGAAGAGTTAATAACAATTTTATGTTTTGCTGACCGTGCATCCTGCAACAACTCCGGGTAAATGACCAAATTGATGCACAGTTAAATTATATAAAAGTTTATTATTATAATTCTCTACATGTTTCGAGCAACACTGTGCTCATCATCAGGAGGTCGAACTGTATTAATGCAGCATCTGGTATAGTACTCTCTGTAAGTGACCGGATGGTCACTTACAGAGAGTACTATATATAATTTAACTGTGCATCAAGTTGGTCATTTACCCAGAGTTAATAACAAGTTTTACATAATACGATTTTCCGTTAACTAATATCATTCTATACCTGTGTACACCCAGTGTTCTTCACCTGCTTGCATGAGAAACAACTGCCAAAAAATTACTTTACAAGGAAAATAAATGTGTTTTCCTGTTTGGCAATTCCGAGATTATACAACAAAGTCTGACTTGGAAGACACTGTAACGAGACCACATCAATCGTTTGACTGGTATCACACAAGGTTGTCCTACTGTTAAGTGGTTAGACTAGCTCAAACAGCAGCTTAAATAACCCCCTACACAGGACAGAACCCGTACTGACAACTTATAGTTGTTCACTTCTCCCAAGAAATTCCTCATCTTTTATAGACCAAGAAGCTTCGTTAGAGTTAGAAGTGCTGAAACGTTGACTTGTAGTGTGCAAGAAAACACCAACACATAACTTTAACCCTATTTGCTTAGGTACATTGATTTGAAATTAAACAACCATTAACATATACCAGTATTTTACCTGATACTTCATACACAGGCTATTTTACCATGGTTGATTTTCAATAAATTATAAAAAGGTTCTGTTCGAACCTAATAAAATATAGGCTTACATGAGACTCATGAGAAAAAATTAATTTTTATGACACATATTATTGTAGATGAAATAAAGTATTCATTTTCCATGCACACAAATACGGTTTGATAATCCTGTTAACTTATTTTCTGGTGTGGGCGAACTCGGTAAATCCAGAATGGTTTGACAGGAAAAATAAATACTTTGAAAATCTCGTACGTTTTTCTTCGGTACTAAAATTGGACAGTTTGCTCCTACTATACTTCGGCAACACAGTCTATTTTACAGCGTGCCACAATCGAAAAGCGAGACTAACGTTGTAAATAAGTCACCGTAAATTAAGGAATTATCTATCACTCCCTTTTCTTCTTTCATCAAGGATATTAGTCTCATTCCAAAATATTACAGAGATCATATGCCACTCTGTGGGTCGGGTAGCGTAGTAGGCATTGCGACTGGCTACGGTATGGACGGTCCGGGGATCGAATCCTGGTGGGGTCGAAGTTTTCCGCACTTGTCCAGACCGGCCCTGGGGCCCACCCAGCCTCCTGTACAATGGGTACCGGGTCTTTACCAGGGGAACAGAGCGGCCGGTGTTGCCGCTGAGCCCTCACCCCTTCTAGTGCCATGGTCAAGAAAGAGTACAGCTATACCTCTACTTCCCCTATGGACCTTACGACCTGTACAGAGCCTCAGTGTCAGTTCAAGGGTGCATTTTACCTTACCTTTTGTGTTTTATGTCACTTTGCCTGGACATAACAGAAGTAAATGACAAATTCTACAGATAGAGATAATTGACTTGCTGCTCTATTTTTAAAATGGGGACAAAGCGTTAAACTAAATCACTACAACGTGATTAATTGTTCGCTCATCTCGAATCAGTTTGACACCTTCTTTTCCTTGTATAAGCATAGGTAATCAATCCTTTGAAAATATGGTAAAGTTCAAATATTTGGAAACTACCAAAACAACAGAATTGCATTCATTAATAAATTAAGAGCAGATTGAAATCAGGCAATGCTTGCTATCTTTCGGTGCTTAATCTTTTATCTTTCTGTTTGGATTACAAAAATTTGAAGATTGAAATATACAACACTATAATTGTGTTTGTTGTTTCACATGGGTTTGAAACTTGGTATCTCACAATGAGGGAAGAATATAGATTGAAGGTATTCGAATAGACGGTGTAGAAGAAGACATTTCGGCCTAAGAGGGAACAGGTAAGAGAAGACTGGGCGAATTGCACAATACGGAACATCATAGTTTGCATTCTTCACCAAATGTTACTCGGGTGATAAAATCAAGTTGAAATTGGATGGGCCGGGATTGTAGAACACATGGAAAAGACGAGAGATCATAAAATGATTTGATAGGAGGATCGAGAGAATAAAAATTTCGAACACCTGTGAGTATAAGGAGAGGATAATAATAAAATGTATATTATTGTAATATCGCTCATTTCCGACAAGAGTGTCACAACTCAAAATTTGTGATTTTTCAGGAGAAGCGTTTAAAGGTTTTGAAGTGCTATAATTTTCTGTGAGTAAAACGACGACACAACTGCTCTCCAACGACGAGTTTTGAAAATTGCGTTATAAAACTATACCTGTTAAAAGTGCATCTGCAAACATTTCTTTCTATACCAATAGCTCAAAATGTCAGATTTTGAACTGTGACACTCTTGTCGCAAATGAGCGATATGTTGGGAGGCTGTGGACTAGATTTATCTACCTCAGGAAAAGGAGAATAAGATATTTATTGTGAAGGCTGTAATAAATTTTAAGTTTTGATAATATTTGGAAAATTGTTTGATTATTTGAAGAACTATTAGCTCTTCAAGAAGGGCTTTTTTTTCGTGTGTTTGGTTAGTTGATTTTTTAGTATTTATATAGATTTGTGTACTTTAAAATTAGCATAGAAATTCAATCTTCGGAAAATAATTTGAAGTAAAATTATATTTGCTTCCTCGCAAACCCTTACTGTTATCTTCTAATTTATATCTTAAAGCCGTACTTCATAACTTCCTAACACACACTGTCTGTTTTAATTCCTCTTCAACCTACACTCGCTTTTGTTTTACCCTTACATAAAGCCTTCTAAGCTTTTCTTATCTTTAAAGTTTCTTCTCGTAAGCCTTAGTTTCCAATAACCAATAATTTCTAGTTTTCTATCCACACTTATTTATTCTTCTCTTGTGTGAACTCCCGTTTCTTATACGTCTGCCTCTTCACATCCGCAAGCTGCATCATTCCATGCCAGTTACGTAATTTTCTGCGGGCTTTTGCCATGTTATTGCAAGTTTCTAAGACCGCTTTAATCCTGTAGGCACATTGACATAAGCACTGCTCGCAATACCTTCCTCTTAGCCATATGTAAGCTACCACGTTCTAGAACAGACCTGACACCAAAATGTGTATAAATTTGAAAAGATCGATCACGGAGAAAATTTTATACAATAAATAGTTTCATTACAAGAGTAAGCACAGACATATTAAAGTATGTTCCATCTTCCTTACATCAATCAGGTGGAAAATATATAAATAACCAACAAATGCACATCAATATTTATTATGTATTTTATTCATAATGTTTTGACCAAGAAGCTTCGGCCTGCATGTCGGTCATCTTCAGGGTGATATTATTATGACAAGAATACAAAAGTACAAATTTGTTTACCTGTTTCACCATCATGCCTTGACAATTAAAATAATAATTTCGGATAAAATTATGTGTCATATAAATATAGGCTAAAACTGGATAATTATTAAAATATTGGGGGTTAAAAATATCTGGTCTGCGCACAATGATGACTGATACAATAATGTGGCGAGTTTTAATCCGGCTTTTAGGTGATGTGTTGATAGAGTGGTACGCTAGTTGAGTTCCACATGGTATATCACACCCTCATTTTAACAAGCAGATATATCCTATATGCGAAATGCCTAATTTGGAATAGTTTTCCTCTCGGCAATATTATTCATATAATTCTTGACCATCTAGAATATGTATTAATTATCTATATTAATAATTGTCCAAAGAGATGCAAAACAAAGCAGTCTATTTATTATTCTGCAAGTTCACTCTACATGTTTCGGGTGTCAACAACACCCATCGTCAGGAGTACACAAAACTGTAACTACAGCCTCCAATACTGGTCATATTTTTTTGTGCAGCTACCTCCCTCCAACGTGGCCAAGCTAGCTTGCCCACATTGTAGAGTGAACTTGCAGAGTAATAAATAAACTGCTTTGTGTTGAATCTCGTTAGACAATTATTAATATAGGTCAGCGATGCGCGGAACCATAAACATAAAATAAACATTAAAATGTATTAATTATGCTAATTTAAGCAATATGTAAATTTTTGTTTTCCTTTTGGTTATTTTAAACAGGCGCTACGGCTAGTATTTTTGTGTCATGTAGAAATCATAAGCTAGTATTAATATCACCCTCAAATTTTGCTTTATAGCTCCATTTTTATGTAATACTTTATTTCGCGTCTAAGTGCTGGTGACTTCTGAAGATCAGGTTCAGAAGTAAGATGCCGTGTTATACGTGAATGTACTGCATGATCATGATTCTAATAAAATAGCTTTCCATCTTTTCATTTTAGATTACTAGTGGTTACTTAACCAAAGATAAGTATATTTATTTTTTTTTCGTAAGAGAGCGTTTGTTTTAACATTACGTTAGGACATGTTTGATTATTTCTACGCATGTTCGCAGTCGTTGAGTGCCCCTCCCGTTGGTGCCCCTCTAGTTGAGTGCCCCTCCCGTTGCCTTCTGTAGATGAAAATTAATCACTTTAAAGGGAAATGAAAGCATTTTCAGCAATCTATAGACTCCATATGGAGGTTGGATGTCATGTTAAGTCTGAGGAGGGGGCGCAGTAATTAAATATGCATGAATGTGCCATTCCTCTTCCTCGATCTACAGTAGCGCTGGAAGCAACACGGAGTTGAGCGTCACATTGTGTGTGGACACAGAAACAAGTGGTCTGCTCTCAAACTGACAAAAGATGAACCCACTGTTGCACAAACAATGGTGTTTCTGAAACCTGTGTTCCATTGGTATGATATTTTTCTTTGTCTAATAAGGATGTGTTAAATAAAAGCCTGTTACTAAATAGCGACAAATACGAAAGCTATTTTTATATATCTGCTGCTGGGAAATATGCTGAGTTGGTTATAACCACGACGCACCTTCACAATAATTTTGAATAGGATCCATCACAAAACTACTATCATATATCACGTTCAGCCAACTAAATTGATATTTTTCAAGAGGATCCACATATATTTCTATAATTTCTATAATAAATTTCTGTAATAATCGAAATTTACTGTTTTACGTTCTAGATGTCAGCCTATTATCGTTTAGCTCATGATAGCAATCAAACGATCTGCATAAATTATGAAGTTACTGAATTGCTCAATTACGTTACTCTTTATCCAAATTTATCTTAGGAGCTTTACATTTGAAATATTTTTTTGTGGGTAAAATCAACCAATTGTATTTGTTCAAAGTTAGTTTATTAATTTTCCCATTAATATAAAACTATAGCTGTTTGTATTTTTTCATATTCTTCACATTCACTAGAGACCTCTGTCTGAGTTCTTCCCTTTTATAATATAATTGTAGCACCACCCGTTGATGGCCACAATCACCGTCCGAAAAAATTCGCAGTGAATATGATGCGTAAATGATTGTACAGTTATTGATAGTCCTTTATTCATTAGAAAAATAATAAACTAAAATTGCAGTAGTTTGTATTGTTTTGCTCCATCAAAGTAAGGAACCACTTTTGTGTTCATGTACTAGAATTCAACAGATAAGATATAAAATGAATTTGAAAATTTTGACTAGATTTTCCTCGATTGCCACTAATTATTGTTAATCCGACACAGATACTCGTTAACCACTTCTGCCCATTGTTCGGTCATCCTTCATAGTCTTCAAAATATGTCAGCAGATTGACCCATAACATTCACTGCAATATAAGCAATTTAACGAAATTAATGTCAGAGTGGGATGCGAAGTGCCTTGAGCCTAGCAAAATTTGAGTCACGGGTTTGGATTCCATTTATGACGTAAGTTACAAGTACATGTTTGTAACTAAATTAATTAATTAAGATAAATTATTAAATTATATAAAGCCTGCAGTGACACATCCAAATAACTCGATAGTCCAAATGTATAATTTTAATTATCATTATTTTGCCATTACGAATTATAATATGAGATTAACGAGTTTGGCTTTATAATCAGATAAAGCATACTGATATACGAGAAAGATAATTAATTAGGTCTATGTGCCTTATCTTATTGGCTAAATGTAATTGTGCAGGTCCTTTGTATAAAGCAGGGATACCGTCAGACGAATGCCTGAGTGCCTTGTTACACAAAGTGATGTTGATGGAGACGAAGTTCTGGGGAGATGGAGTGAGGTCTAGTGGTGGTGCTGTTGGGGTTGGGTGGTGGTGAGAGAAGGTAAAGATGCTAACAGCACTCTCTCTAATTTACCATTTTGAAGCACTGCGAAGTCTAAAGTAATACCCACAAAGATATTAACTTTTTTAACCCGTTTTAAACTCCCACATATGGGTTTGAATCTGCAGGTGAACTCCCAATTCTGAAGTCATGTTTTCCTGTCACTTCGAAAAAGTATTCAATTTAAACTTACTTACATGAACACAAAACTTTGATATCGCGCAAATTTATTAGACTGTAAATCAAAAATAAATTATTAAAACCGCAGCACTTAAAGAACTGTTCAACAAAGTCAAGTGGAAAAGGGAAAGGCGGGTTTAAAATTAGACACACCTTATAACATGACATTTTTTACTAAGAATTATGTATGCGGTTGAACATACGACAAAGAACTCGGTTCTGATATATGGTGTACATAAAATACGTAAAATAAAATAAAGTAAAATAAAATAAAATATACACCTTGGCACAGTCGAACAAGAGAAGATGTAACTGCTTACAAGCGTAGATAAACGACAATTAAAGGCCCAAATACGCACACTATTACGTAAAATACAATGAAGACATGCAAAACAGCAGCAGATAATCTTTACCAACCGTAAGTCAAACTGCACAGCAGGAAAATTATATCACTAAGTCTCATGATAACTTACTACTAATATTTTGTAAAATGTCTCTGTCCATCCTTAGAAGTTTTCCTCCTTATCTGTCATCAGAGTTGTGTGTGTTACATTCTTACATTTCCATTACGTACTCAAACACTTTGCGATGGCCAGAGGCGAACATAAAATATGTGGGCAGTACCTAGACTTGTATCGGACACGGGATATTATGTTCATTTTAGCGACTAAATACGAGCTGGATGGGCCGCTTTTCAACTCCCGGGATAGGTAAAAACTTTTTATTCAAATTTATAGAGTAGACCTATAAGTTCACACTAATGAAATATTATTTATCACGTACTATTAATTACCTACATTTCTGTCGCTATACATCAGGGAATCTTCACAAAAGTACTGACAAAATGAACATGATGCCCTACTGTTTAAGTAAATCTCTTAATGCCACAATGAATGTCTCAGGTTCTCTTATGGTCGTGAAAAAGTCGGATTTAAGCTGTTAAAAACAATTAAAGAGATGTGTTTATTTTGTAGTATGTAGTTAACACACACCGTGCTAAGAGGATAGAGATGCGTATTATAGGAGAGATGTGTCAAAAGGAAGATCGTTCTGATAAGTAAAAGTGAGCGAAACTTTCTTTAAAACATTGTAACATGGGCGCATCTTAACGAGCCCGAAGCTAAATAACAATAACCAGAGTGGGAAGAAAACATAGCTGTCATAAAAACCCAAGAAAACCCGCCACGTTCGTTGCAAAATCAATGTGGTACCTAACAGTTTTTTTCGAGCAAGATTGGGCGAGATAGTTGCTACGAAGTCACCCACGAGGCCAAAGTGTAAACCGGCACTTTTATTTACGTCCTCTAAGACGTGTTCTTGATGCCATTCACCGTAAACGACCACAAAATTGACAGTCTCTTGTGTGAGAAATTAATTACTACAAAGCACCGGCGCACTGATCCCAACTTTTGCAGCAATATTTAGGTAGACAGCACACTCCATTGGTGTGATAATCATCGTACTCCCCCGACCCCATTCAACTCTGACCTGTTCCTTCAAATTAAGAGCAGCTTGAAAATTGAATAATTTTAAAATAAGGAAACGATAAAGCGTAAGGTAACGGGATGCTGTCAGCAGTGGACGCCTTGCAAGAAGAAGTGTGTCCAAGGAGAATGGGTCGACATTAAAGGGGGTTGGTCCGTACTTTAGTGCTTTTAGATGTACAGCATGTCCAGGTACTTTTTTACCTGGCCTCGTAAAGCAGTGTGTCAGGAAAAAAGCCCTGAGAAGGCTATCTGAAATAAAAAGAAAAGAAATTGAATGAGAATCGAGAGAGTTTCATAATGACAAGTATTATAATCTATTCACTTCACAAATTCTATTGTGACTATGAACAAACGTAGGATGATGAAATGACGGGGAATGTAACACGTATATTATAGGCCGGTATTGCACAAACAATTCTGGCAGACAAACCTGAAATAAGAGGATCACTTGGAAACCTAGGAATTATGTGAATAAATTGTGTTAGACTAGGTCTGAAAGGAAGAGGTTGTATGAATAAGAGATTATATGAATGTGGGATAGATTTATCTGTCAGGATAGTATCCAAAGGCTCTTTTTCTTTAATACAGTACTTGAAGTACGGATACCAAAAATAAAATAAATTTTATGAGCAGCTGAGCAATCAGCCCCTCATCAAGAAGGACCCTCTTCCTGAAGTCACCCGGAATAGAAGAAATGAAAGGATGGAAAGGACAGACACGATGTTATTAATACGACTGTGATAATACCAATATATTAATGTATAAGGGTACTTTTATTGCACTGGATATAGATCTGAAGGAAGCATGTGGTGTAAAAATATAGGAGAACAATATAATTATCTAAACCAGATATCGAGTTTTGAAGGAGATTTGGAACACGAAACGAAGTGTGGCCTAGGGAGGCATTGTGTCACAAAATGCAGCAGAAAGCAGTACCTCACCTCGGAAAGTTACTTGTTTTCTAAATTAATTCATTTATCACGTGAAATGTAGACGCCAAATGAAACAAACCCTCAAAAAAACATGACAAGTTCAGAAGACATCTGGAAAAATGTTGATTTGGGTGAAGAATAGTACATGAATATTTACCCTGGAAAAAAAACCCCATGCAATTCTCAATATCTAACATACAGACTCAGAAATGTATAAAACGTATGTAGAAGAGAGAACAAATCACAAATTGGGCAATGTGGATTATTTTACACAAAAAATATTTTTAAAACTACGATGGTATGACACAATTTACAAAACTGCGATGTATGTCTTTTAAGTTTAGATTCAATAAATCTAAAGAACTTTTTCCACTCAGCTTACAATTTATTTTCCCCATTCAATACATCAGTTCCTCATCCGCATCATCTTATATGTTATAGATGTTATTTAACACTGGAGGATGTCGTGGCCAAGAGATGAAAGTTATATCTAAGGTGTATAATAAAATCATATCAAACGACAAGCTGTGACATGAATTCTGTAGGCGTTTTGGCACTTTATTGGTTTTTATTTCGGTACAGAAAACAAAATGTCCGATAGAAGCCCATTTATGGAACATGTGTGGTGGAAAATCTAGAGAAAACTGAGTAAAACTGCCGATTTATGTAAAATAACAGATTTCGAGTCCTCTCACCATGTCGATTCTGAAGTATGGATCTCCACGTCCAGCTGTACAGCTCTGTACTTTGTCACTGTTGAGGGATTTTGTAGTAATGGAAAAAGGTGAGCGTCGGGGCGCTTGGCAAAAATAACTCTTGAACAGGACGTAGGCAGTGCGCTGACTTACTTTACTGTAGAAAGAATATGGCAGGAAATATAAGGTTACCCAGCGACGAATTACAGTTCAAATGACGTTACACTCTCTTATTTAACCAGGGACCTAGGAAAGGGAATAAGTTATTTGATTACAAAAGCAGCCTTCGTAAAATGTTAGGTGAATAAATAATGATCAATTGCAGCACGTCACATACAAAGGCAGGGCTGAATTATGACAAGGCTAACAGTTTTCCATTTACGTCTTACCAGGTTCATGGCACATAGGAACAGGGCAAAAGCTATTCTCACTGGGTCATAATTTACTAGCAAAACTCCTGTTTTTCGCTCACATATTATTGGACAGTAAATAATTAATACTCTTTACATTCATTGCGACGGTATCATGAGACTCTTGTACTATGTATTCCTGTTGATCAGTCTTACGGCCGAGGCGTCGCTAAAGATGACGTTAAGAATTACACGGCTCTCTTTGAAAGAAACATTTGGTGTAAACACACGAGTTTGAATAGGCTGAAATACTGCCTCAAATTGGAAGTTTAGTAAGTACAGTTCAGTACAGGTAACTTAATGAAGAGTTAGTTGCTGTACTGGACAGCCCTAGGACAGGCCTGGATATTAATGTTGTTTTTACTAGAAGAGCAAATGGGACATTGCAGTTGGAATGGAACTAAGCAACAATCGTGGTGAAAGCCCCAGCAGTTGCAACAAATCCATCTCTTCTCCGAAGAAGGAAGACTGGCTCGGGATTTCACCCAGCCTCCTATTAAATGGGTACTGGGGACGTTCTCCTCAGGGATAAAGCGGTCGGAGTGATAAGCTGACTACCCATTTCCACACAGTACCGATGCTGAAAATGAGAAACTTTGTGTCCCCCTTCCTTATAAACCTTGATGAGCTTAGAAACAAAATTATGACCCTTAACGTGCAATGAAAAGCACAAGTTCTCTGAAAAATACACATGTGGACTTGGGAGCGATATAGAATATTGTTGATACGTAAGCCAGAACCTTGCCACGAGGTAATATTGCGGTAGCGAAACTACAGGTGTTACGGTAAACTGAATATGTAGCTTGTATAAGAGACGACAAAAAAAATCTTACTGAATTTTAATGGATAATAAGTGTGAAAATATCTTCAAAAAACTGCGCAGATGGTCCACGTCGGAACTGTATTAGCACAAGAGAACCTGGAAGTGACAAGTACATGTTATACACTATACTAACGAGAACTGCACTCCCCTGGGTTATAACCCAGAGGAGTGCAGTTCTCATCTCCTTAGCGGCGGAACCCTGAAGTCACGCATTACACTAACGTTTGGGAATTAGTTCTTACATGCTAGTAGTATTACTTAGGGTCATAATTGATACCACTGGATATTGGGTTGTTAAAGTAGGCGCTCTGGAAAGACAGATATCCACGGCTACCTCCACGTGGACCTAAAACATATTAGGCTCTGTCGGAGAAAGATAGTTGGTGTAGCCGATCATTTTTAGTATAGTTGTTTCTTAAGACTGCTGGCGTCAGTTACGGACTGTTCATGGCATGCATTGTAAGTTAATCTGTCAATGTATATTCAGGACCGTTGGCGATAGGTAGGAGGGGAGAGATTTAAATGAGAAAACGTTAGCAGCGGACAACAGACACTAGCAATCCAGTGCGAATTCAGTCGCGTACGAGAGTAGTGTGGTGACTGTGTCAGTTTCCTAGAAATGATCTAGTAGTTTTACTGGATATAGCGCTCCATTATTTTATATCAACAATAAATTGAGTAAATAAAACAAAAATTAAAAAAAGAAATAATTAAAACTATATGTAATTCGGTGAACCACACCCGTTTCCCGCCCAGACTGAGCGCGTAGGGACAACAAAATTACAAAGGGTGATCGTGTAGATTCGGAAGCTGTTTAATGAAGGATTGAAGGAAAGGATTACAAAAGGTAGTTATGACAACTTAAGACACAGGAGATATTATCGTTAAAACAAGTGATCTGAAAATAATTAAATGCACTACCTATGTCTGTATACATATATATTCGACCCTGAAAAAATATTTCTCAGCAACGGTCATGTCGTAGCTCAAGAAGGAGATAGAAGGGCGCAAAGACAGGCTTTAAAAACGGGTTTAAAATTTGTAGATGGATTGAAATAACAAAGTATCTTGTCTACCAGCAGTCAGTAATATCAGGGGTTATGAACCTTCAGGTTTCACTAAGACACAGTCCATATGCCCGCTCTAAAAGCTTGTTGAAGCCACGTCTAGAATAACCTCCGCAACGGTCGGATGTAAATGGTTTCCGGGAGAAATTTCTAAGTTTTCTGACGTAGACAGCAGAAGAAAATATTATTTTGGCTGCTCTCAATTAAGTCTACTTGCATATGGCTTGTTTTCAACATAAAATAAACGCACATAGAAAAGACCTCCGAGAATGAGTCGTCCCGAGAAGAAAAAACAAACGCAAAATACTGAATGACGTACAGTTTACAGTGACAATAAGATCACAGTGTATTGTAGACGGCAAAGGCTTACAATGGTAATCCTACGCCGGACGTTCATTAATGTGCATGTCATCAGAACATCCAACATCCGCAAAATATCAAACGCCCAAAACGTATCTTTGTGTACGTGTGTATGTGTGCGTGTGTGTGCGCACGCGCTCGGACGTATAAATATGTGTGTATATATATATATCTATATATATATATGTGTGTGTGTGTGTGTGTGTGTGTGTGTGTAAAACGATTACAGGATAAAAGTACTGTGGGAGTATATTATGTGAATTGACATGTAGTAGTATGTATACTTTATAATTACACTATGAAAATGGCTTTCCGTTGTTGATTATAGTGTAACAAGTCGGAAATATAACCAATGAAACTATGTAGCCCTGTAGCCCAGACTGACATATATGTATCTATTTTGGAAAGGTTTTTTTTCTCGTATTGAATGCTTACTTATTTATACCTATTTTTGTTTAGAGACAGGACTTTCATATGCTGTTCTGCGTTTCCGAAAATCGCCGCGGATGTATAACATGTCAAATGGAAACTTTTGACATGAAATAATAGGCATTGCTTACAAAAAAGTGCATACCAACTTCTAAAATTACATAGCACATCAATAGACTCATGTTTATACTTATTAAAATACAAAATTTGTAAATAATTATAGAGTATACGCAAAAATAATATTATTAAAATATATTTAGAGAGAAATATTTCTTTTCCTTTGCTTTATGCACTCTCTATCTATAGTACTCCATTAAATTCGACTTACGGCAAATATCAGCGTCGTGTGTACATCTTTTGACGTACTTTGCAGTCCTTATTATAAGGAAGAATTATACTCAATAAGAACGCGATAAAATATAGAGGCTATATGCCCTGAAGATTTAGATTCAGAGTACATCGAAACAATTTCAGTATATGAACAACTGTTACTAGAAACATAAAGATACGCACGAAATAAAGAACCTGCAAAATTTCAAGTGTAAAGCCCAATTTTAAAAATTATCCGTATTTACTAAAATATAAATACATTTTGTAAGCTGTATCGTACATAAAAATCATTTTTGGCTAATTATTCGTATATTTTATTGATGACGCTACGAATAGTGCAAATTTTAGCCGGGAGGGTTTAGTTGGTATAGCGACTGGTTTACAGACGGGACAAAGGAAGAAACGTTACCAGATTCTCGGACGGATTGACAATTTTTTCTTATCTGGTGTCAGAATTTCATAATTCGCAAAAATAATTTACTGCTAAGACCTTCATTCTTTTGGAATAATAGGCACCTCATGTTTGTAGCTCCATAAGACGACTCTGGACAACAAACTGTTTGTATCTTCAAAGGCCAAGCAGCCCAAAACAGAATGCCTGGAAAAATTAGATCCGTTGTTAGGTAAGGGACGATACGGACGACGTTTGGTACTGGAGCCAACCGGTTGCCGTTTGTGAAGTTGCCCCCAGTACGTAAGGGAAAAGTACAGAGCGCACGAGGAAGGAAAACGCCGGGAAAAAAACGGAAAAATGAAGGAACGAGAAACACTGGAAAGCAGATTGGGTATTGAGAAAGAAATTAAGAGACAAATGAGGAAGAGGAGACACCAAAACAAAGCGGAAAAGTCAACAAATGAAGAAAGGAGGAAAGAAGGGAGCAACCAAGACATAGGAAGAAAAATAAAGAAATGAAAGAGAAAGAAGGGACTTGGAAGGGATGAAAATGGAAAAGTGGAGAAAGAAGGGAGACACGAGGGCGGACGTCAGAACAAGAATGGAAAAAGGGACAAGTGAAGAAAAGCAGGATGAAGGTGAACACATGGCATGTGGAAAGCGGGGAAAAAAATGAAGTTGTATGTGAGGGGGGTTATCGAACACTAAGTGGCTTCTCACAGGTCAGAAGTGGAAATAAATGGAGCCTGGAAACAGGAACGTGTTTTTCCGTTTCTTGTCGACTTCCCCATTTCCATCGTTCCTCCATTTGTCCCTCTTCCTCTGCATACCACCTTCTGTCTTCGTTTCTTCATTCTTCCATTTTCCCGCTTTAATATGGTCTCGCCCTTACTCATCTATCGCACCAATTTTTCCTCGTGTCCAGGCCGCTTTACCTCCTCATTCGTTTCTGTATTTTCTGACTTTTCTCTACCGTCTGCACTTTTCACCAAGTCTTGGTGGAAAAGTCACGCTCCAGCAACCCGACTGATTCCCTTATTTTCTCTGTGAACCAGTCTCTGCCCACACCATCCCGCATATAACAACACATCCGCCTGCTCCCGGCATTCTTCCTGGAATGCTTGACTCTTGAGTATGGGACCGATAGATTGTTCGGAAACTTAAGTAATCAGCTACCATCCAACGCCATGAAACGTCCCAGAAGAGCGAGGGTCTCAAATACACCACGGAAGAAGCAAATACATTGCTGCTTACTGTTAATCAAAACCTTCATATATTCGTACCTAAATGGGGTGAGGTTAAAAAAAATTTGTTCACATTAGAAGTCCAATATTCTGATCTTCTTAGATACAAGAGTGTAACAAGGGGTAATCATATCAGCGTTTCGAGGCAACGTATCTTCAAGGAATCTGACAATCTGAGGACCGTGCATCGTGATATATTTTAACAATAAAAGCCAACGAGATGCACTATCTATAAACTTTAATTTGGTAAAGTACTCTACATGTTTCGGACAGATTTACTGTGAATCATCAGGAGTCTTAATACTGTATTCACAGCAACATGTGTTTTTCATACTAGTTATGTTGACTGTCTGCAGACATTCAACGTAACTAGTATGACAAATACCTATTTCTGTGAATACAGTAACAAGACTCCTGATGATGGACAGTAAGTCTGTCCGAAACATGTAGAGTTCTTTACCAAAATAAAGTTGAGAAGTAGTGCATCTCGCTGGCTTTTATTATTAGAATATATCTTCAAGAGTACAAATATTCAGAATAGACACGCGTTGTCTAGAATCCTCCGGATCTGAGTGCGTATTGACGGTGGGTTCATATCGCAGAAGTACGAAATAGGCAGCTACTCTACTGCGGAAATCTAAGACACGAAATTTAACAATTGTACCTTTCGCAAGCACTCCCGTGTAAAGACATGTGGTGAAGCGGCAGTAAAACACAATGCATTCTTACCCGCGGGTATAAGGAAATGTGAATTACAACTTTCATATTCCAACTGCTTTTCCACGTGTGGAAAGAGTCTAGGTTACTCTGAATAGTACAGGAGCTGTCATTGTGGTAGCTAATATCATTATCCACTTCCCGACCCGCAACCTAACCCCACGAAAACAGATGATATGACTTTTTCGATTGGGTTATCAGTGCTTATGCACTATATATACTCGCATATACCGGATATATATATAGTATTTTCATTACGAATTTTCACTCGTAAAATAAGAAGGGGCATAAACACAGTCTTAAAAAATGCGTTTCTCATGTGCATGACTTGAAGTAGCTAGACTATGGGCTGGACATCTCTGGAGGCGTGGTTTGATTCTGGGCAAAGACAAGTGAGTTTTCTTTTCTGCAATCTGTTCAGACGCATTCTTCGGGCTCCTTCGGCGGCGTAGAGCGGCTGGGCGTGAACTCGTCACTTCCCTCTGTCTAGTGGCAGTATGAAGAATAAGTGGAGCTATCGTTCTGCTTCCCTACACGCCTTCCTCGAGTGTACAGGGGACTATTTACTGGACATTGTCTGTGACTTATATTTAGCAGTAGTAGCACAAGTGAACCTATGGGATAAAACACTGGGGTTTCTGTTGCGTAACGTGCAGCCAGATTCAAGAGCTGTTCAAGAGATAACTAAAATAGACCCTCGATATTTCTCCAAGTAGAGGTGCACAGACCAGAATTCTGTGAGGTAATGAACATTTCCCTAACGCTGATATTCACTGCACTGTGTCAGGAGACCGGTGGCATCGAGTACTTGAGTGTTTTCAATGTTTCTGACGGAGAATGGGGTTCATGGAGGGGGAGGGGAAGGAACATTTTGATTTGTATATTTCTCCCTTTTCTGTAACGAATCGTATTTGTATGGATGCACTATAAAGTATGAACTTATGGATTATACATGCGGATTAATCTGTCTCGACTATTTTTAAGAGACAGACTTTTACAACGGGCCATGAAATACGAAATTACATTATCTTTAGAAAAGTAAATGATTTTAAACTTATTTACTCATACGAAGTGTGATTCTATTTCTGACTACGGTTACAGTTTCGTTCACTGACACGTGGCACAAGTTGAAATGGGGTTTGTCGTTAAAACATAGTCAGAGTAGAATTTCGTTACTGTTCGAGCTTTGGCTTGAAATTAATTTTCTTGCAATCGACATCATATCACTCACACCCAATGAGGGAAAATAAGACTTGGCAGCACTGTGCATAGAACAAACTTTCTCCTTTTCCTCGCCTCGTTTTTCTCCTCGCTTTCTTTTCACCCTTCTCCGTCATATGACTTTCCTCCTCACGTTGAAAATAATAATATATTAAAAACTTTATGTCTAACTAACTCATCTGTACTAAATCTTGCACTTTATTTCTTAATTCTCCATTTCTAAAATACATCAAAAACTTATTACAGATATCTGAAATACTGTAAAGCATTTTTACGGAATGTATATTACTTTCTGAAAATTGCGGAACAAAATGTAAACACTGTTTTCGAAGACTGTCTCTTATTGTTTTCAGTTATATCAAGTTACAGTCCTTTTCAATGTTCTGTGAGCAACGTCTAGCAGTCTGTTATTAATGAGAATAGAGACCGTAGTGTGAATCGCTGCTAGGCTTAATGATTGGAAGGACACATGTATGTGTATGTTTCCGCTACCCAAGTTACAAAAACGTGAGAAAAACATTCAAAAGCGTTTTTAAGAAAATATGATGAGGAATATCATGGGCAGAATAAAATATATTCTTGAGACTCCTGGTCAGTCCATATAGACCATAAAAGTGCCGCTAGAACAGCAGTCAGTGAAATAAATTAAATTTGAGGAATAGCATGCATGAGTACCAGATATTCAAGGAAGTTCACTGAAAGAGGAAAATGGAGAACAGGTATCAAAATTTAATCTTCAGAATGCAGTTATAAAAGTAACGGTTTATTAAAAAACAAAAGAAAAGAATGCGTGGACATTTTAAGGTTGTCGTATATTCTCAAACCTGAGTGTATGAGAATGGAAACTAGAAAAAAATGTGGCTTAATAATAGGCACGTACATATAGGTTAAAAGTTAAAATGTTAAGTTTCAGATAGCGGCGTCTTAAACTCAGAAATGTTGATTATTATTCGGTTCATTCAACCTTGTCACCAATCTGAAGTCCTAAAACAGACGATATACAACACTGTTGTTTCAAACGCTGTAGAATATGGACTTTATCTTTGGTTTATTGACTTACAAAAAATTATAAATTGCGGGGTTTTTATTGCACCCAAAACCATTAAGTGCAACAAAGGAAGTGTCAGGAAATTGGAGAATATAAAATAAATATTAAAAAACGTAATCTTCGCCCAAAAACTATTTCAAACAAATGAGGCTGAAAATTTGCGCGGAACAAATGAGAATGTTAATCAAACTGTAAACAACAAAGAAGACCGCAAAGTGTCAATTGTGTGACTTAAGCTATGCATGAGGATATAATGTACACGGCTTGTTAAAGAACAGAACTTGAGGTCAAGTTGGTAAAGAGTTCCGGCCCACAATATGCAACCTCAAAATTTAAAAACAACACTGACCCACACCAGAGAAGCAGAATTCTCAAACGCACAGTAGACAATTCTCTGCTGTCTTTCACTACTACACCGGACTGCAGGACTGCGAGCTTTGCCTCAGCCCGCCAAATTATTAACGGTAGCAGCCAACAGAACAAGAACGTTCTCCGAACTAAATACGTGTCACACTATCCACGTACTGAATTCATTAAGGCAACATGAAATATCTGGGACAACGGAAGTTTTGATAATTATCGAGAATGAATTTTTGTGGGAGGAATGTAGGTAAGGCTTTACGTCTAGCCGAATGAGACAGGCGTTGTAACTAATCACATTACTGGAAAAAAGTTACATATTCAAGAGTTTCGGAAAGTAATTTATAATATTTCCTCTTCTGCCATCAGCCGCGTACAACACAACCGCACGTCCTAGAAACTATAACACAGTTACGTAACATGTACAACTGATTTATCAGTAATACTTTACATTCCCTTTATCACTCATAATAACAGAAATAATTTTCATACTAAGGAATCAGTACAAAATTTGCTTTTATCTCTGAAATAAACACCACTTCCCTGTATACTGGTCTACCTCTTTGATGAACCTGACGCAAACTTATTACTGCCGGCTGTCCTCAACCGCTCTCGTTCTAGATGGTTTTCAAGATTTTAATTATTTTAGCTTAAAATCACGGACACCAGTAACATTCAGATATTCGGAAAACCGCTTGCGGCTTAGTTAGTGATTTTATCGGACAATAAAGATAGATCTTCAAAAATAGATCTTCTCTTCCCTATGCGACATTGAATGTATTCTTGTACGACTAAAAGCACAGAAGACAATATTTATTGTTTGCCCGGCATCTGCACGTTGGCTGGCTGGTTTATACGGTATTTACTGGTTCGGCCTAATAAATTTTAGTTTTCTAAACTGTGGGGGAGCACAACTACGGTCTATGTTCTATATCAAGTCAGCAGTTGGCTTCAACGTGTTCAGTTGAGGCATAATGGCAGAATCTTTTAAAGTGACAAATGAAAGACTGAGCTTCATAAAAGTCGATTCATTGTAGATTACGACCTTTAACCTCTGAAGTATTAGAAGTACATAAACTGAAATAAAGTGGAGTTTGAAAACAGGATATTATAAAAAGCAACAAGGAATGGTTACACAATTTTATGTTAAAACCCTGTTAAATTTTAAATTAATATTGTGTTAATTTAGTTATATTGACGGCAAATAATATTAACAGTAAGACCGCTGTAAAATATGTGTGCCATTTTGAGTACCTTTTAAGAAAATTTGTATGAGAGTCTGTTGATAATCTGATGGGCTAGAAAAATAGTACTAATACTCCCGTAAGAAAGCTGTGTTCCAGAATTTGCGTATAGCGTTGGTTGTGTAGACGGACAGAAATGTATACGAGCACACAATCAGGCCAAAATAAAATATTCTGAAAGATAGATTGTTTCGGAGCTTTTGAGGTCGGTGTCTTCGTCGCTTCGTACAAATCTGTCCACAAATTTAAACAAGAAGGGTCCCATTCTATCTTCTGGGCTGTGACACCACGTGGACTATGTTAAGTTTACCGACGTTTCAGCGGATCTTCGAGCCTCCATCCTTTACCCACGATAATTACGAAACCAGTAGAATCCACTGAAAAGTCGACACGTTTCTACCACAATATACGGCGTCACTTCCCAGAAGGCAAATAGGTGAGAAATTTAAACTATTTTAAAATGAATACTAAATGTTAGGGAAAATAAAAAATGTAGTGTTAGCTACGTAAATACAAAGAAGTAGGGAAAGATGAGACGCAGTAGAATAGCGCAGAAGAGAAATGAGTAGCCTTTACATGTAAATCAGAAGCAAGTCGAGTTTCCCCTTAGATTATACTTAGAATTGCAGTAGTAAGGAAGACTACGCGCTAAATAATGTAGCCCTCGTCCTTGCTACTGCAAATGACACAGAAATCTGACAACCTCTTTTTCTCGCCTTTGTGTCCCGTCTTTTTGCATCCGGAAGAAAGCAGCAATATCCTTGGCTTGTGTAATGCAAATGAGAATTCCCGTAATACAAAGGGCAAATTTCCGAAATTAAAGCTACCCCTTAACTAAAATAAATATAATAAGAGTAAAGAGAACAAGAAGAGGAATGATGAAAATGAAAAATTGATCGTTTAAACTACTCCACTCCTTGAGACTTGTCTCACGGCTGTGTACGCAACATACCGTTCATTGAGACCCGTCTCGGGACTGTGTACACAGCACACCATTAATTGAGACCGGTCTCGGGGCTGTGTACACAAAATGCCATTCCTTGAGACTTGCCTCTGTGCTGTGCACACAGTACACCATACCTTGAGACCTGTCTCACGGCTGTGTACACAGTACACCATTCCTTGAGACTTGTCTCACGGCTGTGTACACAACACACCATTCATTGTGACCTGTCTCGGGGCTATATACACAGCACACCATTCATTGAGACCCGTCTCGGGGCTGTGTACACAGTAAACCATTCCCTGAGACCTGTCTCTGGGCTGTGTACACAGCACACCATTCATTGAGACCTGTCTCGGGGCTGTTTACACAGCACACTGCCCCTCAGGGGAGGAGAAATTGCGGTAAAGGTAAAAATATGCGTCGTAGTTGAGTTATTTTAATAAAAGAAGACACCCACAACATAAAATGCTAAATTAATAAGAATTTATGGAGATTTGGGCGCTCTTGCGTGATACTCTGTACAAGTAGGTCAGTAGCCTATCAGCTTATGCATAAGTTAAGAGCAATAGCAGTATTTTTAAAGCAGACAAGTTTATCTCTTACCATTTTGAAAGAGTGAATCTCCGTCGTACCTTAAAATTCCTTATTTTACGCAAGAGTTCGACTAATTCACTTATGTGTTAACACCACTCTATTCACATTAAAAATTACTACATGTTTCAGCTGTCAAGGGCTCATCCTCAGGGAGTAATGATACATTTCATGAGCCAGGTCAACACAGTACCTGTCCAGATGTAAATATCAGATTAAAGAGCAGTGTGTTATTTGTGTACGCACAAGGGTAGGGCACATGCCAGTACTAAACTGGATTGCCACCGATGGCATTATAGCAAATTGGTTACAAATCCGTCCATTATGTAAGTTATTAATTAGAGTACAGAGGTGTGGAGACTGTAACAGAGCACATCACACCCGCACAACAGGAAGTGTTTTGGAAGGATGTAAAATTCCCGAGCAGCAGGACAATCCGACGACTAAATTTGGAGTTTAATACCTGTGAGTCTTTGTGCGGAACTTATTTCATGCAATTTTTCTGGCGCTGTATAATTTTCATGTGGATACAAGGTTTTGCGAAGAATTGTGTACCGATAGTATAATGACACTGCAAAATTGAACACTGTCCCATGTGAAACGTAAAAATGTTTGGTTTTAAGCTTCACTCGGCGTGACCTGAAAAATTTTGGTTCTGGGAGCGCATTTTTTTACAAATATTATTGGTCTCCATAAAGAAGGCACCCTAAATAATGCCTATGCCACTGCATAATTCATTTCAAGAGAGGTATTCGTATTATGGAAAAAAGTACATTTACGTAAACATCACCGTTCGTAATAGAGTCATTATCAGAAGATAGGTGGAAGTCAGTGGGAGCACGAAAAGTTTCCTGGACTCAGACATAACGTCTATTAGAAAGAATATTTGTTTAACCTAACAGTCACTTGACGTGCTTCCTTCTTCACATACGCACTTGCTCCAGCTGTCCTGCTGTTGCTGGAAGAAATTCTTGAACCTCACTTTCAATATGGCTCTGATACCTGCCGTAGCTTTGTTTGGAATCTCATTTGCGGACACAAAATTACTGCCTTTTAGCTAAGTCATGATCTTTTGAAAGATCCAATAGTCGCACGGTGCGTGATCTGGAACATACAGTGTCTGAGATGTGGCTGGAATTTAATTCCTCACTAAAAATTGTTTATTGATAGGCAGTTTTAAAGATGTGCAATGTTGTGATGCAAAATGCGGTTGTTTCGAATTGTTGTCGCCGAATAATTTCTATCAAATGTTTCAGAGTTTTCACATAAAAGGCGAAATTTGCCGTCTATTCTACTTGTTAAACTCGTGGTACACTGCACTAAATTCTCTGAGAGAGCATTGCTCATGAGAGATGAGTTTTTTTTTATCTGAAACTTTTCCTTTCGGGTTGACAGATTATTGCGCCATTCAGAAGAAACAAGTTTCGACAAGCCTGTACCGGAATACCCAAGACTAAACTCTAAAAATTATATCCGATGGGCTGATTGCTTCGTGCGTTGACCGTTTAATCTTTTCAGCAACAATCGCGTGCTCGCACGCACGCTCGCACATACACACATAACATTGATAAATATTCGTTTTTATTGATGTTTTGGATGTCAGTTTTGTTCACAATCTGTATAATTGTCCTATACCGAACTATCATTACTGTGCGAACAACGGTACATTTGCAACGTTCCTTCATATTTCTGGCCTGCTCCACGGATTCTCTTATTCTAGCGACTGAGTGTTTTTAAATTGTTTTAATAGAAGCAAATAACAAATTTTGAAGAACTTCATCACCATAAACGGCAATGAAGCTTATAAATATTCCCGTGGCCAACTTCCCTATTTGGCAAAAGATTTGATTTATCACCTCTATCCAGACTGAGATACGTATTGCGACGAGCAATGGCGAAACGTCCACTCAGCTGCTCACTGCCTCTCACTGAAATGTCTGAACTTATTTACACTTGCTCCGTAGATAGCACAAAATCACCATTTACTATCCAAAGCCTCGCTTTAAGAGCAAAAGCAAAATCTCAATACGACTGAATTCCCTCTCTGTTGGATCTTCCCACGCAAAATTGTATCTACATGCATTCGAAACCTGAAACCATATAGAAGCGAAGCGAAAGTTGAAATAATCATTTTGGAGAATTTGTATTTTAATTTTGACTTAAAAATTTATAACGAGGATACTAACAGTTTTATGTGGGGCCTTTGAGTGGGGGGAAGCATTCTTTGGGTTCGAAAAAAAGTGCAGAAATTTTGAATGGCTCAGTGGCTACTAATTTCTCAAGAGTGAATCTGCATGAATCCAGTTTCATATACAACACTCCATGAAGATTTACGTGCTATTACGTTCCCTGTCTGTCACTAGGTTACTGCACTAAGAGTGCTAATGTCATCCTGTTTCTTACCGCATCTAGCTCGAGCCGCAATAAAACTTTTACCTAAGCCTCGCACATGCTATTAAAGAACTTACTTGGCTCTTGGTTGTGTATGTAACAAGCAGGTGACTAGAATTTTCAAGTTACAGCCCTTAAAGTAGCTGTTTTGAGGCTAACAGTCGGACTCCGAACAACCCTGGTTTGACTCGCAGAAATGGCGAGACATACGTATATTCTCCAAACGATCCAGACCGGTCATGGAGCCACGTGACCTCCAACTTACAGGGTAACGCGGGCTAATTACCTGGGTGTAAGGTGATCGGGGCATGCAGATGAACACTTGACTCCACGTTAAGAACGAGTGGAGATATAACTCCACACAAACGTATGCCTTTTTGTCTTGTAGAAAGATAACTTTAGGAGAGGCGATCAAAAGCGAGCTGTTGTCGCGATAGTACTTGTTTGTTTTGTAGACTAAAATGATTATGTCTCTCTTAGGAGCCTTTACGAACCAACCGGTCGATTCTCCATAGGGGAAGAGATTTATGTCTTTCCCGTTACGGACGGACCAGCTCTGGAACCCACATAACCTCCTCCTATCTGATGGTCATCAAGTCTGGTGACAGGGTGGGGTGGACAGAGAACACATTAGCCTGAAACTGCGTACTCCCATCTGGTGTCGAGGTAGAACATGACTGATTTACCTTTACTCTCTCAAAATATTCATGGCTTTTCAAGTCAGCAGATTGGTAGTTTGACCCTAAATGAAGAGGTTAGTATTTAACCGTTTTGTGTAATTAAGCATTCGTAATATTTTATAACTGCACATACCAGCACTGATATCACAGTATTCATTCAGACTTTTAATTATATTTGAAGCCATTTTTCATCACTACATTATATGCACAAAATTTCAGTTTTCAATAGTGTAATATTCCCCCATAGAGACATTTAACAAAAACCTGAACCACTCTGAAAATAAGATTCCTAGTCAAATTTATCATATTTTAACAGCAAATGGCATTCATTTATATTTAAAGTCGATATTTACGGTAGCTGAATCTGATATTGCTCAGCATATTAAGGTTGCAAAGATAGGTACCGCTGTTAGCACCCTAAATCTCGCACATATCATAGCAGTGTCCCCTGCCACAAGCTAAGTTCGAACTGGTACATAGGCGTTATGGAGTGCTGGAACGCTTCCAAGAATTTTGCGCTACTTTACATCACTGGAACCGAAACTGTCTCAGTGCAGTGTTATAACATCGCTGTCCTCAGGCTTTAGCTACTTTGTCGACGTGTAGGTTAAGTAGGAGTTAATATTTTGGAAAAGAAGTGGGAGTAGGAATATGCTGTTGCGTCCTCAAGATTCAATATCAACATTTTCACGTAGAAGATGACAGTCAGCCCCACTGACAGTAGCCTATTTCCTGTAGCGAAGGAACATTTTAGCTAGACATGACCTCTGGATCAAAATTTGCTACTGCCTGTCCCTTGACCAATATTTAAAACAGCAGTTTCTCAGATGGTAAGCAGAGTGCTAAATAAGCGACGCGCAATAAAGTTAAATTTTATGCCTTGCATGAGACTTTCTTTACGTCAATGGTGTGCGTTTCATTTTACTTTTAGAAACGCGGATCTAAGGCAGCATGGCTGTCTCACTCTACTCTTATACTAGACTTTAGGGGGGTTCTCTTGACAATTAACTTGGCATAAGTTTGTGTTATCCTTCTCTTTCCCCAAGGAGAAGCTGCTTTGTAAATGTCGTTGGTAGTCCTCGAAGGCAAGCAATTTAGCTTCTGTTTGGAAGTGGAGGGACATGAATGAAGAAAAGGCCAGAACGCAATAGATGACGTCAGAATATGACTTCGGATTGTCACGCCGTCTTCGACCTTATTGTGTTGCTTAATAGCTTACCTTGAAATGTCAATCTGCGAGCCTGTACGATGCAAATATCGTGGCTTGCATGTTAGAATGGAGTCGTGTTCTGTCAAAGTGGCTAAGTTCAGTACTATCAGCAAAACACACTTATTATGTAAACGACATGACTTTTAGGGAAAGAATAAGAGACACTTTTTTTACCATATAGTCTAGAAGTATAGAACTTTCTGAGAAGCTGACAGTCGCTTATCAAGTCCGAGATATTGTCCATCTCTTACAGAATCATATATTGTAGTACATTTTCATGTCATGGGCCAATTACATCCAGATTACAACTCCACGTTTTAGTTTTCTTAGTTACAATTTAATTAAACCCTTCTATTTAAACTTAGCTCTCTAAATATGTCTTTACCCTTCCGTTTTGCAAGTAAAATGTTGATCCGTTTCTCATTTCTGCCATTCCCTTACAGATTTCTGCCGTCTCTTTTCACTCACATCACTTTACTCAACCTAACACCGCTACGTACAGTACAACAACTATATATCTCTTCATTCCCTAAATTTATCTATTTATTTTATGTCTTTTCTTGGATACAGACATTTTTGTATACATGCAGAAATCCTTCACCTTGTGAAGAGTTTCATGTCGACGTGACGTCTGCCACCAAATTTCAAGGATTTATTTGATTCGTTAATTAGCACCACTACAATTGTGTTGTCACACATCTTATGAAATTTGTGTTGTGGATCAGAGTTTCTCAGATAGTTGCCTGTTTGCCACGAATGGGACTAGACGGTCGTCCGGATTGTAAATTAGGTCTCCAGAATCGGAACTGCCATTAACACAATAGTGTGAATATTTGTAGCAACAAACTGCTTGGAGAAAGACAAGCTTATTCTCTTTTGTGGATGGAATATGGGTTTCGATGAAATTACACTTGCTTCAGACGGAAAGGTCTCTGAAAGAAACTCGTTATTTATTCGCGCTGTCTATGAAGATAATATACGCAATCGCCCGTTGTAACTCGCAAATCCCGAAGTGCTCAGTGTGGTAGGAGAACTTCCTTCGGGATCCGGGTGGGGGGGGGGATCGTCAGATCCACACGTAATTTTCACTACGTTTATATATTTATTTGTACATTAGATGCAACGTCTGAGCTTGTTCAGTTATTCAAATAATAATCATGTTCTAACTAAAGGAAAACCAACAGTCAATTCATTCCCGAATTTGTAACCCGTTGTTTTGGGTTATCACACTCTCCACCACTTCACTCACACCGCTTTCGTACTCGACTGCCAGCATCACCCAATTCCGTTATCTGCTGCTAACTGTTTTCTCGTTTAACCATTACACTGCTAACGTGGAGAATATGGTGAGCTCCTAATAATGACAGCAAATGGCAGATGGGATTTAACTCGGCACTTAAAGGGTTAAATCTCTGTAGGTAACCCGTCCTACCCGTCACCAACGCTTCTTGACTGTACGTTGGTAGTTTAAACTTATAACGGATGGCGGTGGCCAGTAAATATTAAACGGATGGCGGTGGCCAGTAAATGTATAACGGATGGCGGTGGCCAGTAATCGCTCTAACCAATAAACAAACATGCCAAAAATGTTCGGCTACAATGGTTTACACGTGACAACGATTAATCATATTTCAGCTACTCGCTGTGAATTTGAAGAATAACAGAATTTCTTCTCCACTCTCGTCTAAATGGTACATTATTAAGACCATGATCACTTATTCGCTATCATTTTCGGTTTACCATTGACAGATCATCCGCCACGGTAACTGTCAATTCGGTGTCACCATGGTACTGCGAACCGCGGTTTGCAGGGTAGTCCATGGTTTTGTGAAACATGCTTGACTTGTGTAAGAATTGGAATGCCGATAACAAGTACTGCAAATGACTGCAGGAAAATGCTTCTTTACTGACAGATGACGTGATGAACAGCCCAAGCAGAGCAGCTACTCCCTGCTGTGATCGAAGTGACACAGCTGAATCGACATACTGTTTTGGTGAATCGAGATTCTAAAATCTCTTGCCACACGGTGCTACGTCACTCGTATCGGCGATATAATACACGATGACGGATAATGCTTGCCTGCTTCGTGACGCTGCAGCGGCACTCCAGGTTGGACCTGCACTGAATTTGATTCTATTTAGAAGATCTGGTCATTCTAGGACAGTGATTAGGCTAGTGCAATGATCCAGGATGACAGTGAATAATCAGTGAGGATATGTAATGAATATGCAGTGGCTGTGTAATTTAACGCACAGGTACACCGATTGGTTGAAGTATGAACCATAAATATCACCCCGAAGAACTTAGCTACTGTTGTACGGAATGTAATAGTTATAGGAAGCTTCTTGGAAATGTGATGTGCCTTTGTTACCGCTAGAGTTTAAGACATCTGTTACCTTCCTCTACTCGTAACCCAGCTTTTTTAACTGACTGTCAGATTACTCAATTATTACACCAACCACTGCACACATATAAAATTTAAAAATTTACACATTAAAACTTTAAAAACGCTCCGACATGTTTCGGTCCTAAGACCATCATCAGGGAGCTATATATTCCTTGCTAAAGTCACACTAGAAATAGTCACAGATTAATTACGTTGTACAAGTTGGGTGTTGTGGCACCATGCCGTGTTTTGTAATGTTATGTTGCGAAGAATGTCCTGCTACGGATGTGCATTCTGTGCTTCGTTGCAACGCAGCACAGAATGCACATCCGTAGCAGGACATTCTTCGCAACATAACATTACAAAACACGGCATGGTGCCACAACACCCAACTAGTACAACGTAATTAATCTGTGACTATTTCTAGTGTGACTTTAGCAAGGAATATATAGCTCCCTGATGATGGTCTCAGGACCGAAATATGTCGGAGCGTTTTTAAGGTTTTAATGTGTAAATTTTATGGATGTTATATATGTGCAGTGGTTGGTGTAATAATTGAGTAACTCGTAACTCGACAACATGCACGGCGTAACAATAAAGAAAAATGACTGTCAGATATTAGGCAGGTTACTAACCCGGATACTATGCCGGGTTATGTCTAGAATGAATGAGAAAAATCTGGAAAAATATCGGTATCGCGGACTTTCTGAACGAGATTTCAACCCTGAGCGTCTGTATTATATAATCAGGAATGGTTTTCTCTCATCGGCTACGTTCGTTGACAAATAGCGAGATGTTGCTTGCAGCAGTCAGGATCTTCGCTTTGTCACGTGTACAGGTCTCGGTGCAGGGCAGATTAACCTCATTGAGATGTTTCAAAATTTTTCTGAGTCCCTCCAGATCATTCTGTAATAGCACCTTAAATGTACACGTTTTCAGGTCTTCACGGCAAGTGTCACTCATAAGGTATTCTGGATTTCTACACCCTGTAGCATAATGTTCTTGTTTCGAAGTTACGAAGGAAAATGCTGCCTACATCCACTGTCATCCAGAACTGTTAATGTGAGGATAAACGCAGAATATTCTTGCAAAACTTCTGAACAAACTTATTACACTACAAACTGTAAATTGCCAAAAGACCATCACTACAATAGGTGTAGGTATCAGTCAATAGCACAACAATATCTAAAAATATGTTTAATAAACGATGATAGTAACTACATGTTTCGGCATATTGCGGCCATCATCACGTTTTCATCCGAAAGTATGTTGGTAGTGCTTTATAGGATTGGTATGGTTATGTCACGATAGTGAGATGTCAACATCTGTGATGTTTGTTATATGCTATTGTTAAGGGACAAGGGGGGGGGTATCTGTGACGTGCGCTATCCTGGGGTTTACAGCTCAAGAAGCTGCACACCCCAGGATAGCGCACGTCACAGATCCCCCCCGTGACCCTTAACAATAGCATATAAAAAACATCACAGATGCTGACATCTCACTATCGTGACATAACCATACCAATCCTATAAAGCACCACCAACATACTTTCGGATGAAAACGTGATGATGGCCTCAATATGCCGAAACATGTAGTTACTATCATCCTTTATTAAACATATTTTTAGATATTGTTGTGTTATTGACTGATACGTACACCTATTGTTTATATACACACAACGGGGATGGCTCATTTTAGAACCATCACTACACTTTACAAGTTGTTCATCAACTCTTCCTTTGTCCCTTCTACATACCTTCATTCCAATATCCGACGCTAAAAACCTACGGGACTCTGAAATTGTCATAAAATAAATCAATGAATCAGTGGGTGCTGTTGTAATTTTTCTCACTTAAAAAATTCGTAAAACACCATTTTCAAAATTTTGAAAAGATCGAAGTGAAACTTCCAAGATGGAAAGATTTTCACAGGCGGTTTTCACGCAAATATACTAATTTGTGTCTATAAGGTTGACGCTCTTTATCGCAAGTGACAACAGACGGACACAAGGAGCTCATTAATACCGCTACGTTTGAAAACAGTGGCTGCCCTAAACCACCATAAAAAATGAATTCCTTTCATGACGTACGGACAAGAAAGGTTTAATGGCAGATGGCTTCCGACGATGCAATAAGCACCTAAATAACGATCTACTGAATAATGGGTGATTGTCTTTTGTTGTGGCTTCAGGGTCTTGAAGCGAGGGATGAATAATGACGTGACAATTAATGTTACTAAAGTGCTGGAGAACGTGCAGGGTACGTGCTGATGTAAAGTTGGGGTCTCTTGCGAGATAGGCTTTATGCAAGACGCACGGATGGCCAGACATGTCACGGGCGGTTGATTAATGAACCTTCGACTTGAATGATGACTTAAGTACTTTATCATTTCAGATAGATCAGAAGAGAAGGCAACAATACGAGAAATTTCTGCTTTTCAAGCCACGGAAATCTCAGATGTCTAAGGCATACGAATATGTATGAGAGAAACGACTTTTTTTATTTGTATACCTTCTACATCAACCAAGTGCGATGGGCAGTTTCACTACGATAACCATAATGTTTAAAAGAATATTACCATAGGACCCAATATGTACTAACTGGAATATCCGAAGAACACTTTCTTCTAAATGAAGAAATACAGGGTGGGGCAAAATAACCTCCGTACGTTTTAAGGTGAAATAAAAAAAACTATTGGAGATACAAAACGTTTAGTTTTGGATTCTGAAACTACAACATGGGAAGTTTTAAATTACATAGTCTTAAAAAGAATATCTTGCAAGTGGTGGCCGTTGTTTGCGTGGTGTTTGCGTGCAGAGCGCCTGGGAGTCTGCAAAACGGACCGTCTGACAGCCTCGATGTTCTCTGGTGTTCGAGAGGTCCGTGATCGTCCTCATCTTTTTTCAGACACACTTCCCGTTTCCCTTAAGTTCTCAACCCACAACAGAATGGATTTTCGGTCCGGTACTCGGTCTCGAGTGGGGATTTGGTAGCGAGTACGGAACGCACGCTGCACCGCTACGATAGAGTGACTTCGTGAAAAGTAGGTTTCGACAGCAAATGCGCGCTGCTCGTTGGACCACAACATCTTTACGACTGCGGAGTGTTGTAACGGGAACTTCCCAACTATCTGCACCTTTCGAGCCCAACCCCACCTTTCTACGGCCTCCCCTCCCTTCACAATGCCCTACAGAAAGTAGGGAGGATATTTTGCCCCACTCTGTGTATGGACCTCAAAAAAAGACCGTTACTCCCACTGTGGACTTAATTTATTTGACCCAGTGTGTTGTTTAGTGACGGATACTTGTGAACAATGCATTAGTGTTACGAAACGTGGGAGGTTACTGGAATAACTCTGTCTTAATTTTTCAGTTAGGATTTTTTTAATACATTTAGAAAACATTGAATAACATCGGCTTCTATCAAATATATAATAAATATTAATGTCTTTATCACAATCAAATATTAATTAAATACGTGGCAGTAAGTCTAGGTAAAGGCTTTCTTAAGACAAAAAAATAAACGAAATATAAAGAATGCACACCAATATTAATCCATTGAGATAAAGATGAAAATTTATTTTATGAAAATATTTACAATATATAAAATTACTACACATTTCTAATATTTCCTTCAACACGTAATTACCTTTTCTGTTTTTGTGTTCCAACATGTTTTCAGTAATACTGATAAAGTTATATTTGAACTTCGTATCAAGTAGTTCTATTAAGGTGTTATATTAAATATAATTTATTGTGTGTGTGTGTGTGTGTGTGTGTGTATTGCTAGTACCAAATTAATCGACATTTATTATTACTTTCAAGGCTTGAAGAACTGTTCAAATTATTGTTTTGTGTGTACTGAGCGCATAGCTCATAGAATAAAAAGTGTTTTAGATCAAAATATACACATTAGGAAAATTAAATGTTACTGAATATGTATTTCATTTCCAGTGTCGATAATAATCAAGTCGGAATTTGTTTAATAATTATATCAACTGCAGCTTTTCCGAGGTTATGCATGGAAGAAATTCTAATGCTAGGAAACACAGTTGCATGTTCGTGGCCTTACCGAAAATTAAAGTAAACCAGCCAACTCTTTATAGTTATTTGTTCGGATGAACGCAATCTGCGAGAGTGGAAAATATAAATTGGACTAAATGCAAGGAACAAATTCAATCGCGATTAATGTTTTGCACATTCGTTACGCGGTTTATTTAATGCTGTTTACCAAACTTCTCTGATCGTCATATGTTGATATGAATGAATCCTGAATTAGAAGTGATATGGTGTGAGAGAAACTGTTACTGATCTTGAAGTGCTTATGTAGAATATCCACGGAGGTTGGAAAAAGTATGAATAGTTTCAGCTGGCTTACACGACTACGAAACCTGGAATCCAAAACGAAAACACCTGAAACTGAAGCAAGAATAATTAGCAGTCGATCACGAATTTCAATTCCAAATGTCACTCCAAGAAGCAATATTATTTCGTAAACAGGCCGTAAATTCTCCATATTGGTAGCTGCCCTTTCACCCGATGAAAGAGAAAGACGTAAACAAACATCCATACTCAGCTGAATTCAGCAAATTCAACACATCAAGTCTGTTGAACACCTTTTAAAGTACTATGTTCAATTCGCTTTCAAAACAATGTCTTTATTTCAGGGAACATATGTTCTCTCTCACACCGAAGCGGAGAGCATGTTAATGTTGGTACAGGCTTATGTCCTAACTGCGCCCCAGATACACGTTTCTGACAATGAACATGTCCAAGATACACAAATGTCAAAACTCAGATTTCTTTCTAAAAGGAGAGTCGAAGCGTAAACAACGAATTCATACTCAATTATTGTACCAACTACTACACATATATAAAATTTATACACTAAAAATTAAAACATTAAAAATTCTCCGACATGTTTCGGTCCTAGGGCCATCATTAGGGAGCCATATCGTCCTTGCTAATATCACACTATGAAAAGTCTCATTAGTTTCGCTGTACCAGTTGGGTATTGTGGAAGTATGCCGTGTTGTGTAATGTTATGTTGCGAAGAGTGCCCTGCAGGGCACTCTTCGCAACATAACATTACCCTTCTATGTAGGCCTGTGACAAAGATTTCCGTGTAGGACATCCTATTCATACTTTAGTATAAAATGCTATACATATTCCTCATCGCCCTCCTACACACTATGTATGAAGAATTCCACCACAAAATGTTTCGGAAACTACTCTTAATTATTGTTCCTTTCGTCAAAAATATCTTAATTTTTAACATCGTCGGAACACCCATAGACATGTCAAATTTTCCGACCTTTATAGGGTTTCAGGGACTAGACCATTACACACAGAATTTTCACAAAATATCTGCCAAAATTTAGCTGCTTATTCATTGACTTAGTGTTATATTTCTACTTAAAAATACTGGATAAATTTGTATTAGAATACAAACCGTTAAGAAGTTAAAGCCTTTTCCAGCGGAGTGTCCCGACCAGTGTCGAGTGGTTTAACCGGTGCCAAGTCTATACAATGGCATGTAGTTTTTGTTTGATCATTATGCAAATAGTTTTGTTTTTTTTATTTCGTTTATGGAAATAATTTTTATTTTCTATGTGTCTGGTTCTTCATACGAATATATGTGTGTGTGTCTTGAGCGACGATGTTGACATTATTTACAAATGAAGAATAAGCAGATGTAAGATTCATTTGCGCATTATGTGACTGTAATACACGCCTGCCGGCTGAATATTGAATGCATCGCTCTCCAAAGCTGTGCCACCCAAGGAAACAAGTACTTATTCGAAGCTTGTGTAAGAAGTTGTCAGACGCGGGACCAATTACCATGAGCACGCCTACTAGGAAACGTTGATATCTAAGAAGAACTATCCCAAATGGTTCAACGCTTTCTGGAAACAACTGTTGGCCGAATTTCCTTTCAATACTCAAATATCGAATGAAGTTGTGGCAAACGTTACATCACAACATGCTGTGCCCATTCTTCTGCTAGTGGACACAAGTACTTAAAACAGAATTTTACGCAGTTTAAGTAATTTTGTTGTTGGATTGTAGAAATGTGTCAGACTGTAAAACATTTTATTATGTAATAAGGCACATTTTACGCGAGATGGTATCCCCAAGTGCCACTACACACATCTAAGGTTCTTCCATAATTTTTACTGTTCCATTGCAAGCAAATATAACATTGTTTCTCGGTAAACTTGTGGTGTAGTCTTATCGATCATCAAATATTTGAGGAATTCGTTATTGTGATATATTTAATAACATGTTACCTATACATGCACTGCCTACACGATGATTTTCTCTGCTTTTGGAAAAAGTTCTTCTCCAGGCCAGGTTAAAAATGTGACCGTAATTGACAGGTTCTCACCTTTGTTTTGTCGACAAATCACGCAGTTCTTACATGGTACCTATGGAAATCTGTGGAATCGTCTTTATGGTTTCATGATTGGTTATTCCGTTTACCCAACCGGACATCTTTTGATTGATAATTGTTGTGATGCAAAAATGAGATGGTGTTTCAAACGAGAGCGCGGACCATAATTGAACTGTTTAGGCGCGCCAGAAACAGTACTGACTCTTAAGGTGAAAAGCAAAATGTGCTCGGTAAAGCAAGCTTGTTTGTTTGTTATTCTGCATATTGCATTAAATATGACGACTAAAATACTTAACAGCTGGGATTGTGAACCGCTAGAGTTAACATATTTGCCATAATAAGTCAAATATCACGTGACGGCCGGCACGCATTGAATGCAACAAGTAATGTAGTAACGTTTTCCAGATATTTATAACAATTCTCTATTATAAAAAAAATTATCTACGAACTACTGTGGACGTAAGAACACGATACCTTTTCATGCACCGAATCGATTTATGTAGTAAAGTGGGAAATTTCATAAAGACAACAGATTTTGTTTTTATTTTATTTTGTGTAAGGTTAAATTAAAATAGCATTGTAGTATAGTGGGCCTTATGACAGGGAGATTCAATCCAGTTTCGTTTTTAATCAAATAAGGACTCTACGGGAATGAGTTTTCCTGGCTGGAATGTCAATCAATATGCCGGGAGGTTAATTTGCATGGCCAAAACTAGAATACAGCATGCAGCCGTGCTTCTGATGGAGGTATTTGTCGTTAGAGAGCTAGGAACTAGACTCATATATGTCTACATCATCTGTGATATTGGTGAATAAAGATTCGCGTCTTCTGCTTTGTCACGCAGTATCAATTGTTAAACACTTGCAGGCATTTCGCAGGAACGTGGTGCTACAAACCGACACGCCCTGAAAGCTCATAAGACTTATTTCCTTAGCAGCAATGCTCTTAAAATCTGAAACCTCGCAAATTTATGTCTCCTTTCCTTACCGAAACTGAAGTATAAGTGGAACCGATAACAATGCAGTCGAACTAATATTGCGCCATGTAATTCAGTAGCATATTAATTTTAATGCTTTTATAAAATCTGAAGCCACAGGTTGCGGTACATTTTTGTTAAATTTTAATTATAGTAAACACGTACGCATGACGTGGTCAAAACGTGCTTATTTCGTAAGGTCGCATCAGTTTGCATCTTTTTTCCTTTCAGTGACTTCTCATCACTTTCGACGAAATTAGGTACCGGAAATTCACATTTACCTCATATGATGGTATTTTATTTCAATTCGTATCGGCATATTTTAAGAATTTCACATTTTTACACAGCTAGAATAGAAATTCTTTACATTTCTCTGATACGCAATACAAAAATAACTAAGGAAACAATTTAGTTTATATTTAAATAACTAAAAGTAAAAATCTTATGTATATTGGACGGTGCATCATTGTGATAGTTGAAGAATAAGAGACCAACTTGATGTCACTAGTTATTAAGTTTTATTTCACTTCTTCTACGCTCAACATGTTTCGGACATTAATAAATCCATCATCAGGAGCCTGCGACTCTTCTATTGTATCACCACATTGGTCGTGTGTTCTTGTTTCCATGTATGTTGAAGTTTCGGTGTGGCTGGTTTGGTGTGGTATCCGTGTAGCAGGCTGAAGCACAACTGTATGTACGGTGCGGATGGTGCCGTGCGGCACCATCCGCACCGTACACACGAACTACGCAGCGGCTCGCAAGACCACCACCCATCCAAAAACTCGGTGCAGAAAGCCATATGCTGCAACTCAACATCTAATGCTCCTGATGATGTGCGTATGTACCCGAAACATGTCGAGCTAAGAATACATCAATAAAATTATCTGTTGCATGAAGCTGGCATTTTAAATTATTTCATGAGGAAGATGCACGGTCAAACAACCCTCAAGTTTATTTTTATTAGTGTTTATGTAAGTCTGTAATCGTAACAAATAAGGTAGCACTGCTAGCAGCGTAGTTAAAAACAATGAAGAACAAATGATGTACCTGAATGTGTGAATCTGGCAAAATATAGTAACATTACTAATACAATCTGACAATAGAATATATATCATAACGGTTCCACTAAAACCCTCAAAGGCTGACAACCGCAGTCAGTCGGTTAAGTAAACCACATTTTCAGAGACTGATTCCACCTCCACCATCAGAGTTCCGATATGACTCAATACACAGCCGGCTGTACCACGTATTTGGCGATTATTCGCGGCCTCTTACCTCCAAGGTCCGAGTTCACACCTAGTAGATTCGAATTAATTTATACAACGGCCAACAAACACGACTGTGTCGTATCTGTCCGTCATTCCTTCTGTCCACATAGAACAATTCAGCTCAAAATGAGAGCATTTTCGTGAAATTTGTTATTTGAATATTTTTCGAAACTCTGTTGAGAAAAAGCAATTTTCAGTAAAGTTGGACAAGAATAACGCGTACTTTACACGCAGACTCATATACACTTTTGATTTTATATCGTTCAGTTCTTCTTAGAATGAGAAATGTTTCAGATAAAAGATGTAGAGGAAGTCAAAAAAACACATTTTTTGTTCAATAACTTTTTTTCTAAAATCATGCCCCTCATGAGGTCATGTGGAAAAATTTTATAGAGCGGGGCAGACCACAGAAAACAAAGTGGCACCTGCACGTTACATGCCGGATAGCTAAGGTTACAAACACATTCACAATATGTAATAGTTATTAATTTTCCATTGTAACAATGGTTGCGAGAACGGCCCTCAATATTACGTTATACATTTATTGTCTGTCTTTTTAGTCTATATGGCAGTTGATCAGCAATCAGCTGCATGTTTCGACTCTCACGTTCATTTCTTTAGACTGTGTTTTTTACAAGGATATGGATATTATTGACCTGTATGTGGATGTGAAGGTTGAGATCACCATCTGTAAATGACCTTATTGGTATATCACATACGTTGCAATTAATTCAACAAATTAGTAGCGTCTTGTACGACATATTAAAAATAAATGTAAGTACAGGCTGAGATCTCACTCTTCCTGTGTACTTACAGTTCAATAACAATTATATCCTTGGAAACAAAACACAGCTTGAAGATGACAGCATGAGAGTCAAAACACGCAACTGATTTGTGATCAGCTGCAATACAGACTGAAAACCACACCCGTGTTAGACGGTCATTCTATTGATTAATTTTATCTCTAACACACTGGAGTGCAAAACATAAATATTAGTAGAGCTGATATAGGTTCAGTGATGGTTTTTTCTTCGAGAAGTTCGATTTTGGCCTAACAGCACCATTCCAGTAATGTTTCACACTTAATCATAAATCACCGACAACATAACAAATTATCAGTTAAAAATGTATTTAAATTGCCACGTCAGAACACTGTTAAGGGAACCGGAGTCAGCCTCTGTGATGTTGACTTACAGGATCATTGATCGTTTTATTTAGACTATTGAAATAAAAATTAGGAACAGACAAAAGCTAATGTTAAAGAGAATAATGGAAACGTTGCTTGTAATGAATTATTCTTTTTAGTTGCTCGTGGTGTTGTCTAATGTTTATCTTATATAGTTTGAAAATATGCGTCAGAGTTTGACGCTCCTCCGGCGACTGTGACACATCTTCCAAAAGCTACACAACTAAGTACGAAAGCCGATAATATGGAACACGTTTGAGACATAACAAAGATAAAAGGAGAAATCCTCATCAAGTATTTTAAGTAAGTAAAAAAATAAAGATATATTTATGAACCTGAAATTATTAAAGAATCTAGACAATTTGGAGAGGTGTTTGTGGTTAAGAGTGGTATAAATTCTAACCACAAATTTAACCCTTTAAACGCTGAATTACATCCCATCTGCCATTTACTGGCATTATGAGTTCATCATATTCTCCACGTTAGAAGGGCAAGGGTTAATAAGAATTTAAAAAGTGACAGAAAATACAATAAAGTAAAGTTAACTTTGAATAAAGAGAGACCAACTTGATGTCACTTGCTTTATTATTTCATTATTTAATGCTCAACATGTTTCGGATGTTAGTACATCCATCCCCAGGAACTTGCGACTTATTTGCTGAGTTATTTCATAGGTTGTATTGCTCTGGTTCGATGTGTGTTGGTGTTACGTTGTGGTTTGGCTGGGGTGGTGTGGTGTGGTATCCGTATGCAGGCTGAAGCCTGCATACATCAAGTTGGTCTCTCTTTATTCATCTATCAAGATGATGCACGGTCCAATAAACATAAAGTGAACTTTGTCTTTGACCTCGCGAACGCGGGGAGTTGGTTTCAAGTGTACGTCTGATCTTATTCTCTGCCGTCGTAAAGATGAGTTACAAAAAGTGCATATATTAGCTTTCAACCCTCCTGGTTTCATATATGTCCGCACTTAAATATCTGATAAATACTGATAAAAGTTTGATGAATTAATATATAAGTGAGTTTTACTGAAATTTACTTAATCAAAACTTATTAAAAAGTCACACACAAATAACGGAAATTTAACATAACTTCTACAGGACAAGTGCTTATATCAAGTGTAATTCTCTACATAGTTAGCGAAGGCAAACACTGTGGAAAGAAAAGTGCATAGGGAGATTAATTACATGCTTTATGGGCAATTAGTATCTTCCTTAAACTTAATGCCTTCAGCAGTAACTAGACTGTCTGTCTTTCAACAATAACCGACCGGTAAATAATCCGTAAAAATATGAAATATGAAAGTATCTACAACGGAATATATGCTTATTTAAGCACTTACGTAAAACAAAAATACCAGTGACTGTTTTGATATAGTATTTGGAAATGCTTCACTAATGTGCAATAGTTAAATCGCTTTTAAAATTCTGTCTTTGACTCCGTTACCTTTTGAAAAGTACTTACATAAAAAAAAAGCAAACGCTGATATTGACGTCACTGGTGATGTGCTACAGTGCGTAACGCGTGGCTGTAGGCTGTGACTCACTGAACAGGTCAAGCGTGTTTACTTACACACAATAGTATGGACCTGCCGGAATTATTATACAGTGCGTAGGTTTTCCAGGTTCTCTGTGTAAACAGGATTCTTGCGGTGGGCTAATCGCCAGTCCTAGTAGGCCTATAAGGTTTCTTAAGAAACTTTATATTTCAGCTTAATTCCGAATTTCCATCTGGCTATAAAATATTGTTCTCGAAAACTGAATTAGAAATTAGACAAATAGCTGAGCATACCGTCATAGATTTGGGAACGATTTCAATAGCTTGGTAAAACTGTTGGGTAGGAAAGAAAAAATGAAAACATGAGACCCATATTTCATTTTATACGAATATAATGTATTTATTCACGAAGTAAACGCTTCAGTAGAAAGAGCAATCTTAAAATTGTAACATTCAACCATTCGAAAGAATAGGTTTAAAGAGAAACATAAGAGCCAAAATATTTTCCATTTCTTGCCAATTTTCATAAAACCGTTACAGAGTGATGTAAATATCCAAAATAATACTTCGAAAAAAAGAAAACAACTAAAAGAAACTTATAATTACGGAAAATTTAGCTCCTTAAATCGAAAAATGAAAAGTTTATAACTACTGGTAAAAACGTTCAGTTGTTCATAAGGACGAGTTCGGGATCACATATTAAAACCCACTTCAGTTACCTCGCCGCTGAAAATGGATGCCGATACTAGAGCTGTATTTTATAACGAACCCTCGCCGAACAAATGTATTCACCGCCTGTAGGAACGTCATAAATTTTGTGAAAAAGAGCGACTTTTGATAGATTCATAGAAACTCACAAGGACAAACATTATTTCAAGTAAATACAAAATATTTTGTCATGTCATCGACTTTGTGAAATTTATGGTGAATTTATTGATGGAGATGATGAAGATAAGAGCAACGATAAGGATAATGATATGTATGTTAAAATATTAAATATAAATTACCCGAATTAAAAGTTCACACATTAATTAAATCCATTAGCTTTCTGGCAGCTTAGAGGAGATTTATGTTATATAATTGTAGGGTATAAAATACTACTTATAGCATTGGGTGTTATGTCACTTTTTTAATACTTTGCAAAAAGAGTTTTAGTAAATGTTACATTACGTAATTACTGTGACTCCTAAATGCATAACAATGGAAATATTTTAATTAATCTCATTTTAACAGAAGCCATGTTGAAGTGTCACTGAGCAGCAGATTGTAGTGCATAGGCAAAGAGATCTAGCACACAATTGAATTTAAAACACTAACTGGATGAAAGCACACCCATGAGTCAGACACGTGGTACATCTGACCATGCCATCCATCATTTTCGCTACTCTGTGTATTAGGGCTAATGTCAGATACATTAAAACTTTGAAGGTAAACTCAATCTCCCGGTGGACATACACTGTATCACATCAATCTGTCCGAGACAGCGTAAGGGGCTAGAGCACTGCCCCATATATGTATGTATACCGTGGGTATTTCATTTTTCTGCGTGTCATTTAAGGTCTATTAGCTGTCACAGTTTCGAGTGTGTATGAATTATGTGTAACGTTTCAGGTTTAGCCTTCTTTATTATTTTAACAAAGGAATTTGTGTAGGTTCATAAGACCGTAATATATGTGTGAATCCCATCAAGTTTCTGAAAGAATAAACCAATTTTAATTAAATTTGGCGTATGCGTTATAACACTAGAGGTTTTCCCAACTGCACGTATTGCTTTCATACAAATACTTATATTTATTACAATTAAATGCCGTGAAAACGAAAATAATGTAACATAAGGAGTCCTGAAATAACGTTTTAGTAGATCGTTGAAAATTTAAGAATGTAGTGTTCAGTGAGATAAAATTTATGTCGAAAGTAAGAAATATTGGTGACTGCACGAAATGTGAATTCAACTTTAGATTTGACGGTGATAATAAGCATACCACTGGAGAGAGGCAAGTAAAATTTGTTACATACGTAAATATTTAAAAATAACTATATATTGTAGGAAACACGAGGCTTTTTGTATGAATGGTTCGTAACAAGATACTTTTGTAGAATGATGAGTTGTTAGCACGTCGCCCAACCCCCAAGCTGGAACACCCCCATTGTCGGCTCTCCGCGACTGCTTATTCAATATATTCGCAACTACCCTCCATATTGGAGGCCGTTCATCCATCCGTAAACCGGAGGAATCGCTGCCGTGGTGACGGGGACCAACTTACTACAAGTAATTACTAATAGTAATAGCAATTATTGGAGCATATCACTTTTGTCAACTATGTACAAAATTCTGTCCAACATCCTGCTGTCAAGGTAAACTCCATATGCAGAGGAAATTATTGTAAATCACCAATGTGGATTTCGACGCAACAGGTCAACTAATGATCCTCTATTCTGCATTCGTCAAATACTTGAGAAAAAATGGGAACACATCGAAGCAGTCATTAGCTCTTCACAGACTTCAAGAAAGCTTGTGATTCAGTTAGGAGGGAGGTCTTGTATAATATTCGTATAGCAGAGTTCGGGTAGGCAATAATTTATCTGACATGCTCCCTATTAGGAATGGTTTGATACAAGGAAATGCTCTATCGCCATTGCTTTTCAACATTGCTATCGAGTACGCCATTAGGAGGGTTCAGGTAAACCAGGATGGCTTGAAATTAAATGGTACATATCGGCTTCTGGTTTATGCTGATGATGTTAAAATACTGGGAGGAAGCGTACATACTATAAAGGAAAATGCAGAAGCCTTGGAAGTGGCTAGTAGGTAGACTGGACTAGAAGTAAATGCTAAAATCTACGTACATGGTCATATCTCGGGATCGGTATGCAAGAAGAAGTCACAGTCTGAAGACTAGTAATAATTCTTTTGAAAGAGTGGAAGGTTTCAAATATATAGGAAAAACCTTAAAATTTAAATTTCTTTTGAGGAAGAAGTTAAGAAAAGTCAGAATTCAGGGAATTTTTGCTATCATTCGGTGTCGAATCTTTTGATTTCCTGTTTGTCATCCAAATATTTAAAGATTAATACATGCAGAATTATAATTATGTACTGTTTTTTTATGGGTGTGAAACTTGGTCGCTCACATTGAGGGAGGAACGTATGTTGAGGGTGTTGGAGAATAGGGTGTTGAAGAGAATATTTGGGATTAAGAGTGACAAGGTAACAAGGAAACGGGGAAAACTACATAACGAAGAGCTGGATGATCTGTACTCCTCATCCAATATTGTGCGGGTGATCAAATCAAGAAGAATGAGATGGGCTGGGCATGTATTACGTATGGGGGGAGAGGAGAGGCGTATGCAGGGGTTTTGTGGAGAAACCTGAGGGAAAGAGACCACTTGGGAGATTCAGGCGTAAATGGGAGTATAATATTACGACGGAACTACAGAATTTGGTATGTAGTGGTATGTACTGGATCGAGCTGGCTAAGGATAGGGAGAGGTGGCGGGCACTTGTGAATGCGGTAAAGAACGTTCGGGTTCCATAAAATGCGGAGAAAATTCTTTACTTGGTGTAAACCGGTTTGCTTCCTAATGACTCTGCTCCACGCAGTAAGTGTGGATTAAGTATCCCTGGGAACGAAAGTCTTCAGTAAGAGACACAGGAAAAGTCATGTACATGTAGGAATCAAGAAGTCATTTACTCAGCTTGTTATGAATCATATTCCATTAATACTGTCGAAACTGAGTTTTGTGTTCGTCCAGGCAACACGCCAATATTGCGGCCTTTCGTGGAATGAAACACGTAAAAGTCGAAGCTAAACTGAAATACCTGTAGTTGAGTTGTTACCACTTCACAGGGCAGACACAGTCATGTCCCACGTAAATCTTAAGGCATTTACATTTTCACATGGAAGAATAGTGTTTTACATAATATTTGATCTCTACTTTCGACTATGATAGGATTGCAGAATGCATACGTTACGATCGGAAATACTAAGCCTTATCGAAATTTGAGGGATTCTAATTTTATAAACTCACAATTCAGTGTTTTGGGATGTAATGAACAAATTTCCAGAATCTCCCATTCAAGGTCAATTTCCTTTTAAAATCTAAATATTTTCACAAAAATTGTTTTAGTGATTGCACTATGGCTATGTAATAGTGACAAGTGGCGAAGAATTGACAAGTTTGAGATTAGGCCAATACATATTTAGTTATTAAATTCTGATAATTTGTGTAAAGTGAGAAGATTTGAAAAGTGTTAATAAATAAGCCATCTGGATTAAGTGGAGGCCTAACATGCCTTAACAGGTACATAATTTCGATCCTATCTTTTTATTTTCATACCTATCCTGATGGAAACCAAAGTGTATGCTTCAAGATATTGCAGGTATTTGTAAATAATGCCATGTTTAGGTCATCCTTCTCTTTATCAGTCCGTTTTAAAATTACAATTACACATTTCCATCTGTGACCTCGATTTGTTTAGGGGAATTGCCATATATGCTTTTGATTTCATTTCCTGTGTGAGTTACTTCCATATACGCTTAAAATAATACTGATATTTGTTGTGTAATAGGAACGTCACAGGAGAAACAAGAATATAAGTTTGTATTCTCGAAATAATATATTCGCAGAAGCAAGAGAATACTTGGTCCCATGTAAAAGGTTGTTGTGTTGAGCGACTGTAATTATAACAGCCAGGCAAACAAGGAGAGAAACACATTTTATTTAAGCACAATTTTCAGAGGACGTACGTGAAAAGTAATTAAAATTCCAGGTAATGAATCTTATTATCGAATACTAAAGCAATGTCGAGATCTTAATTAGGAAGAATCGAAAAATTCCGAACCTGTGTGAGTTCTTTTCTGGAAGAAGGAGCCTTTGTAGCCCAGAATTGCATTCAACATTTCCAACGAAATGTTTAATATGAATCAGACACAATGTTAAATTTTTAACTGCAACTGTTCAAGAGATAAGCTACGAATTGTACAAAAGGACAGAAGTAATTAAAAAATAGGGAATTAAAAACAGAGAAGGAAAATACATTCGTACATAATAAGTAATTAATTATGCGTAACTAAACAGTGCCGATCCAGGTGGTCGCACGATCTAAGGTGTAGGTCTACGGGCGCTCACTTGCTGGAATTGCTTGTTCGAATCCCGTCGGGAGCAATGACATCTATCTCGTAAGATTGTTGTGAGTTGTCATTTACAGGTGCCTGCGACAGGGCGATCACTCGTCCAGAGGAGATCCACCGAATGTGGAGTGTCTGATTGTGATCGAGGAACCTTATAAAGGAGGCTTAGGCCCACTAAGGCTGTCGACCATGAGCGGAAATCTAAAACGCTAGATAAAGTAGCTCTAGTGTAACGGTACTTATTTTTCTTCAAGCGCTGTAATTTGGTAATCTGGGTCGCAAGTATTTTACCTTCATAAAATCATCAAAGTCGAGCTGGAAATTTAAGGTACTTTCGATTATTTCTAAGACTGTGACATATTCCTTACAGTTTGAGTCTACATTTTGTTAATCATTGCGGAGATTAAACAAATCAACAATGACAAAACAGAATTCAAACACACTGTGCGATTAATATACTATTCCGAATAACTTGTACCTACCCTTCCGCTAGCCTAATAGAGTTGCGCAGGTTGTTCTGTGTTGATTGAAGTGTCTAGATTATATAGTGTTGATGAATAATTTCAAGCTGGATATGAATGACAGTTCTAAAATATAATGTAATTAACTACAGATAGTATCGAAATATTTGTCTGGGTAGAATGAACAATTAAATGAAAATATTCATCAAGATAGCCGGTCTTCGCATAGACATTTCATACGAAACAGGACTGGACTATAATGTTCGTTAGAATGGCTGTTAAATATGTTTTGAAACTATTAATCTGAGTTGGCCGCACCTCACTCCACACGTGCTGAAGTATGCAATCTGCAACGCCGGGCTCACCCAATCTAATTGGGAATATGCCGAAACACTGGCGGAGGAAATCTCGCAGATAATGTCAGGTGAGAAGCAATAATTAAATGAATAACAATTTTATTACAATATGAAACAAAGCAAAAACAAATACACCTTGTTGTCGGAACACACACACACACACATACTCGTGTGTGTGTGTGTATATGTGTATATATATATATATATACATGTACACACACATATATGTTAAATATAAATAATAAAACAATGTTCTGAAGCGTCCGTTCCAATCTCCTTCTACATACGCTTAGGGCATGGCATGATATATTTGCCGACCAGAAAGGTGTGGACTACTTTGCAAGGTCTCCCTTCTTTTATCTCCCCTATCTTCAATACTCGCGGCTGTAGGTGCAACAGCCATAAGGTTTGTCACACAACCACTATCTTCAAACTTACGTTTCCAGCCAACAATCGTGTTATGTGGTGTAATCAGGCCATGCCCAGGAACATTCAAATTGAAGCCACGCACAGCGCTGTGTCAGGACAGCGGTGGTCCGATGTGCTATACTCCGCCAATCCATTATCAATGAAGAGGCTAACAAAAGGCGTCACATCGTCACTTACTCGGTGTGCAGCAGACGCTACACCGTACTCCATTCCTAGGATAAAAATACGTTCTCAGATGCGTTTGTGGGCTCAGCGCCATCCAGCAGAGTGGCCTTAACCCTACTTAGTATACAAACAGCAGTGTCTTAAATACCTGTAGTTGCGGCCGGTGGGGCTTTCGACGCGAATTTTTGCGGATTAAATGAGGCTAGTTCTACATGTTGCTGGAATATGAAATATGAGTTGTGGTAATATATGTTGGAAATAAGCTGAGATATTATTTTTTAGAATCTAAAATGAAAACTCTGAGATCGTGCGAACATTTTCTGTAGCTTTCCGGTTTCATTACTTTAAATAATAAAACATTAGAAACAAGCACGAGAGATTTTATATTGAAGTAAATTACAAATAATACTTATCGCATACAAAATTATGTGTTTGTGCCAGCACATAAGAATATGCCATACTTGCGAACCTTAAGGTTATATCCTACAAATTTATCGTGCCCAGAATATGTACATAAAGAATGAGTCCATTGTAACGATAAAATGTAAAGACGGATTTGAAAACTAATCTGTGAAACGGAAGTAAGATTTATGAATTCTAACGTCTTATTTTAAACTAGAATATATTCTATACATTGGTGTTTGATGAACAAAACAACATTCAGAATATATTAAAATTAAAATAAATCTAAGAAAACGAAATTTGATTTGCTCTTGACGTTGACCTTGAAGAATGCTTTTTGTGTTATATAACTTCATACAGTTTGGTAGAAATTTACTTACATTGCGGAAGAATCTATTGCCTTAATCTTCAGGATGAAAACTCTTTAAGAAGTATAATTTAATGTTATTTTTCCACTGTTGCGATGCAGACAATCATTCGTTTGCGGAATTGGTACGTCTTGCTTTACTGAAGGGCAACAGTCTTTCCAGACGATTCGTTATCCACATTGTGTTCACTCAGCTGTCTGTCGGTGGCAGAACTCTTTTGTTGTACTTCTTTCGTTCAATATATTTCACTCCTCCACAATAAAAGGTGTGACAGTTTGACACAGATGTAGAACGTCATTTTGACAAAGTGGGACGTAACAGACGCAGAGTTATAGCGTTGAACTTGCATGCGCAGAGCAAAATATGACCATGAAATGAAATTGAGGTAGAGAAGTGCAAGCCATACGACCGATGCTTGTTGGAAATGAATGGGCAGAATTACTCAATTATTACACCAACCACTGCACATATATAAATTTATAAAATTTACATATTAAAACATTAAAAACGCTTCGACTTGTTTCTGTCCTAAGACCATAATCAGGGAGCTATATATTCATTGCTAAAGTCACACTATAAATAGTCACAGATTAATTTCGTTGTCTAAGTTGGATGTTGTGTGGCAGCATGCCGTGTTGTGAAATGTTACGTTGCGAAGAATGCCCTTCTACGGATGTGCATTCTATGCTTCGTTGCTACGCAACGAAGCACAGAATGCACAGGGCATGTCGGAGCGTTTTTAATGTTTTAATATGTAAATTTTATAAATTTTATATATGTGCAATGGTTGGTGTAATAATTGAGTAACTCGACAACATGCACGGTGTAACAATAAAAATAAGAATGGGCAGAAGTTTCAAAGAAACAATTGTTGGTTATTTTGTTTTAATGTATTGCGATTAGTAACTTTTTCTACTGAGATAAATGTGACAATATTATATGTAGTTCATATTTTCAGATTTTTCAATTAGACTTTTTTTTATAATAAATGCACAATTGTGGGTAATCGAAATTCGTGCAGATTAATTTAATCAGTGAAAGTTCTTGTGAGACAGCAGCAATGTTCACAAATCATGTTTCCTGCTTTGATTTGAATAAGTATCTTATATTCCCACGTCTTGACTTTAAATTATCGTAGAGACACAAAGTAACGTTGCTTTGGGACATAACATTTTTCACAATACAAGGATCTAAAAGTTATTTTATGCATTCATTTAATCCTCAATTTACTTAACTATATTTAAAAAAATAATTACCATAATATTCTGGTGTTAAGGTCTTTGAGCAATTGGCCGACAGTCGGTAGGAATTTAGTTTAACAATACACTACTTGAGAATAGAAAGAAAACTTCCGTTTAACAGTCCCAAAATCTTCATTGTCAGATGTATTCATTAGCAGCGGAGATGAAATATGCAAACGTCCGTACTTATATAAATATCTTCATCTCTTTTTCCTCCAGTATTCAAAACCATGTCCTATCTCCGACTAACAGCCAAGCTTAACACCGAACTACACAACATTAATTAGAGGCAACGCCTGCATGTGTTTTGGAGACATCGCGGCTACCGTATTCAATACAATCTTATCGGCCTGACACCTACATCAGGCGGATGATTCAAATCAAATGCCTGACTAGGATACCTGACACAGAAAGTTTTATGAAAAAGCTCTACGGTGACAGATTAATTCTTCATCAGTTCGCAAATATATCATTATGACAGTTACTTATTTAGTATGTGTACTTTCACCCAAGTTTCGAGTACTCCTATAATTACGTGCAGGAATTGTGATAAGAAAAACAGACTGGTAACTACTCAGTTGTTTATATCTCTTGTCTTACTCAATAAATATTTTAGAAAAATTTTATAGGTTTAAGGAACAAGAAAGACCTACAAAAGGACGAAAGCTGTTAATTCTGTTCCTCAGGTAATTCTGTGACTCTGGAATAGTTCTACATACATGGTTTCATCTTGGCACAGAATAGGCAGACTCTTGGTAATAATTTCTGTAGAAGTATCGTATGTAATTTCTTGATGAGTTTAGAGCATTGTGTCACAAAAGATCGTGCGGAACTCTATGCAATAGATTTGCTTTATTTTGAGACTAGTGGTAACACGGGTCACGATTGTGCGGCCACAGATCGCGCTGGACCCTCTCCGGATATATAGGGTTTGGTATCCAGCAGTAAATATAACAAATCAATAAAACATAACAAAAAAAAAGCCTCACGGTTTTCAGAGTCATACGAAACTCGGAGAGCTGAATATAGATGCAGGTAATAGCTAACGTTTTACGTTGAATATTGAGGCATTCACGTAAATAATTTTTGGCACGTTAATTTTGGAGAGTATATTAAAGTATTATGAACATTTGCAGCTTGTTTTACGTGAGTTACTAAAATTTGTGAGTAGGAAAGCTGTTCATGTTCGAATCACACAGACGTGATAGAAGCTTCGAAGAGCGTGAAGAATGTGGATACAGACCACGCACTGAATCTGTATAGGATCACATAAAGTGACATCTGTCTTACGTTTGTTTAAATTCAGCAAGAGAGTGTTGTCAAAATACAAACATATTTCAAGTGTTGTATCTATTCACCTATTCAAGTGCGAAAGGAAAGTGCAAGTACCTGCATTTTATAAAGTTAAAATGCAGAAACACAGCATTACAAGCAAACCAATATAAGGTCTGTAATACCTTAACAGGTGACGTACTGAAAAGAGAAATGAAAATAAACGTCTGTCAGGATTTTGGTACGTACATTTCACATTGAGCAATTAAGTTATATTTGATTGATTTAGTGATCCAAGAAGATAATGAGCGCAAGAATAACTGATCAGTAGACCGACACACTTTTAAGGAGAATCTAATATTCAGTACGGCTCTTTGGAAATGGAGACCGATGGGTTATGTTGCCAATCTTCAAAAGCAGTTTTTATTTTAGTATCATCTGAGAATATTCCGGGTGTGTTTTCAACGAGGTCTCCCAGAAAAAATTCTGTATATATTTTTTTCCCTTTCCAATATATACCTGCATACTGTTTCCACGACAGTTTGCAGGAACTAAGTACATTGAGTGTAGCCTATTAACTAAACCTACAAATACCTTATATAAAGTTAAAATATTGCAATTAACCTTTTGAAGCCTAATGTCAACTATAATGGTCGTACCGCACCGCTAACCTCTAAAGTTGCATTTTATATATTTATTCAACAAATATAGGTACTGAATATTTTAAACATGGTGTATACTCTCCATTTTTTCTCTTCAAAATGCAGTTTGTTTCATAATTCTAACA